>Ga0268282_1000318_pt1 | contig 26548 bp, 25 predicted proteins | sample saktaG_12_FD_190133 | JGI IMG/M metagenome (GOLD analysis project Ga0268282, IMG submission 190133) | Saline water microbial communities from Sakinaw Lake, British Columbia, Canada - sak_2011_5_24_120m | ecosystem: Environmental > Aquatic > Non-marine Saline and Alkaline > Saline ...
GCTCGTGCAGTTCCTCTTCGCCTTGCAAGGTCGGCTTTTTCCCGGATGTACAACAATAATTTCTCCAGTTCAGCATCTGATAGGTATCTCACTATTTTCATCACCTTTTCTCAATTCTTCGCTTACCGGCCAATTAGTATAGTATTTCGTACGTTACTTGTAATATTCTATCCTATACCTATATAGATTTCAACAGAAACTTATTGTTAGACGTAAGTGTGCACGATTTCGGCCGCTTTGCTACACTATCCTTGGGACAACATCACGGTGCCGATTTTTTACAGAGGTATTTACAAGGACTATTAAAACTGCCGGGAAAATGGAGAATATGAGAGACATAGGCGTTTTATGCAGTTTTTCCTTGACGTAAAATGGTACGTTGAGGATAATTCAAATAAGCGGTTGCTGAAGGTTAATGCTGGCGCAAGCCCTTCAGAGGAGGAGGGCTCCCATATTGATATTTCATTAGCGATACTAATCATAAAGTAAAATTTCATTTTATTTTCCATCCAGCCAGCGGAAAAACTTAATTATAAGGCCGGCACCATTAATCTCTTGTAATAAACGAAATGGGAAAATTCGAGCGAAAAAGGAGAATACGTATGAGTTTGCCGCTAAGAGTTATTTTGCTGGCAATTATCTGTTATCTTTTTGCGCCGGCAATATCTTTCGCAACGATCGATTCCCAACCCGAGGATGCATCCCTAAGAAGCACGCCGGAACGAGATGTCACGGATGATGAGGTATCTTCGACAAGTTTAAGAAGTGACGAATTTTTGGTTAAGCAGCTAAAGATAACCGGTAACACCCTGATATCAACAAGAGAATTGCTGGAAAAACTACCTTTGTGCTACATTGATTATGAGGAAATAGATCCAAATATCGAAGAGGCAAGAGTAAATGGTACTTATAATTTTAGAGTTTTGTATGAAATAATTCTACGGCCCGGCAAAAAACGCAAAATCTCTCTTGGGACCATACAAGGTCTGACTAAATATTTTTTATCGCAGTACTCGGATTATGCGGGTATCTATGTGTATGTTCCAGCCGATCCGGATGAGGGAACGGGGAGGATGAAATTGAGGGATGGAATTCTGGAGATAAAGATCCTTGAGGGCCGGGTGGCAAAAGTCACGGTGGAGAGATACGATTTGCGCGATCCGAATCAGATACTCCTCGAACCCGAAGATAAAACACATAGTCCTGATAAGAACCGAGGGTACCTTAAAAGTTCTCTGATCAAGTCATGGTCACCTGTAAAAGAGGGCGACGTAGTCAGAATGAAAGAGTTGGATTACTTCGTAAAACTGCTGAATCTGAATCCGGACAGACACGTCCGCCATTACGTTTCAAGGAGTCGTGAGCCGGGTGCTTTGAACTTGAGCTACGACATCTATGAGACGACCCCGTGGCATTTATATCTGCAGGTCGACAATGCCGGGACCAGTGACAGGCAATGGGCTCCCAGAGTCGCTGTAATCAATACGAACCTTACGGGGATTGACGACAGGTTCTCAGCCGTGTACCAGGCTCCGTGGGAGAAAGGTATTGAGAATGAATACTCGGTGTATGGTAATTATGGTTTTCCGCTCTATAATCCACGATTGCGTCTTAACGTTTACGGCGGATATAGCAAGTTTGACATCACGCCGGAAGGTGGCGCGGGCATCAACTTCATTGGGAACGGTTCATTCTACGGCTCCGTATTGAGTTATAACATCCTGCAGATAGACAGCTTGTTTATTGATTTAACCGGTTCTCTTAGCACAGAAAGGAGTAAGGTGACACCTTCGTTGGGATTGACAAGCGATGTCAATATGGACTTGTGGGGAATAGGAGTCAATATCTATTGTACAGACGACATGTCCAATACATTCTTCACATTTATCGGGACTTCGAGTATGGGTGGTTCCAGCCTGAGTGAGTTTCAGCTTGCGCGGGAAAAAACAGATCCCGACTTTACTATTTATAATGCGGCCGCTTCTCACAGCCGATTCCTGGATCCACAAAAAGTAAATCTGCTTAGCGGTTCGTTTCGTTTCATAACCTCAGATGAAAGGCTGGTTCCTGCAAAGATGACCACGTTTGGAGGATTGTACTCGGTCAGAGGCTACGAGGAAGATGAAATTGTTGCTGATGGTGGAATAATTGCCTCCGGCCAATACGAGTTTGATCTTGTGAAGTATAATCAGCCAACGAGTAACAACCAGGCTAATTCTAAAAAGGCGCGAAATACAGAGCCTTGGCTCAAAAGACTTGCACCACTGGCTTTCATTGACTATGGCCGGGCGAAAACAAAGAGCCCTGTGTCAGCTCATCTATTTGGATAGTCTGTTCGTCGAATACCGGTAACTGCTCTTCGAAGTTTTGAAACAAATTAGTCCCAAGCTTTTGGAGTTTATTCAACCTATCCCAGGAGGTTTCTACATTCGGCTCGACAACTATGTATGTGAGATAATCATCAGATTGAAGCTTTATACGCATATCATCATCAAGCAATTCCTTTTGCCTTTTCTGCCACTTCTTTTGAAGCGCTTCGAAGTCTGTGAATCCATGCTCTCTAAAAATCATCTTTATGATGTCGGGAACCGTCATTTCCGGGAAAATCCGGCAATCTGCGGTCTGCGTCAGAAACCACAACCAGGGTACGACGGTCGCCCGATATGAAGCGAGCCTTCCTGTTGCCGGTGCCTGGGTGAAGCGGCTGATGTAGCCGTTGAAATAGCGGGTCTTAGCTTCGGACAATTCAAGCCGGACGGTTACATTTTGACCGACGATGTCGGCGGATTTTATCTGATGATCTTCACTGGCCAGCACCAGCTCGAACTCAAAAGGCCGGCCGAGTTGCTCGGTGCCTGACATGCTCGCCAGCAGGAGAACATCTTCGCCTAAAGGAGTCTCTATCCCTATCTCTCTGTTTTTTTGGGTTATTGCCATTGTTGACCGCCTAAAAGCAAGTAAACTTCATTCTATAATAGACAGATATTGTTCACAACCAAAATCGCGATCGCAGAACCAGACACTTTCGATTCGGACCAAAGGTCTCTCAGAATATGAGTACCGGCAGTGGTGAATGAAACAACTAATGATGCTAAGAGTGGAACTGCACAGAATATTATTTCCAGATATCGAGTCATCTCAAGCCTTCGAATATCTCGCCGGCCCGGCCCGGCTTCCAAAAGAGAATATATTATATTTAATCCCGCGCCAAGACTAAATAATTTCGGCCTTTCGACATACGCAATACGCCATACAGTTTAGCCCGCACCCCTGTGGTGCGGGGTCGAATCACAACATACGAAAAATGTTTCTCAAAAACATTTTAAACCAGATTTTGATTTCTTCTCCAAAAAGTGCTAATATTGAAGACCCGCACCGAACAGATGATAATTGAGGAAATGACGAAATGGCGGGAAAATTGCCGATCATAATATTGAGAATCCCCGAAAAAGGCCTGTTTTTTTGAGGGATGAGAATGGCGAAGCGGAAAAAGCAGTCTAAGAAACCAATAGAGGACAATAAGAACAGGGACAAAGAGCCTCAAGATATTGGAGTTGTAATGGAAACGACAAAAATAGCGGTGTTTAAAGGCAAGCAAATCAGGAAAACCATTCACGGCAACGAGTGGTGGTTCTCGATCATTGATGTTGTCGAGGCCCTGACGGGAAACGCAAGACCCCGCAAATACTGGAACGACCTCAAGAAAAAACTCATAAAGGAGGGTTATTCCGAGGTGTCCGAAAAAATCGGACAACTGAAATTACAGGCCGCGGACGGCAAAAACTATCTCACCGACTGTGCTAATACCGAAACGGTCTTTCGTATTATCCAAACCATCCCCTCCCCAAGGGCAGAACCTTTCAAACGCTGGCTGGCAAAGGTCGGCTACGAGCGCATCCAGGAAATCGAGAATCCCGAACTCGGCACAAAAAGAACCCGTGCCCTTTACAAAGCCAAAGGTTATTCGGACGGCTGGATTGAAAAACGTATGCGGGGAATCGCGATACGCGAAGAACTGACGGATGAATGGAAGAAACGCAGGGTCAGGGAAGATACGGAATACGCAATATTGACTGCTGAAATATCAAAGGCTACATTCGGCCTGACGCCCAGCCAGTACAAAAAGCTCAAGGGATTGAAGCGAGAAAATCTCCGGGACCATTTTAACGACCTTGAGCAGATTTTTTCGATGCTTGGCGAAGCCGCTACCACTGAAATAACCCGCAATAAAGACGCACAGGGTTTCCATGAAAGCAAAAACGCCGCACAGGATGGAGGCGACGTCGCGGGAAAAGCCAGAAAAGACCTCGAATCGAGAACCGGTAAAAAAGTAGTCTCAAGGAGAAACTACCTACAGCAGCCCCAGGACCGAAAACTGTTGAAGGATAATCTATGAGCCGCACTTCAATTGACCATCTGATTATCAATTCTCCTTTTGAGTAACCGGGGCACGGGTCGTGGGGTTAGACAGGAAACAGAATTCAGTTTAGCCCGCACCCTTGCGGTGCCGGGTTGCAAGGATTTAGAATTGAGAAGTAAGAATTCAGCATCGACATACGAGGGATGAGTGTATATGAAATATTCAGGACTTAGCGATGATCCTAAAAGAATAAAAGTTGCACGTGGCAACCCGAGCGACTTTCGAATAATCCAGCAATTCACTTCCGAGACTTCTGCCCGGGACTGGGAAAGGCGAATGCAGAACCAGGGATATGAGAAAGATACGAGCGGCAAAGGCTGGAAATATGGTTATACCTATTCGCTCCGATCAATCCGACGTTAGTTCGCAACCCTTGCCATTTACTATTTACTATTTACTATTTATTATTTGGGTTTCTTCGTGGTTCTTCGTGTTCCTTCGTGGTTAATACAGGAGACATGAGATAGAAAACGTTATTTTTCGGGAAGAACAGAAATTCAGTTTATGGCTGCGCTGGCTGGTTTATCTTTCCATGGGTCTGTCGGTGGTGATTAGTGTTTTTGCATTGCAAAAAGAATCCGCTGGAAAAAACTCGCAGGAGAGTTGGGAGATTGTTCTGGCCTTACTTGTCGGGATCGGGGTGCCGATAGCTGTCACGGCCCTGTTTTTACTTTTGAAGCTGGAAACCGAGGTTCGCCCGGACGGTTTGTATGTACGTTATTTACCTTTCCACATTCATTTCAAGCGATTCGGGCCGGAAGAATTGAGCGAATATTACGCCCGGCGGTATAAACCGATACGGGAATATGGCGGCTGGGGGATTAGATACAGCCTCAGAAATGGTAAGGCGTATAACGTAAGCGGCAATAAAGGAGTGCAACTGTTATTGAGCAGCGGCAAAAAACTGCTGATAGGTTCTCAAAAGGCCGATGAGCTTGAAACTGCGATTCGCTCGATTATGGAAAATCGCTAAAACTCAAAAATCCCCGGACACTCCTTTAATTCCCCGACACTGAATCCCAAAGCTCCGCAGTTATTCAGCCCAACCGAGGATTGTGCGGGGAAAATAATAAATCGTAAATAATCAATGACCACCCCTGTTATTATCAAGCACAACTCATCGAAAAATGCACCGGACACCTTTAATTCTCCCCGATGTTATGCTTCTCCACGAAACTCTGCTTCGGTTATAGGCACAGTGTTATCGCCTAAGCCTATGCCCCATTGTCTCTCAACTGTTTTCTTAAACGAATCGCACAAATCTTGGTTGTCACCTGAACGTAGCTTCTCAATATAAGCATTGAAGTGCTTCTCTGTGCCTTTATACATCCGAATAGGGTTAACAATAATGGACGCAACACCTGCCTCAAAGTCTAACTTACCATCCGGTTTGTTGCGATAGGTTAGATAAAATGTCTTTGCTCCTGCATGACTATAGCTGACCTTGTGGCTGAGAAGACCCTCATGTGCCAAACCACAACGGATATACTTATAAATTTCTCCTGCGGCCTTTTCATTATTGGGATCATCTGATGAAAACACCCGCGTGAAACCGTTTACAAAGAATTTCCTTGACTGCCTATTGCTTGACTTTCCCGTTATGCAGCTTTGGATTGATTCATAGTATGAACAAAGAACTGTCATTGCCGCAATGTCGCCATACGGCATCTCAATAAGGCATTTTACTGGAACAAATATATAATGCCTCCAAAGGTCTACAAAAACATCAACAAGGTCGTCAAAACTTGGTTTATCAAGTTTCTCATGTTTGTAGTTTGGGCTTAGAAAGTCTTCCATGGTTTAATTCTTCATTTTGGCATAACGTTTTGAATCAGGATCGCTGAAAGCGTATCTCTGATTTCAATTGTTAGGTTTTTGTTCGTCAGTAGTAATTTTGGATTCATTTATGTTCAATTTGAGTGCGAATGTTTTTGGATGAATTATTGCATCTATTTGACCGTTACGATGTTCAACTTGGTAACCCATTTCCGTTTCATTCTGAATTCGTCCTTTGTTCTTACCGCCACGAGTTGACTGCTGAGCATCACAATTAGGGCAAAGGTAGCGAAGATTATTAGTTGTATTATCCTTACGATTGCCATTGACATGATCGAGTATTACGGGTAATGGTTTTTCATTCCATTTCAAAGGATTTGTATGATAAACGCAGCTAGGTATGTCACAACGTTCAGGGATTCTGTTGCGTTTCCTCCATCGAGAATAATAGCGTCGTACAGTAGGTCTTGAGTGAGACGTCTTATACGAAAGTACATCAGATTCTTTAAATCTCGGTTTCATTGGTGTTGCCTAACGTTAAAGCTCACTTTGTTTATTAGGGACAGTCACCGTTTTACGTGGTCCTTAATAGTTGACTGTCCCTAGTTTTCTATACCAGATTCAGGGGACTTTTTCAACAGCCCCGCTGTCCCGAGTTTTCCCCCGGTCGGTTCTTATTACTCCACGGGAAACTTTGTTGGGGCGTAGCCCTCAGCTTCGACCCATACAAATCTTACCTGCAGGGAATCCTCAGATACAGGTTTGGAATCCTGCTTAAATTCGCGAAGGGGTAACTGGGCAAAGCCTTGTGGGTTTACTGTTCCAAACGGCTTTTGAATCTTAAGGGACCGTTCATTTAGAAATACGATTCCGCCAGCCCAGGCCTGCGTTCCCCGGTTCCAAACGTAAACACTTTTGTTCGCCAGTTCCACCTCAGCTTCTAATTTAGGCTGCTTTTGCGATCTGCAAGAGAACACCATTCCGCCTGTACAGATCAATAGAGTTATTAGAATCGTCCGCTTCCAGAAAAAATATTTCATTTGTAATATCCTTCCAATAAACACTATTTAATTGTACCGCTAATCCTTACTTGTACATAGACTATTATTTCTGCCCAATTATCCCCTTATGATATAAGACAAGGACTGACTCGAATACCTACTTATATCCGCGGATCTAGCCCTCCACAGCAAGTTTTTATGGATTAACAAGTTATTATATGCTTTTACTGATAACACCGGATAAGATATTCTTGAAATTGGCCATTGGCAACAAAAATTCTGAAAGCTAATCGCTGGCAACTGACCACTTCAAAGGAGTTCCAATGCGGCCCCGCGCAGCGGATTTAGACTCCGTCCCCTTCGGCGTTCTGCAAATGGCCGGCACGCCGGGGAGCCTTTAAGTCCGGCTCGAAAATCGGGAAAACATCGCTGTGTGGAATATATATTACGGCAGCCGGGTGTGCAAGAGAAAAAGGCTTTGTCATTGACTATTTACCCCGTGAGATGGCAGCTTTGCCTATCTCATGGGGTGAATTATTGACTCCATCCAGGAAAGGCCGGATCTTCGCTCCGTCTAAGAAAAGCCAAATCTCCGATATTGGAGCGGAGCGTAAATCCGGCCGCGAAGCGTGACGGATTGACTATTGTTTCTTTTTATCCGCGTAATCCGCGGTTTATGAAAGTGATTATCCTCAACACGCAATACACAATACTCACTACGCAATACGCACAAAGAACGCCGTCTCACGGAGATTTTCTTAGAATATGCTGGAATTAGCCCGCCTTTTTGTGGGCCGGGTCGTAGAATGATTAACGAATTAGTATATAGTATTTCGTATTTAGTATTTGGTATTTAGTATTTCGATCATCAAACATCCACAATACCATTTAGCCCGCACCACTGGTGCCGGGTCGAAAAAAAGGCAGAATAATGAAAAAAACAGGTTAAAAATGGTAGAAAACGACGAAAAATTGAGCTTAATTTGAAAAAACAAACCCAATTTGCGTTAGAGCTAAATTGGCGTAAGCTCTTATTTGAAAGGTGATTATGAAGAATTTCACGCTTTGAGGCGGCGAAAAAACAAACCCAATTCAAAGCCAAACAAACCCAATTTATGTTAGCCCCCAGCACTGCTGGGGGTTGAAGACTGGGTTGAAAAAACAAAACCAAAACCGGCCTTTGGCCGGAAATCCTAAATACTAAGCTCTAAATCCTAAACGAGTTGAATGGATGCTATTTGAAAAAACAAACCCAATTTTGAAATGGACAAAATGACGTTAAATCAATATTTACAATGGTTTATGGAGAATTTGATGGGCCGGGGCAGCGAAAAAACAAAGCCAATTCAAAGCCAATCAAAGCCAAACAAAGCCAATTTTCTCGGATTCCTGCTGGAGTTTATCCCGCACACGATGCGGGGCAGGAATAACAATGCGGGAGGATTATACGTGAAATGGAGAATCAGACCGTTGACAGTTTCGAATTTGGGGGGTAAGGTATCGCTGAATTTGTCTGAAGTTTTGTCTATAGACTTGATGAGACGTTGTCAGATGAAGATCTGGAGAGGTGTCGGAGTGGCTGATCGAGCCGGTTTCGAAAACCGGTGTGCCCTTTGCGGGTACCGCGGGTTCGAATCCCGCCCTCTCCGTTTCTTTTTTATTAGGGTGGGGCCAGCCCCGCCTTTAGCAATGTCGCAAGCCTTGATCGGTGGGCTAAAGCCTACCCTATTTGTAGATTGGAGAGACGTTCGGTGCGGGTAGCGTTGGGGCAATTTAATGCTGTTGTTGGTGATTTGGCCGGCAATGCTGAGAAGATGCGGCACATTTATGCCCAGGCCGTTAAGGCGGATGTGGATTTGCTGGTCTTTCCGGAATTGGCCATTTGCGGTTATCCGCCGGAAGATTTACTTTACAAGCGACATTTTTTAAGGGACTGCTCATTTACCCTTGATAAACTCGCTGCTGATTGCCCGGATATAACCGTTGTAGCGGGTTTTGTCGAAAGCGATAAGACTAACAGCTACAATTCTGCTGCCGTACTGCAGGACGGCGGAATAAGTAAAATCTATCGAAAAGGCTTACTGCCGAATTATGGTGTGTTCGATGAGCGAAGATATTTCCAGCCCGGCTCCGAACCGCTCGTTATCAATGCCGGCGGCCTGAATGTTGCTATCACAATCTGCGCCGACATTTGGGAAGACCAATGGCTGGCCAATTTCCTCAAGGATGCCGGTCAAATCCAGATGATTGTCAATATCTCAGCATCGCCGTTTCATACGGGCAAGATTAAAGCAAGAGAGGAAGTTGTCAATGCTTGCGCAAAAGATTTGAATTGTGCCGTTGCGTACTGCAATCTTGTGGGTGGTCAGGATGAATTGATTTTCGATGGCCGGAGCATGTTTGCGGATTCGACCGGCAGTATTGTTGCCAAAGCAAAGGCGTTCGACGAGGATTTGATCATTGCTGATGTGAGCGCCGCTGCCGACGGTGCTGTGCAAATCAAGCCGATGCAGTCTGCGTCTCGGCAGCCGAGCGGCCCTCTCGACGAAATTTATCAGGCGCTCGTTCTTGGCACGAGGGATTACGCGCTCAAAAATGGTTTTAAGAAAGTGCTGCTCGGCCTGAGCGGCGGTATCGATTCTTCGGTTACCGCTGCGATTGCAGTAGCGGCATTGGGTGCTGAAAATGTTGTCGGCATCAGCATGCCGTCAGAATTCAACAGCCTCGAAACGATAAGCGACGCCGAAAAGCTGGCTGAAAACCTGGGTATCGAATTTCACACAATCCCGATTGGATCGATGCTCGGTCAGTTCCATCAGTCGCTTCAAATCGTCGAAGGCTGGAACGATGAGGGTATTGCGTACGAGAATCTGCAGGCGAGGATTCGCGGCTGTATCCTGATGTCACTGAGCAACCGATTCGGATCGCTCGTGCTGACGACCGGCAACAAGAGCGAGACGGCGGTCGGGTACTCGACTCTCTACGGTGACACCGCCGGCGGCTTCGGAATAATAAAGGACGTGCCGAAGACCACCGTTTACGAACTGGCCGAGCATATTAACAGGGTAGGCGGGCGTCAAATCATACCGGTAGATGTGATAACCAGGCCGCCAAGTGCCGAGCTCAGACCTGACCAGAAAGACAGTGACTCGCTTCCCGATTACGATCTGCTCGATAAAATCCTCAAAGGTTATGTCGAAGAGGATAAGTCCATAACAGAACTTGTAGAGCAAGGCCTGCCGGAGGATGTGGTCAGCAAGGTTATTCGTATGGTCGACCGAAACGAGTACAAAAGGAGGCTATCGCCGCCGGGAATAAAGATAACGCCGAAGGCATTCGGTAAGGACCGGCGATTACCGATTACGAATCGTTACAGCGATTCTAAGGATACGCTTTAGATCTGCAGGTTCGCCTCGTTCGGCTGTTTATTGGTAATGATTAATCCAAGAGTACGTTTTATAAATATTATCTTCCGGCAAGTGCTTCCGTGATGGCTCTGCCGAATTGGACGGCGGCATCCGGTCCGGTGGCGGTTATGATGGATCTTTCCCGCTCAACAGGGAAAACAGTATATATGGCGCCGGCCTGAATAAGTCTGTCTCGTTCGGACAAGAAGCTGGTTGCCCGGATACCGGCGAGCACGTTCGCATTGGCCAAAATCGTGGGTGCCACGCCAATTGCCCCAAGGACCTTTCCCTTGCGGACCATCTCACGCACCATGTTCATTACAGTTGGATTGTTGGCATACTCGGCTGCTCCCGGGCCGCCTATAAAGATTATCGCATCGTAGTCGTCGACATTCAGTCGGTTCAGGGGAATAGTTGCCTCGGCTACGTTACCGAGCACACCCTGTATCATGCCGGTTCTCGTGCTTGCGATGACTGTTTGCACCAGCGCGGCGTCGAGTACACGCTTTGTTTCGAAAAGCTCCTCATCGCGGAAATTCTGACTGCCGATGATTAATGCCGCTTTTTTTCCTGCTGCGCCGGCTTGTCCATCGGCGGTTTCCGTTGTTCCCTGTCCTGCCGGGTAACCGACACAAATTATATAAAGCGGCTCCAGGTCTCTTCGAAGTCTGCAGACTTTGCGGACCTCCTTTGAGTCAAAACCACCGACCGTTACGGAACCCAGGTCTAAACAGACAGCCTGCAACTGGATATTCTGGGCGATATGTCCAGCTTCCATGTGCATGTATCTTCGGGCGTTGTCCTTGTATTGGTCTGTCAGCTTTCTCACGGATCCGGCAACGATGATATCACATCCGGCTCCAGCCACCGACTCGTCCATGGAAGCGGCTGCAGCCAGCATGTTGCGGATATCCTGATTCCCGGTTTGCAGCAGGCTGTGATCGGCCGGGCGATAAACAAACAGACCCTCTTGCGTTGCAAAAAGCAATTCTATGGGATAAATCGCCCCTGCCGAGGGAGCCGTTCGCAAGCCTCTTTGTGGCTCTGTTATTCCCTGACCGGCCCAGGCTAATTGGCTGATTTGTGAGCGTTTGACCGGTTCGCTGCTGAACTGTCGTACACTTCGCCGCTTGGCCAATGCCTCCTCGAGGCTGACAGTCCCTTCCAAACTGGGATCTGTTAGCTGGATTATCATCTGTGGCGCAATGCGGGTTCTGCTGCGCCCGAGACATAGCGTTGCGAAACAAGCTAAAACTATTGCGAGAATTGTTAAGCGTTTCATTTTCTTAATCCTCCAAAATAAGTTTTTTCAAGCGGCACTCCACAATCGGTATATTTATATTATACACTCAATTCCGGATTTCCCATATTAAACTTTATATTTGGAGCATAACTTCGTATATTTTTTCGCGCATCAGTTGCTGTTCCGGGCGTTTTTGGCTTGGGTGCTGCGAAGAGTGAAGCAATTTCCCGCTACTTCGCTTTTATGAGGCAAAAGGGCGGGAGATGTGGATTTTCGTGAGATTATCCGTTTATATAGAGAAAAATTATTGCCGGCTCGATGAATCCTCAGTGACACAGTATTACCGGGCAGGGACTCTTATAGGTGGTTTCAATGACTTTATCGCACCAACAGAAGGTAACGGCGTGCATATTGGTCCTTTACTGGCTGGCGCTGTTTGTACTGACACATATCCCAATCCCACATGTCGTTCAAGAGGCTGATGTTTCAGATAAGAGCCTTCATTTTTTGGCGTATTTGATTTTGACTTTTTTAATCTGGTTCACAGTCAGTGGCAATCGAAAAGTTAAATGGCGCCGCGCTGCGCCCTGGTTGGTGTTATTTGTGATAGTTGTGTATGGGATTCTTGACGAGTGGCTTCAGACCTATGTGGCGGGACGTAGCTGTGATGTTCGGGATTTTTTCATGGACCTGGCAGGTGCACTTGCAGGCTTAATTCTTTCCTCATTTCTTACGTTTTGGCCTGCGGGGCTTTTTGTGGCGGCCATTTTCATTTTTGGCGTAACCAATGTCACGCAAGCGAATTTGGGCGACCTGCTGCCTGTTACAAATGCTGTGTTTAATCTCCTTGCCTATGCGATTTTGACTGTTCTATGGATTCAATGCATGTATCTTTTTCCTGCTGCAAAAGCCCCTAAAGCCAAATGGCTCATATCAGCAATAGCGGGGCCGGCCGGTTTTCTGATAATCGTCAAAATATTTTCCGCTATCTCCGGCAAAGAATTAGCATTTTCCGACATAATCATAGCCTTTGGAGCAATAGTTGCAGTCGTTATAGGATTTTACGTTCGGCGTTCTCCGTAAGGAGTTCTTAGGACAGCGGCCTGCGTGCCGGGTGACAAATAATTTGATACTGAACGCAGCACGCAACACACAGCACGATTTTATTCCGGACCGTAGGACCGATACGGTAAATCGATGGGGTAATCCCTGATCACTTCAGTATAATCGTCAAACCAATAGGCATCCGGATTACTCACAAGGGCCAGGAAACGCCCGCTGTCGGCATCTTCGGCCGCCCTGTGATATTTGAAATAGACATATTTTTCCGTCCTGCCGATGATTTCGATCTTGCCGGTCGAATGTGACATGACAAACCGGACACGTTTTGCCAGTCCGGAGACAAGGGCCTTTGCCTGCTCGACAATTTCATATCCCTCCTCGATAGGGACCGTATAGGCTTTATTGCCCAGTGCAGGGCGACATTGGAAAATATAGTAGGGAACTGCACCGATAAAGGATAATTTGGCCAGCAGATCCGCCATGACCTCGGGTTTATCATTGACGCCCCTTATGAGCGGCATCTGGTTGGCGATCAGCGCGCCGGCTTTCTGCAGCAGGCCGACCGCCTTGGCCGCCAGATCTGTCAATTCCCGCGGGTGAATAAAGTGGGTCATGATATATATTCTCTTTTGCTCGGTGCTGTACTTTTTTATTATCTCGGGCAGGGCGGGATCTTCGACTATCCGAGAGGGATTGAATGCTGGTATCTTTGTCCCGATACGAATGATGCTGACATGTTCAATGTCCCTCAGTTCCCGGATAATATTCTCAAGCTTCGATGGTTTAAGTACGAATGGATCCCCTCCTGTCAGAAGCACATTGGTAATCTCGTCATGCTGCTTTATATACTGTATCGCCGCCGGAAGGTCTCGCAGGTATTCGTTCTGCGGGTTGATGAAGACGCGCTTACGGAAACAGTACCGGCAGATCCCGTCGCACACATTACTAACCAGCAGAAGCGCCGTGGAGGGATATTTATGTTCGAGACCGGGCATTACGCAATATGTTTTCTCATCCGACGGGTCAAGCCGGCCCCATTCATCAAGCTCCTGCAGGTTCGGGATAATCAACTTTCGGATCGGATCGTCAGGGTCGTTCCAATCGATCAGCGATAAATAATAGTCGTTGCTGCGAAAAGCAAACTCGTCGGTAACTTCCTTGAGTTCGGCTTTTTCGGCAGGGCTTAAGTGTTCCAACTGTTCTATTTTTGTCAGGTATTTCATGTTATTCTCGTCCTTGATCCTCGGCAGGTATCGAGTATTCAAGGTTTCGTACCTCGCGTGGATTCGTCTTGTGAGTATCTTTTCTCATAGATGCCTTTTCGGCTGAAAACATGGGCAATGGTAGCTAATACTATCTTCACATCGGCCGAAAAGCTTGCCGTTTCCACGTATTTAACGTCGAGTTCAAGTTTTTCTTCACGTGTTAGTTCTCCCCGTCCGGATATTTGTGCCAGACCGGTCAAACCGGGCTTTATAAGCAGCCGCTTTTTCTGCCGTTCGTTCCATTCGGGTATCTGCGAAAGGTACAACGGCCGGGGCCCGACAACGCTCATATCTCCCTTTAATATATTAAACAATTGCGGCAGTTCGTCAAGGGAATATTCGCGCAAAATTCTTCCGACTTTTGTGAGCCTAAGATCCCGGCCGGATTTCGGACTGGGCCCAAAGGGATCGGCGTCGATTGTCATCGTGCGAAACTTGTAAAACACGAAGGGTTTGCCGTTTTTGCCTGCCCTTTGTTGTTTGAAAACGGCAGGCCCTTTGCTGCTGACCTTTATCGCTATGACGATTAACAACAAAACCGGCCAGAGAATAATCAATGCCGATAGCGATATGATAATATCAAGTCCGCGTTTTAGAATTTTGAAAAAACTCATATAAAAGAGTTTACCCGGATACAACCTTAACGTCAATGCTGCGGTGATTGGTCTGGACAGGTTCAAGGACATCCGATAGACTAAAGAAAATCTATTTGTGCTTCCGTGCTCGGGAATCCTTCAGGTAAAGGACAAGAATATGCTGGATAATCTAATAGGTCCCGAACGGCCCATAAGCTGGGTCTTGCAGTTCTGGCCTGTGCTCGTATTTTCATTTGTCTCGGCATTCGTTGCTACGTGGCTGTGCAAGAACATTGCAATAAAGTTCGGCATTGTTGATAAGCCTGATTCTCTCGTCAAAACCCACAAAGCAAGTGTCGCATATCTTGGCGGTGTAGGCATGCTCGTCGGATTAACCGCCGGCGTTCTTGTGGGTATTTATTACCTCCACAGCCAGCAGCATCTGCCTTCAACTTTCACCTGGCTTTTCGGTGTTCTTGCGGGCGGTGCGATTGCCTGCTTCATCGGCCTGGTCGATGACATATTCGATATAAAACCGTACCAGAAGATATTAGGACAAATCGTTGCCGCCGTCATTCTCGTAGCCGTTGGAGTTCGGCCCAGCCTCGGTTTTCTTAATGTCTATCTCGGTTTGAATATTCCGGAGAACCTTGAGGTTATTTTGGGAATCCCCATCGTTATTGTATTTGTTCTCGGAGCGACAAATTCTCTGAACCTTCTCGACGGCCTGGATGGTCTTTGTGCCGGTGTCACGGTGATTATCGCCGCGGCTCTTTTGATACTGGCCATTCACTTGGGGACCTGGGGCTCAAGTAAGGTGGGAGGTGACTCGGTCCGCGTCATTTTGTGTTTGGGACTTCTCGGGGCGGTCTGCGGCTTTTTGCCTTTCAATCGTCACCCTGCCAAGATATTCATGGGAGATGCCGGGAGTATGCTGCTCGGATTTATCGCCGCGGCGCTGATGATTTTATTTGCCGAGAAGGCCGTCCGGTGGTGGATGGCGTCGGTCGTTGTCTTCGGCCTGCCTATCCTTGATACCGCTGTTGCATTGATCAGAAGGCTGCTCAATCACAGACCTCTGTTCGTCTCCGACCGCGGCCACATATATGACCAGATGATTGATAGGGGAATACCGCTGAAAAGAACCGTTGCGATATGCTATGGCTTGGCTGCTCTTTATGCTCTGATCGGACTCGGGCTGAGCCTAAGAACAAAAATCAGGGCAAGATACGCCTTGATTATATATATCCTCGTTTTCGCAATCTCAGGCATAATCGTCTGGAAAAAGGGCTATCTGAAAATGGAGGGCATTCGAGGGGCAATCCGCAAGCGGCGGTAGTTGTCAACCGACTTGAGTAAAACCGGTGATGAAATCGACGCTTCGTTCGATTGTCTTTTCGCTTGTCCGTGGATGTAGCGGCAAATTAACCACCTCGCGGGCGGCTTTCTCAGCCTCCGGACACATACCGAGTTCGTAGTCGTATGAAGTCAATGGTGTTTCAATCGGGTGAAGGGGACATTCGAACCAGCTTCCAAGCTCGACGCCGGCTTTTGCCGCCCGGGCGAGAGCCTCATTCTTTTCGGCGATTCTAACCGGATATCTCACCATGACCGGTTCGGCCGAATCCCTGCTGTCCTTGCTGGGTTGCCAACTCTTAGCAACGAGCAGTTCATCATACAACTGTGCCATTTTCCGCCGGTGAGCGATGTTTTTTTCTATTTTGCCGAGTTGCCTGATTCCCGAGCGGGCCTGCATTTTGCTTATGCCTTTGAAGAAATCGTCCGCTTCTACCGGTTCGAATTCACTTGTGCTTGAGGAGCCGACGACCGCCCCTTTTTTCGTGAGATACCGGAACAGGCTCTGGGCCAGTGCAGTCGTTCCTGGATAGATAAACAGTCGATAGATCATTAATTGCATACGGAGCATGAAAACTTCCCGGCCTGAAGGCGGGCACATTTCATTTTCAGCAAGTGATTCGATCCTCTTTGCTAATTGATGGTCGCTTGTAATTACGATTCCTCCGAGGCCAGTCGTATAGGGCTTGTTCCATTGAAATGAGAAATATCCGGCCCGGCCGAATGTCCCGACCATCCTGCCTTTATATTTCGAACCAAGAGCAAGGCAGCAATCCTCGATGACGCGAATGCCGCTGTTCTGAGCGATTTTCATGATCGTATCCATATCGCAGGGATAGCCGTATGTATGCTGAGCAATAATGACCTTTGTTTTGTTTGTGATTTTTTCTTGCAATAGATTCACATTCATATTGAACGTGTTCGGCTCGATATCGACATAGACCGGCTTAGCGCCGACATACTTAATCGGATTGACATTCATCACGCAAGTGTAGCCCGGCAGGATTATCTCATCGTCCCGGCCGATGTCGAGCGCCCGTAATAAGGCGTAGAGCGCAACTCTGCCTTTCCAGAAGGCAAAGGCCCGCTCGGCGCCGAGAAATCGGGCGAACTTTTGTTGGTATTCTTCTATTATCTTATCCATTAGAACTTCGCTACCTCGACATTTGCATTTCCTCGGGTTTTTTCATGCCGCTTCCTCTCAGAATGGAAAATCTGACAACGCCCCACAGCGAACCTGATCCGTAGGAGAAGTGCAGAATGGCAAAAACTACCGGCGCCAGAAGTGCGTATCGCCAGCCTGATTTGCGACCGACGTCCAGCGCTCCGATCACGAGCCCCAGCACATAAAAGGCTGCTTCAATCGCCAATAGAATCCAAAGCGGCTTCCATAAAAAACCTCCCAATCCCGGCAACAGCAAAGACAAGACAAACAACAAAGGCACTAATTGCCTGAAACTGGCCAGCCTCTTATGTTTCTGTAAAGTTCTTATCCGCCAGAAGCCGTACTGAAAATACTGCTTCCAGAGTTTATGAAGGGAGCCTCGGGAAAAATATGTGCTTTGTATCGATTTCGACATCCATATTTTACCGCCGGCCAGGATGATTCTCAGGTTGAATTCATCGTCCTGGTTGCGCACCAATTCCTCGTCGAAGTAGCCGATCTTATCGACGATCCACCTGTGGTGCGTGCCGAAGGCGAGCGTATCGACCCAGCCTTCGTAATCTCCCAGCCTGAATCGTGAGTTGCCTACCCCAATCGGCGAGCGCATCGCCGAGGCAATTGCCTGCCCCGTGTAACTATCCGCAACTGTTTTAATATAGCCGCCCGCAACCCAGGCATCCGGATGTTCGTGCAGGCAACGGAGCGATTTAGCGATAAAATCCGCGGGAATTTCTACGTGTCCATCCACTCGAATGAACACATCGCCTCGTGCCGCCTTAAGCCCAATATTCATCGCTGCAGGAGCAATCCTCTTCTGATTATCCAGCATCATTACCCGGCTGTCCGCCTTCGATAGTCGAGCCACAATTTCTCTCGTGCCGTCGTCGCTCATCCCATCCACAACGAGAATCTCCATTCTCCCGGCGGGAAAATCATTGTCCAATACGCTTTTTATCGCCTGCTCTATAAAATCCGCCTCGTTGCGAATCGGCATGATGATAGTTACAAAAGGTGAATCCTGCATAAGATTTCTTTCGATCAGGCACTCATTCTACACTACGTAAAACTAAAAATGCATCAGCGGCAACTACAAGTCCAGACAAAATCTGGTGCTTTCTCCGGATTTGCCGCTCTGGCGCCAGCCGTGTTTTTTGTAGAACGCCACAGCACGGCTATTCTCGCTTAAAACAGATAGAGTAAGTCGTTCGTATCCTTCGGCTGCACAGGCAAGCAGGTAGGATTCGATAAGTTTTCCTGCGACACCGGTCCCTTTATAGTCCGGCAGAACGCAGATCGACAGCAGGTTACCTGAGCGAATCCCGGCACTTGGCGCTTTAGTATCGCTCGAATGAGCAGCGGCACGCTTTCGGCGTAATTTCCCGGCGAGTTCCTGAAGCAGCACACGGCGTACCAGTCGTTTGCTGAGAAACTTCCAGAAAATAAGGTGGGGATAGCGGAACATTGCCGAGCTGAGAAATTCGTCCCGGATATGGGGATTTCCACCAACTGCCAGACCAACGACTTTGCCGTCGGCGTCAACAGCAATCCGGCAAATACCTCCGCTATGCTTAATGAAAAATCGATAAAGAGCACAAAGCCAATTATAACCCATCTCAGTCATAAATCGTCCCGGGAAGGACTTGATATGGCATTGGGCCATACCCGGAACGTGGGTAAAGCCGGCCTCTATAATTTTGACAGTGTCATAGGCAGCCAATTCGTTATTATGCTTTTGCATTAATTATCTTTCGCTGACAGCCTCTATCAGCACGTTTTCGATACGGTTGGCTAATTTAATCCGATCGAATTCTCGTTCCGCCAATTCACGGGCATTTTTACCCATTCGCCGGCATAGCTCGGGATCCGCCGCCAGCTCTTCCAGCGTATCGGCCAGCATTTGGGGGCGATTGGCGTCGAGGCACCTGCCGCAGTTGTTTCTCTCTATCGTTTCGCCCAGCCAGCCCGGGACATTTATCAGCACGGGTTTTCCCGCCGCCAGGGCGTCGAACATTTTGTTCGGAGACCACGTGTGCTCCTTGGCCGCCCGGTAGATAGTCATGCACACGTTGCACCCGGCAACAATTTGAGCGAGTTTCCCCTTGTCCGGCACCAGGTCACTGAAGATTACGTTTTTCAGTTCGTATTCGCTTGCCATCTGTTCCAGTTCGGCACGTTTCCCACCACTGCCGTGTAGTACGAGGACGATGTGGTCGTTGCCACGTTCGGCTAAGATTCGCGCGGCTTCAATAACATACTCAAGCCCGTTCGCCAACCCCATTGCCCCGAAATAAATCGCGGCGAATCTGTCTTTCAATCCGAGCCGCTCGCGCTGTGCCGAGCCGTCCAGGTCCGGGCTGAACAGGTCCAGATCGCTGGCGTTCGGGATTACCGTCACCTTCCCGGCCGGTACGCCCGTGCGGACGATACCTTCTTTCATACCGGGTGACAGGGCGACGATATGTTTTGCTCCCGTGTATATTTTTTTTGCCATTCGCTCCAGCCACCAGATGGCCAGCGGATTTTTCAAAGCTCCGACGTTGACCAGTGCTTCGGGCCAGAGGTCACGTACCTCAAAAACGAACGGGACCTTGAAATGTTGACTTAGCGTAAGGCCGGCCAGCCCGATTGTCAGCGGCGTGTGCGTGGCAAAGACCACATCGGGCTTCTGGAGTTTCTTGCCGAGGCGGCTGGCTGACCACGCAAACTGATAGAACTTAAGCATCCGCTGGACGCCGCTCATGCCGGTGCCGACCTGCGGATCGTTGTAGGCCGCGGCAATCGCAACTACGCGAATCCCTTCGGTCTCGAACTCGGCGTATTGTTTGCCTTCGGGCACGGGAAATTCCCGGTTTGCCAGGCCCGAGGTCATCATTGTTACGTGGTGACCTTTGCTCACAAGGTGCCGGGCAAACTCATAGGACCGCGTCCCAGTCATTCCTTTTCGCGTAGCAAAATATTGGTGCAGATAGAGAATGTGCATGCTTATGATATTACCAGTAAATGCCTTCGTAGCCGTCGGTGTTGCGATCTACGCCCCTGATGTCTGCCAGGTCCAGCACGCGGATTCCGGTGCTTAGCCACTGTCGAACGCAATCGGCGTCTACGATTGGCTGGTTTATGATTATCAAATCTGTTTCCGTGAGATCTTCCAGCGAGCTGACGAGCAGCTTCTCCAGATGGCGCAGCGTCTTTTGAACCTGCTGTTTATTGCTTCCTATGAGCCGCTCCGGCTGGACGACCGGGTCATAAATTCTCAGTTGTATTCCCTCGCCGAGCAGCACCTTAGCAACCTTCACAAAAGGGCTTTCGCGCATATCGTCCGTGTCCTGCTTGAAGGCCAGGCCGACCATCCCGACCGCGCCGGGCCGATATTCAAGAACTCGCCGGACAAGCTTATTTATCTGGACCTCGTTACTCTGGAGCATGCTTTCCAGCATTGGAACTTGCAGTGATTTGAGCGAGGCATATCGCAGAATCGCGCGGAGGTCCTTTGGCAGGCAGGAGCCGCCGAATGCAAAGCCCGGGCGAAGGTATCGCGGACTGATATTGGACTTCGTGTCGGCGCAATAAACTTCGGCGACCCGGCGGGCGTCCACACCAGCGGACCGGGCGACGGCAGCAACTTCATTCGCGAACGTAATCTTCAAAGCGTGCAAAAGGTTGTCACTATACTTGACCATTTCAGCCTCGTTGAGTCCCATGCGGAACAACGGAGCATCGTATTTCTCATAAATCTTCAGGAGTGAATCTCCCGCACCGGGATGAGCTTCGCCGATGACGATTTTGGGCGGCTTGTCGAAATCATCGACCGCCGAGCCTTCCCGCAAAAACTCGGGATGATATACAAGATGGATATCTTTGCCAACAGTTAAGCCGGATTCTCTTTCCAGCAGGGGAATGACAAGGTCGGCTGTTGTTCCCGGAAGACAGGTGCTTCGAAGCACTATCAGCGGACGGGAATTCGAATCGCGAAGTGTTCGGGCAATTTGCCCTGTAACATTTTCAACTGCCGAAAGGTTTATTCCGCCGTCCGGCTCGGATGGTGTTCCCACACAAATCCAGGCCATGTCGCAGTTAGTCAGGGCATCGTGAGCTTCGGTTGCAACTCGGAGCCGACCGTCCCTGTAGCCTTCACTAAGCAGCCTGGTTACGCCGGATTCCTGAATGGGCGAGCGTCCCTGTGACAGGTCTGTAACTTTTGCTGTGACCGGATCCACACCGACAATCTCATGTCCGTCCCGCAGCAGACATGCTCCGCTGACAACTCCCACATAACCCATGCCGAAAATACTGATTCTCATTTATTTCTCCATAACATAAAATTACTCATAAACTCTGTTTATTTGTTTTTTCGCTTCTGTAAGATATAATATAAGTATAGACCGAATCAGGGGTAATATCGCATATTTTCCCCGTTCCCGATATTGCTAAAAACGCATGAAACAAAGCTGGCATAATTCAAAGATCCGGAGTCCCATAAATGGGATTCTGTTTTTGTATATTTTATGCTCAATATGTATCTCGGCAGTAATATGTCCGGCGTCAGAATCTGATGTTCCTTTGCCGGAGCTTAAACCACAAGCAAGTCCTCTGGATGAGGCCAATCGACCTTTACTGCTTAAAAGGTTTATAGCAGCTTTCGACCGGGAATATGCTACACATGTTCGGAAAAACAAGCTCATAAACCTCTCAGATGATATGGCGGTTTATTACCTTCGCCAGGAGCTTCAGGCCCTGATTGACATGTGGCGGGCTACCGGCAAATCAGCCTATCTCGAACAGGCAAATAATCGGGTTGTTAAGGCAATAGCCGACGCAAAGTCGAACCAGCGTCCATTGCTCCGGCACAATCGGCCCAGAGGAACCTGGCCATGCTTTTTTTTGAAGAAAGCCGAAGAGCAGACCGGAGGTCATAATCAGCTCTGCGACTTTCAGGGTGCCGCCGGATTTCTCATGGTTGCAGATGCCCTCAATCAGGCCGGGCAGGATGGCTGGAAAGATATTGCCGATTTCGTGGAAAAAAACATTGTCGAAAAATGGCTCTTTTACGCACCATCGATAAAGCCCGAAGATTTTGAGGGCCCCAGATCGAAAACCTACCTTCTGGCCGTATTAAACACTGCCCGGGATATACGTGAACATTTTGCCGTGATTTGCATGGACCTTCATAAATTAGGCTATCGCAAGTATCCCTATCGACAGTGGGCCGAATGCCTGACGAATTTATACATCGGCCTTAGATCCGATTTACACCAGTCTCCTCCCAAGGCCTGGGGACTTGGTCGCCAGACACCAGGTGACTGGGGCATATTGCCTCGCGAATCGACGGGTGGTTACGTCTGGTATTTTATTCCCGACTGGAGGCGAAAAGGAAAAACAGCCGTCCTTGATACAGCACATGCAAACCGAACCGTCTGGCTCGCCGCCAGGGCATATCATGAAGGTCTAATTGACAAAGCCGGACTCGATATGTTTATGAAAACTTTCAAAAAGCAAATCTGGAAGCCGGAAAAGAATCCGTTCTACTTTGCAAACTTCGTAGACGGTAGTGACATAGCCTACGATGATCCCAAATATGGCACATTACCGCCCGGATATAAAGGGCACGTCTGGTTCGGCTGGCATCGTCTTGCCGCATATGACAATGCCGTGAAAAACCTGTTTCTTTCGTTGGCGTATGATTTGACCAGCGGCGGGTCGAATATGCCTTCGTCCCAGAACAAAACCATGGCCAATGCGCCGCTGTGTTTTTATGCCTGGGCGGCAAGGCTGTTAGCTCCGGATGGGAAGCCTCAGGAATTCCCATAAGAAGTTTTCTTCTGCAGGCTCACGTCGATAGTACCTTTAATTCACTTTTATTCAGAATATCTATATGGTTATCTTTTAAGAAAAAATAATTGGTACTTTTGTCGTCGGGGCGACGTTTTCTAAGTTTACTGGCGTCATACCACCACGCAGAATATCCTTGATCGCATAATATCTTAAAAACACTATGAGCCGCCGAACCCGTATCGTCCGGTTCTCCTGAAACTTCGATAAGCCATGCAGGTTGAGACTGGGCCAGAAACTTTGCCGCCCCATTGATACATGCCGGCTCGTGTCCTTCCACGTCGCACTTGATAAATGATATCGACCCGGATGCGCTTAAAAATCTGGAATCGATTGTGATGGCCTGGACGTTAGTTGTTTCTGTTTTGCCTTTTTTCGCGCTATCCGTGACTATGGAAGCCCGGTAATGAGTTTCGGCTCCGGATGAATCATAAGGAAGCGCCATAGTCACAACAGCCTGGGAATCGGAAACGGCGACGTTTATGGGCTCAACATTATCGAGGCGTAATTTCCTTACGTTGTAACACAATATTTCGAAGGTTGGACCGAATGGCTCGATGCTGTATACGTGGCCGTCCGGCCCGACTAATTCCGAGAGTATTTTCGAATATACTCCGACGTTGGCCCCTATATCGATTACAGTATCCCCCGGTTTTACCAAATATCGGACAACTCTCAGCTCCGGATCTTTTTCCAATAACGGTGAGCACAGCAGTCTGAGATAGTGACGTTTCTTTATTAATTGAACCGTCGAGTGCGGCAATATTTTCCACGCCGTCCTTTTCAACAATCGTTTTACTTGGTGCACGCTATGCTCCAGATCTCACAGTATCTTCTATGAAGCTGCTCCAAATTGCCGGTAAACGGCGGCGGTTTGCCCGGCAATCTTCTCCCAGTTGAACTGCTCTGCCGCGGCCCGGCGGGCATTCCGGGACATTATCTCGCAGTTATCACCCTTAAAGCATTTACTGAGAGCATCGGCAATCGCCTCGGGATCACCGGGAGCGATAACGTATCCTGTTTGTCCATCCTCTGTCATTTCACCAAGACCTCCCACGTTTGTCGAAATGACGGGAACTCCCGCGGCGTACGCCATGACCGTATTGCCGCTTTGGGATGCGCTAATATAGGGTTGAACCAGCACATCGATAACCGAAAGATATGCTTTGATATCCTCAACCGGCACGAATCGGATGTCCGCCCAGAGGTCGTCGGGCTTACAGCTTTGGGCGAGCTTTTCTTCCCAATCCTTCTTATCGCCTACAAGTACCGAGCTGGCGATAAGGAAGAAAGAGTCAGGCATTCGTTGCTTAATTAATTTGAACGCATCGACGAAAACTTCCAGCCCTTTGTATGGACGGATATGGCCGAGAAAGGCGATGATTTTTCGATCTCCTGCCTTTTGCCGTACGTTTTTAGCCAAATCATCGTTACGGCCGTATCGCGAAAACAGTGCTTCGTAATCACCGTGCGGCAGCACAGATATTTTCTCGGATGATATCCCGCAATGTGCCATTATTTCGTTTCGAGTATAGTTCGTCAGGGCGATCACATGGTCGACTCTTTGATAAATCCTGGCATACTTTCGGATGTCACCGGCTTTGGGCTCGTGCGGGAAAGGATTGTGCGCGGTATAAATCACGTGACGGCCGGCCAATTGTAAGAGTCTTATCAGTCGATAGTCCAGCCACGGCGAAACAATCCATATAAAATGGACGACCTTAATGCGTTTTATCAGCACGTACGTCAGCAAAATAAGTAAATTCAGCGGATACTCGATCGCCCGAAGAAAACGCCTTATCGGTCCTGATGAAGTCACCCTGCCGGCCAGGCGGGCAAGGAAAAAGAAACAGCGGAAAACTGTGACATCCGGCGGGCTGGGGATGTGCCCGTGTGCAAATTTCGTTGTGGCATAGACTATTCTGTCTCCCTTTTTGGCCAGAGCGTCCAACAGGCAATAATTATAGTTGGCGGAGAATTGACAGGCGTCTATTACCAGGTATGTTTGTTTCATCGATCTGCTCAGCACTTTTGTTTTGCCTTTTTTTCCTCTACGATTTTCCGCAGATAATCTAAAATCAAGCGTGCGTTGCGCCTGCCCCCGAATTGTTCTTCTGCTCTATTTCGAGAGGCAACTTTCATATGCGCCCGCAGTTGATTGTCGTTAATTACCTTCATAATTGCTTTTTCGAGGTCGTCGACATTCTCAGGCGGGACAAGAATAGCGCCATCGCAATCACCAATGGCCCCGGGCAGGCCGCCGACTGCTGTAGCAACAACCGGCAGGCCGCAAGCCATTGCCTCCATGACGACGTTCGGCATCCCTTCGGTATGGGAGGCCAGCACGAACAGATCGCTTGCCTGCATCCATTTATTCATTCGTTCCGGCTCGACCTCGCCTGCCATGTGAACAATATTTTCAATGCCTTTTTCTCGAATCAGTATCCGCAGCGTTGTTTCTTCGGGGCCTGCTCCGCACATGACCAGTAGCAAGTCCGTACACTTTTTTTGTACCCTGTATATTGCTTCGAGAAGCTCATAAACACCCTTGCGTCTGGTTAAGTAGCCGGCGTACAAGGCTATGGTTTTGTCCGGCGGCAGGCCTAATTCTTTTCTTGCCGGGATTTTGTCCGGAGCCGGCGAGAACTCTTCCAGATCCAGAACGCCGTAAACGCACAAAGGACTCTTGCCGATAACAGCTTCGATCCTGTCTGCAACGCTTTGCCCACAGGCTAATGTGCCGTCAAGAGCCTTTGCCGTTCTTACAAAATGCCTGTGTATAATTCCGCTGGAATGGGCGGTTATATTTACATCTACGCCGATGCTCAGACAGGCCGCCGGAAGCTTCAGGTACTTAGACAATCTTGCGGCAGCATCTCCGTCAGGGAAAAAATCCGTGGCGTATATCACATCGAACTTCCTGCTTTTGTGTAATTCGAGAGCTTTACTTTTCATAGCACGGAAAGCGGCCAGGCCGGACCATCGGTTATAAAAATTCCCCGGCGGCCTTAAATATGGTATGCTGAAGGTTTCTATCCCTTCGAACCGGCACAATGGGCAATTGTGGTCATGATTTTTCCATCTGTCAAAATGCCTGAGCAGGCCGGGGCACCAGACGCGCGGCACTATAACCGTTATTTCCGCCCCAAGCCTGCAAATCTCGGAAAGTTGCCGGGCCACAAAGATGCCGTATCTCTTTTCTTTGAGATTTGGAAACAGGTGTGAAATTGCCAGAATTCTCACTGTGTTAAAGCCTCGTCCGATTAAACCGGCTCATATTCTGTTAATGAGTCATCTTCATATTCGGCGGCAGATTCTGAATTGTCCGTTGGCGTATAGATTTTAGCGATCCGTTCGCCCGCCATTACAAACGCGAGAAAAACCCAATAGTATTTGTGAAACAACTGGCCGATGGTCAATCCCATCATGAGAAGGAATATGAGAACTGC
>Ga0268282_1000331_pt1 | contig 25730 bp, 24 predicted proteins | sample saktaG_12_FD_190133 | JGI IMG/M metagenome (GOLD analysis project Ga0268282, IMG submission 190133) | Saline water microbial communities from Sakinaw Lake, British Columbia, Canada - sak_2011_5_24_120m | ecosystem: Environmental > Aquatic > Non-marine Saline and Alkaline > Saline ...
TTAAGCACAGCAAATTCCCCGAAACACTCGCGGGTCGGCCATAACCGGATGCTCGAACTGCCCACAAACAACACAGCATCCGAAGGGAATGTGTTCTTCCTGTCCCACTGCTCGAATTGCCGGATCGTCTCTTCCCACCGCCCGGCCGGATTCTCCGCCGGCTTATCCTGAGCATTCAAGACAAGACAACTACAAAACATAATTAACAAGCCGATCTTTGGTCGAACCATTGCTTTACCTTTCCATCCTGCCGTTTATTATGTCTTCTGGCCGGCTGATTATAAATGCGAAGAAACATTGACTGAGCGTCCCGCATGCCGCTTCCTGCTCAGTGCCTTGCGACCGTTTTTGGTACTCATACGTGCATGAAAGCCGCTCTTTCGATTTCTTTTAACTCTGCTCTTGCGATGATTTTCCATTTAATCTTTCCTAACAGTTGTTTTTTTCCATATATGATACGCAAATCTCGGCATTATACGCAATACATTCCTTTTTATGTTGCTGGAAAAATGTAGCTTTTGAAACCCGAATTCCCAAATAACAGCCAATTGCAGCAGAGCAGGCAGTTATAAATTATTGCTTAACCACCGTCTGACTGTGCCCTTTGGAACAGATTTAAGACTTCCTGTGGAGTTTTCACGAGTACTTTGGCTCCGTTTGCGGTCAGCTCCTCGGCGGTTCGAAAACCCCAGAGAGCCCCTGCCGGAAACATGCCGGCAGCGACGGCCGTGCGCATATCAGTGTCCGTATCGCCGAGATAGATAAACCGCTCCGGCAAAATGTCAAGCTCCTCGGCGATCTGAATCGCCCCGGCCGGGTCGGGCTTTACGGGAACCGACGGCAAAGCACCGCGAACAACCTGGAAATGAGAGTCCGGGAAATATCCCTCGACTACGGTTCGAGTCGCATTATGAGGCTTGTTCGACAGTACGGCCATCGGAACACTGCGTGCCTGCAACTCGGCCAGCAATTCCGGAACGCCGGGATACGGCTTTGTATTATCCGCCCAGCATTTTGCATATTCGGCCGAAATCGCTACCCTGCATCGATCCACCGTTTCGTCATCCTGATGGTCATCGGGCAGAACTCGCCGGGCCAGGCAGCCCGCGCCGTCGCCGACAAAACGCCGGTAACTTTCAATAGGATGTGTCGGAAAGCCCAACTGCTTCAGCCCTGCATTCGCGGCAAAGGCGATATCAGCTAATGTGTTCAGTAACGTACCGTCGAGGTCGAAAAGTATGGCTTGAAATTCGATTGTATCAGTCTCCGATGATTTGACAGATGATAGTTCTGGTTCTGGGCCGGGTGTCGAAATCGACGAGGATAATTTGCTGCCAGGTCCCGAGTGTTAGCCGGCCGGCCACAATGGGCACGCTCAGAGAAGGCCCCAGCAGCGAGGCCCGCACGTGGGCGTGGCCGTTATCATCATGCCACGTTTCTTCATGCTCGTAGCGGGCATTCTCCGGCGCGAGCTTCTCGAACGCCGCCTTCAAATCGTAGTTCGCCAGTCCCGGCTCATATTCGGTCGTCGTAATTCCCGCCGTCGAGCCGATATTGAAAACCGTCACGGCCCCATCGCGAATATCCGACCGCGTCACCGCCCCGCCGACCTGATCGGTAATATTAACAACCTCATTATTGCCTTTTGTTTTGATATTTATCTCTTGCGTTTTTACCATTTACGAAAAGCCTTATTCTTATTCATATTATCCATTGTAAATAGCCCGTATGATAACAACTGCAATCGACTTTTACAATCCTCAATCTCGGGAATCGCTGCTAATCGCTAATTCGCTACGATTTCGCCGCGACATACGCAACATGCGATGCGAAATGGCGTACACTCCAGGCTTGGTTTTTAGACCGGAAAATCCTCAAAGCCAAATCTCATGTCCCTCTCGATCACCAGTCAGGTGTTCCTTCCTCTACGATGCTGATATCGGCCGACTCAATCGTTTTACGCGCGGCCGGTGATACTCGGCCGGCGGTTACAAGCACCGTAGTGACGTCCGGATTGGACGCCCGATATTCACCCAAGCTGTCAACCACTTCCCGGGTGTTGGTGACGTAATCGTACGGGCAGACCAAGACATATGTTCCATTGTCGAGCACTGCTAACGGCAATCCGATAAACTTCAGTTGCCGGATTGGTTTTCTTGCCCGAATGTCAACCAGCAACATGCCCTCACGGATGCAGCAGAGAGCACCGACCTCGGTGTATGCCTGCGCTGCACTCTCGATGAGAGCTGCCCGATTTTGGATGCCGTCCAGGGCCCTGAATTGGTCTATGAGTTGTAGACGCTGCATGGTTGTGAACGCGGTCGAGTAGTGGAATCGAGATCGGATAGACTTTTCGACACCGGCGGCCTCAAGCTCCCCATCGATTTCGTTATTGATCGCGCTTGGCGGGCTTTTGGCGATCATTTCTTTCATCTGTACTGTCGTGGCAGGCACGCTCAGGCCGGGGATGAAAGACATAGCGGCTTGCGTAAGAAGACCTCCACCAAACAGTTCGAGCGTCATTTCGTCGAGCAGCTTCTTCAGCACGGGATTGGCCGTCTCAGGATCACAATCGAGTTCGGTGGCCAGCTTCCGGCGATCGGGAGAGCCCGCCCGCCGGTCTGCCGGATCGATATACTGATTAACCATAAGGTCAAAACCTTTGGGGGCACGCTCGAGTATTTCGAATGGCTCGGTGATGATGAGCTTCAATCCTTTCTCCGTGTCTTTAAGCGGAGTGAGGATGCCATCGACAAGAAGCGGATCCTTGCTTAACTCCTGTGCGGCTTCAATCGATTTCAATTCGCGCAGACGCAGGTAAAGCATATCCCGCCCCTGCGCGGTGATCGTGCCGAAGTCCGAATTAACCGTGAACGCATATTGGTATTCCTCCACCGGAACACGTTCGGCAATCTGGTAGTTGGGTCCCCGAAGAATCTCTTTCGGAAGGATCAAAGAGGCACTAAACGCGAGCGCCATCTCGCCTTGGGACCGCCCGGCTGGGACCTTCGGCGTCGTTGCGCACCCGCAAAAGCCTGCCGTCAGAATCGAAATAACAACCGTCAGTTTCCTTGTACACATAACCGTTCTCCGTATATAGGATGATTGAAAACGCAAACAGATATACAGGAATTTCGCCCATACACGATCTAACAAATCCCAGAACTCATAAGAATCCGTCGTCTTACCGACTTGAATGATCTCCATGAGCTTTATACTATAAAATTTTAGGCAGAAAAAAAGTTATTATTAATATTTTTTATGATAATATGATATTATATAGAATAGGAAGATTGTATTCTTCCTAAGTTTTCCATCGGGCTCGGAATGTTCAGGAGTATTTCTAAGCGTTGTTAATGATAAACCCCAACTGGTAGATATCATGGACAATAGTAACACGGCCACCGTGGATTGGAAAGAACTCGACCATGACCGGCTGTGCCTTGTCATAAAAGGCCGTCTGGACGTCGAAACCACCGGCTCCCTCTGGCGAAAGATCCTCAAGACTATCGCCGGGACAAAGCCCCGGGAGCTCCTCGTCGACGCGTCCCAAATCGAGTACTGCGACGGCGCCGGAATCGGCCTTTTGTTAGAGCTCACGCAAACGCAGAAGCAGAACAACCGCCGAATCCAAATAACCGGCCTGAGCCCTGACTTTCAGCCACTCATGAAACTCTTCGATCCGGGACAGGCAGCCGAGCCGCCGCCAAAACACGCATCACTTGCTCAACGCATCGAGAGTCTCGGCAAAAAATCCGCTCGTCTGCTCCAGAATGTCAAAGCCCAGATCAGTTTTATCGGCGAGGCCTTCGTCAAGCTGCTGACCACCTTGATTCACCCCCGCACTCTCCGCTGGCGAGATACCTTTCTTATCGCCGAAAAGGCCGGTGCAAACGCTGTTGGTATCACCGCCCTGCTGGGCTTTCTGATTGGGATGATTCTGGCATTTCAATCCGCTGTCTCCATGCAGAAGTTCGGTGCACAAGTCTTCGTTACGGATCTTGTCTGTTTAGCCCTGTTTCGTGAACTCGGCCCCCTGATTACGGCGTTCGTTCTGGCCAGTCGCAGCGGCTCGGCCTTTGCCGCCGAGATCGGAACTATGAAGATCAACGAAGAAATCGATGCCCTGACCACCATGGGCCTGGACCCCGTCCGGTTCCTCGTGGTCCCAAGGCTCATCGCCGCCATCTGCGTGCTCCCGCTATTGACCATGTTCAACAACCTTTTCGGTCTGATCGGTTGTGGCATGGTCATGTCGTTTTTTGGCTCTCCGCCGATAACCTATCTGCATCGGATCCAGCAGGCGGCCACCATGACCGACCTATGCGGAGGTCTGGCCAAGACCTTCGTTTTTGGAGCATTGATCGCCGGTATCGGGTGCCTGCAAGGTATCCGGACCGGCACCGGCCCCAGCGCCGTCGGAGATTCGGCCACCCGCGCCGTCGTCAGTGGTATTGTTGCCATCGTGGTGGCCGACGGTGCTTTTGCCGTCCTTTATTACTTCCTAAATATTTGAGTGAAAAATGAGCACGGAAACTAAACCTGTAATTCGAGTCAAAGACCTCACAATCGGCTACGGTGACAACATCGTACTGAGGAACGTTGATTTCGAGATCCTGACCGGTGAAATCTTCACCATCCTTGGCGGTTCCGGATGCGGCAAGAGCACCCTGCTCAAACATATGATCGGCCTGATGCAACCGCTCGGTGGCAGTGTGCTCATCGACGGCACCGATATAGTCACCGCCCAGGGCTCCGACCGGCTCGGCGTCCTCAGGAAGATTGGTGTCGCCTACCAGAACGGTGCGCTCTTCGGATCCATGAATCTGATGGAAAACCTCTGCCTGCCCCTCGAAGAATTCACCGACCTGCCTAAGGATGCGATGGAGATAATCGCCAGGATGAAGCTCAAAAGCGTCGGACTTGAGGGTTCGGCCTATAAAATGCCCGCTGAGCTTAGCGGTGGAATGAGAAAAAGGGCCGCTATCGCAAGGGCACTCAGCCTGGATCCGAAGGTGTTGTTCCTTGATGAGCCGTCGGCCGGCCTCGACCCGATTACCTCGGCGCAACTCGATGAGCTGATTCTGAAGCTGTCGCACAGCTTAAAAATTACCTTCGTGATAGTAACGCATGAACTGTCGAGCATTTTCACAGTTGCCGATAGAGTCGTCATGCTCGATAAGGAAACTAAGACAATCATTGCAACCGGAAAACCAGCCGAACTGCGCGATCACAGTGACAATCCCTGGGTCCGGCAGTTCTTTAATCGTCAGGCGTAAAATGTTTTTAACACAGGACATGGGCGAGGCGTATGACCTTGCTACCGGCTAAAAATATAATTTGGATGGGTTGATTAGATGAGCATGAAACCAAACTACTTCAAGATAGGGGTATTTGTTATTCTCGCGACGGCCCTGATTTTCGGCGCAGCCGTGGTTTTCGGCGCAGGGCTCTTCGCTCAGGATAGGATATATTTCGAAACCTACTTTAGTGAAGCCATCAGCGGACTGAATGTTGGTTCACCCATTGAGTTGAGAGGCGTTAATATCGGCAAGGTCGAGAAGATCGCTTTCGTCAGCAAGATCTACGGAGACATGATACAAAGTATCGAAAAGACCACCAAATACGGCCTATGCGTCGTAGTCGTGGGTTCTGCACCTCGGGACAGTTGGCAAGGCCTCAATCTGGAACAGGCGAATGCTATGCTGTTGCAGATGGTTGCTCGTGGCCTGCGTTTTCAAATCACCTCAAACTTACTTACCGGTCAATCCTACATCCAGGCCGACTACTTCGATCCTGAGGAATTCCCTGCGTTCGAGATAGAATGGCAGCCCGAGCATATTTACATTCCTTCGGCCCCCAGCGATATGACCACTTTGAGAGAATCCGTCAATAGTGTTCTTGACACGCTCAAGAAAATAGACGTGGAGAAAGTCCTGGACTCTCTCGATAAGGCTATCAACGACGCCAATATGGGTGAATTGAGTCAGCAAGCTATAGGCCTCTTGAGCGAAGCTCGTCTGAAAGTCCGCGATCTTGACACCAAAACGCTCAGCACATCCGCCAATCAGGTACTCGCTTCCATGGACCGGACCGTCGTTGACGCCAACGTGCCCGAGCTTAGCCAACAGCTTCAGAGTTTCATCGCCGAGGTCCGCCAGACAAATGAGAACCTGCAAAAGCTGCTCGCCAGCCCGACTCCAACACAGAGCAATATTCCCGAAATGATCGCCCGAATTAATGCCGCGTTGTCTCGTATAGACAGGCTCATCGCAAATGAAAGACCGGAACTGGAAATCATACTGGCCAACTTCAGGGAAATATCGGATAACATCAAAGACCTGACCGGCAGTCTGAAGCAACATCCCTCGGAGTTGTTGCTCAGCCAACCACCATCCAAATCGGAGGCGTTGAAATGAAACTTAGATGGCCCAAATTGTACGTTTACTCGACTTTTATTGTGTTCTCAATAATGTTCACAGGCTGTGGCCGGACGTCTTATAGCAAACGGACATATATCCTTGATGCAGCCCGGCAGCCGGAGCCCGGACAAGCTGAAAGTCATGCCACCATCGATGTGCGCCGCTTTACTATCGACTCGGCTTTTGCCGACAAAGGTTTCGTCTATCGCAGGGGCGAGCATGAATATGAGTCCGACTTCTATAATCAGTTTCTAATCTCACCGGCCGTCATGATAAGTGAAACGACGCGGCATTGGCTGTGCCGCTCGGGAATCTGTGAAAGAGTCTTAGTACCCGGCAGCCGACTCGAATCCACGCATACACTTGAGGCCAATATCACCGCCCTTTATGCAGACGTTCGCGACAAATCTTCACCGAGTGCCGTCATGGAGTTGCGCGCCTTTCTCATCGCCAACAATAATAACGATGAATCGGTGATCCTCGGAGAAAGATACCAGGCTTCTTGTCCACTGCAATCCAACACACCTGAAGCCTTCGTCGAAGCCCTCGATAAGTGTCTTGCGGAAATTCTGACCAGCCTCGAAAAGGATTTGAAGAAAGAACTCTCGCCGACCTGATAGGCAATAACAACGACCTGGCAGTCGGCTTTTGTTTTATACCAATTGGAATTAGTTTTTGAGCTACACAGTCATTCCTGCGAAGAGCCTGCCCCTTTTGGCAAGCCCGGCCCAGGGCAATAAGCAATCAAAGCACTACATAATCCCCATAACCAGCTATGTGACAAGATTAAGCAAACTTTTACTATTCCCATGTACTGGGATCGGTTGGTATTACTGTGATTTCCACAGTATCATGGTCATACTCCCTGCCATCAAAAACATGCAGCTCAACTGTTGTGACCCCCGGGGGCATTGTCAGAGTTGGCGACCAACCTCTCGATATGCCTTCTTCATGATACCATTCGTATGTAAGCGGATCTTCATCCGGATCGTACGATCCCGAACCGTCCATTTGCACTACTGCGCCTCTGGCATAAGTTTGCTCTACGGTCTGGTCCGGACCTGCATCGGCAACGGGAGGAGAGTTGTGAGTACGAGGAGGCTGAACAGAGATATTCGGCTTAACGAACGACATCTCGTGGTCCTGGAAGATGCGCGTTATTTCGCTCGTGTAATCATAACTTTGAAACCAGCTATTCCAGAAATCGACGATGTCATCAGGTTGATAATCTCGTACTATTGTCCAAATTTTAGAAAGGGCTTTATCGCTTAGTGTATCTTCATTATCGAAACGGTCATCTTTATCATCGAAAATATCCCATAATGCACAGCAGTTCATATTCTCGAAAAACTCGCCTGGCTTGAAATGGTCATAAGTGTCTTCTTCGAGATCGACTTCAAGTTTTTTATCATTTTCCTCATCCCAGTCCTGATACCTGGTGTCGCCGGAATACGGATAATCGGTATCGCCGTACTGCGTAGCAATGCTGAACAGCGTAGCCCAGGACTCACGGAAGGCAAGATTTCTCGCCTCCTGATCTTTTCGTTGAATCGGATGATGTCGCAGGTCGGCGTTCCAATAGTGTATAGAATTATCGCCGACGGAACCCTGTGCAAAAAAATACACATCCGCGATGAAGTGACCATATTCATGCATAATAACGTCCCGGTCGCCCCTGTCTCCCTGGGCGATGTACATGCCCCGATCGCACGGATCGAAATACGATGCCTCATCCTCGCAGGGCCAGAACGTCGTTACTTCGGGCAGATTAATGTCGAAGAATGTTTTTGCCTTTTCAAAGCTTTCCATTATTGAATCATAAACCATAAATTCTCCGCCGTATTTATCGGCGGTCATATTGACTACTACAGACTCATCCCCAGGGTGCGGATAGAGGTCGCTTTCCATATAATAGATTTCATCGAACACATCGTCTCTTACACTGCACACCTTTCCCTCAATTTCAGGATAAGCGCCGATTGGGCTTTCGGTAAAAACCTTAACATATATATTCTGACTGCTCATCTCGTAATTCAATACGACAACGTTATAATTACCATCCTTATCCGTATGCGTCCTACCAACCACACGATCGTCATTAGGGTCTTCATTACCATCGGCATCATAAACTTCTACAAGAGCGTATCGTATCGGATGTACCTGACCATAATCTCTGGTTATATAAAACATTTGGCCGCTCACGTTACCACCCGAAATGACCAGATCGATTGTGTCTTCGGAACATCCAGTATTTTTCGCCATTCCAAATCCTATCGGACACGTAATAATCGCGCCAATATAGTAATTGCCCATAATTAGATTATAAGGTATCAAACATGTTGTCTCGTAACTGTGTTGCTGGCCCGGCGCTAAACCATCACGCTCGACATAACCTAAATGGTGATCATCCGTTGTAATAACAGTATCTATCGATGCATAATAATCAACAGCATAACCTTCTATACTCAATTCGCTGCCGTTCTTGATAAGGTTGTAAATAACAAGATCGTCACCCGGCGAATATTCACCCGGTGTAACTTCAATGGACTGGAAAACAAGATCGTAACCGGCCGGATAGACCAGTTCGATTTTTTCTTCGGAGCATCCTGTATTATTCGATGGGGTATATTCTTCAAGGCAAGTTACTATCATCCCGATATAATAATTGTCCGGAATTAAATTGAAAGGAATCTGATACGTTGTCTCGTAACTATGTTGTTCACCAGGCGCCAAACCATCACGCTCGACATATCCTATGTGATAATCTTCTGTAGAAATAATGGCATCTGTCGATGCATAGTAGTCAACAGTATAGCTCTTTGAATCGCGCCCACCGATGTTTTCAATAAGACTGTAAATGACAAAATCCTCGCCAGGCAGGTATGCGCCCGGGGTGATTTGCACCGATTGGACCGCCAAATCAATCGGTGCACCCACCCAAATCCAATCAGACTCTCCCTCATCGTTTCCTGAATTTCCATCATATTCACAACTAACAACGGCCCGTATATAGTAGTCGTCATCGGGAACGTCATCGGGGATATCACAATAGACCGTACACACATTATGTTTACCAGGGTCCAAAGAGTCAGATACACTGCCTATTAAAACTTCATTAATATAACAATCGATGGTAAAATTGTCAGAGACTCCTAACCCGTCATTGTATATTTTGACTAGAACGACTAACTGCTCGTCCGAACTGGCAGCGGCATCGACACTCACAGTATCGACGCGAAGGTCTATGGGCCTGGCAACGGTAACAGTACCGGCGGTTCTTGTCATGACGTGCGTGCCGTCCGACAGCTCGAGCACAACACCAATATAGTAATCCCCGTTAGAAAAATCGGAGGGGATGTCACACCATGGAGAGCAGGTCCTAATTTCATCTGGATCTAAGCCCCTCCTGGAGTAACTGCTGTAGAGCTCGTAATCATCCTCAGTAAAGTCCTCGTCTTCAGACAGATAGACTGTGTGCGTGAATGGGCTCGACGTTTCGTCGCCCGTATTGCGGATTCCATATTGGACCTGGATATCTTTATACGATACCACAGGAATATAGCCTGTTATCGATGCACGGTAGATCGTCAGGTCTGCCGCAGCCTGAGTATCTGCTGCAGAAAAAACAAAAATAAGTATAAGGATAATTGGGCATTTTATGTTAAGAAATATTTTGTTCATAGTTTATGTCCCTCTTCAAAGCAGATAAATTCCGCCTGTTGTTTTTCTAAAGGTCTCGGTATCTATCAGGAATCGGTACGGCACGTTCTAAAACAGGTCGGCTTCGAACACGCCTGCGCTGCGTATTTTGCTGTGATTCTTCATTTTGTTCTGTGGATTCAGATTCCCCTGCCGGTGCTGTTCTGACCCTGTTCAGTTCCATAATCCTGCGGGCGACTTCCGGATCCGATGCCCTTAGCTCTGCAATTCTGTTCGCAATTATATCTCTATCGAGTGGCTCTGCGGCCTTAATGTCACGAGCAACCGTTTTCAGTCTTCGGGTTGTCGAGTCGGCCCTCAAATCCATCAGGACACGATGTTCCAGTTCATCCCAAAGCTCGACCCGCCTAATCTGATCGAACGAAACATTGGAAGAAAGAATCTTATCCGGCCTTATGTCCAGATACAGCGCCCTCGAAGTGAAAAGCTCCCCGGCGTTCTGGCTGTCCGGCGTAAATTCGAAAATCGCCGCAAAGTGATACTCGCCCTCCGGCAGGACATCAACCACGAACTCCGCCGTCTCGGCAACGAAATCCGAGGGAGCCCCCGACCAGAGCACCTCCATCCCGGCGGGAACTTCGCCGATAGGCGGAACTTTCAACGTGAGTTTTCCCGAACCGATGGGAATCTGTGATGATGCAGAGACGAGGATTGTCACCGGGCCGCCCGGATTCGAAGGACTCGCCAAATCAATAGACACGTCGGCCGGGACTGTTATTTTGCTATGCCGTTTTGGCGCTACGTTCCGCGGAAGCTTGTCTTGACCTTGCGAACTAAGATCACCAGACGGCTGGGCAGGGATTGCCCGGTGCCGTTTCACTCCGGCGTAACACAGGAGCATCGCGGAAATACCCGCGGCAGTTACCAATAAAAGAAATACAGACTTGCGACTTATCATGATACGTCCTCCAACTATTTTCCCGGCATTTCCCATGTGAGACTTTTGGGAAAGCCTTTACCACTTCGCACTTACATTATGTTATCAAAATACCGCTCGAATTGCAACGATCCGGGGCCCTTTAACACGCATTTTGCCGCCCTAAAAAACGCCGCTTTCGTGCCGATGAGCCGAAACTCGAACATACATAGAGAAACAATCTCAAGAAAAACGCTGATTTTGCCGCTTAGGCGAACTTTTCTCCAGGCGCCCATCTACTGTTAAAGTCCATCTGGACGGAGAAATGTTACGAAAAAATCAGGAAAATAAAAAAATCTTTGAGTCGATGAGTGTCAATCGTTAATCGTCAGTATATACGCTAGAAACGTATTGATTTGAACTTCTCGGCGGTAAGAGGCTATTGATAGGTATTCTGAAAAAAGCCCCTGCTTTTGTGCGTATCAAGAGGAAAATCAAGAGCAGGGGCTGAAATGTTCTGCAAGCTTCCGTGTCGACAGCCCTTTGTTCATCCAAGCTTTATAGTCTCCATACTTTCAACAATGTAATCCGGACTGATCACTTACACATAGCCGCAGAATATTATTATCTGCAATATAGAGACAAAAACCAAATAGGTTATTCCTGAATATAGCCTTCGAAAAACCCATATTTAGACGAGCAAAAGGATATAGCATTCGTTCGTATGTGGTGTTGCGTGCTGCGTCTTTAGACTTCTGTTTTCAGAATTCTGAACCGTATGGCGTTTTGGGGGCGGTTTTCTTTATTCTTAAATCAATTCTTTCGAATATCGTATGCAAAGAGCTGCTCGGAATGCCGCACGTAGAGTCGGCCGTCGTAAATTACTGGATGCGCCCAATAGAGTCCCTTGCCGCCGCTCGGCATACGGAATGAGCTTACCTGGTCCCACTTGCTGTTCGTAGCGCCGAGTAGCGACATCGTGCCTTTTTCATCAAGGAAAACTAAGGAAAAGTATGGACAGCCAGCTATTAATGGCTGGGGGCAGTGCAGAAAAACAAGTCAAAAGTAAAAAGGCCTTGTCATTGATTATTTACTATTGACAATTGACTATTTAAAAATCGAAAAATCAAACACCAGGGACAGCTATTTATGGCTGGACACTACCCGGAAGAGGGTGAACTGTTCCTAATACAAACCCAGGCGTTAACTGGCTGCGGCGGCGGCTTGAGCGGCTTTGCGTGCACGTTCTTTCTTCTTGCGCGGGGCATTGGCGGCACGCGTTTCTTTTTGTTTTGCCCGTCTACCATCGAGTCTGTCTCTGCGTCTTCCCATAAAAATATCCTTTTACTACTTTGTGCCCAACCTGTTCCGTTATGTCAGGTTTCAGAACATTTCAAGCATTTTTTGTATTATTTAGCTTGTCGATTAAATAAATAGCTCTGTATTCTATGCGTAAAGCACAGGCAATGCAATCAACTTTTGCGAATAATAGGGGACCTGATAATTGACTATTTACGATTTACTATTGACTATTGTATTTGATTTCTCCGCATTCCGGCCGGCTCAGTGGCAAGTCTGAAAAATATCTCACTTCCGAAACGCCGTATTTGACGCGTTATCCGTGTTTTCTTGTCTTTTTTGAAATTTCTTGCGATTTTTCCGATTTTGTCATCTACATTTACCCCGTGAGATACGCTGTGTTATTAAAAGGACAGCTTTTGTTATCTAACGGGGTGAATCTCGTGAGATACGCTTTAAATAATAGCGTAGCTGATTGAAAAGGAATTGCGGATTGTTGAATAGACTGCTACGTCTGAAAAACAAGGCTTAAAGAAAAAGGATAATATCTGAGTAAATCTTGTAAATCCCGTCTAAGAAATAGTAGTAATGTCTCAAGGAAATTACGTAGTCACCACAATAGATTTAAATAGATGGACTCTGGTACGATGGGAAAATAATGGCCGGCCAGGCCATAAAAAAAGCCGGAATTCGGGATTTCTGATTGAAAATTTGGCCGGAGCCGTGTAGATTTGCGATCGGCAAGCGATGAAGCGGGACATCCTGGATTTGTGGTCGTTAGTAATGGCTTTGATAAAATCCGGCGGCCGTACTCAATTATTCGTGTGTTTGGGACACATATATCGGTTGGAAATAACTATGGTGGCCCCGGAATTAAGACATGGTGGCGTAAATTTTAATAGGTGACACTGTCCCTAGTTCTTCGAGAGAGAAATGAATTGAGACCTTTGAGGCAATAAGGATATTTGTTTGAAACATGTTGCTTCTTTGCAATGAGCTAAAAGGATAGAGCTTATGAGTAACAAAAAAAAGATATGTTATGTAATGAGTGCTGTCGGCAAATCCGATTCCGAGATACGCAAGAGAGCCAATATTGTATTAAAGAACATTATTAACAAGGCGCTCAATACGAAACGCTTCTCGTATCAAGTCAAAAGAATCGACATTGAAGGGGGAGCCGGCGATATCAATCAGGCGATAATAGATTCCCTTTGCACGGCAGACCTGATAGTTGCCGATCTCACCGGGTTGAATCCCAACGTGTTCTATGAAATTGGGATTAGACAAGCATGGAAACTGCCACTAATTCCCATCTGCTCTAAGGATAAACCCAAGCTTCCACATGATGTGGAATTGTGCGCTGAGTCTTGTTCATTAAAAACCGAAGCGGAGAAGCCGACCAGTCTTCCGTTCGATGTGCTGGTGCTTTGCACTGTGCCTTATTCTTTAAAAACCAAAAAGGCCGTCAACAAAACCATAGTTGAAATACGGAAGCAGATTAGAAGTATTCTGAACAATACGCAAAAGAACGTTGTATTCGAAGATGCCTTGAAAAAGATAGGTAAACAGTTTTATATGGGAAGTGTCTATCGGTCGTTTCGCGATGCCTTGGGTGACGCATACAATTCTGTTTTCCAGGTCAAAGGGCAGTTGCCACAAACGCTGGTGCTCGGGAAAGACAGGAAAACCGTAGAATCTTTCAGGGCAAATGTGGTACGTATTTTTGTGTGTTTGTCCGATAAACTGTTTGTCTACGAGCAGATTGCTTTAGGTCCCGCGGGGGAAAAGCCGGACGACGAATTAGTCTCACTGATTGAATATTCACGGGAGGTGATTCAAAAAGCCGATAAGATAAGTGCGATACTATCGAAAGGCCAATTTACTGTTGCCAAGAGCAAAACGGTTGAAGACAAGCTTAATGTAATTATGAGTACTATCAACAAAATCGCCGAGAAGTTTCCTAACACATAGCAAAAGTAATACCCAAAAGTCGTATTAAGAAATAGACGATAATAGGAGATAAGAAGTGGTCGAAAGGATGATGTTTTTAAGTTTGTATGGTGGGAATGGCGACAAAATGAAAGCCAATTACAATTACAAAGCCATCGAATTAGATTTTGAGGACGCTGTTCGTTTCCTTAATGAGGCATTAAGGAAATTAAGGCGGGAGCCTGAAGCAAGGGACAATCAGCTTGAGCTTTTTAGGGCTCTCCAAGGTGCTCATCTTCAATATAGCCGAATAGGGCGCAACTACGGTGCTGACTATGGTAAAACCATCAAAACGCTCCAAAATACAGCTCGGGAAACAAGGTCTTTGGTTTCGTCAATGAGCAAACCAAGAGACGTATTGAACTGTATTCACAGCGAGTTATTGGGTATAGAGAAAACATCTTCAATTATCGAAAAGAGCAATCGCGCTTCTTAGCGAGTTCTCAATACCCACCATAGCTGTAACACCCACAACGCACTTCGCCCTATGCGGCATGTCACTCACATCTATGAATTTAAAGGGATACGCCTGCCCCAAAGTGGTACATTTTTCGATGAATTGTGTTTTAAAACTAGGGACAGTCACCTATTAAAATTTAGGTAACAAGAGAATTAGAGTGTTACGATATATTTTTCGATGGGTTGTGCTTGATAATGATAGATTTTGATAGAGGACAGCGGGTGGGCTGAATTACTGCGGAGCTTTGGGATGCAGACATCGGCTGGAATTAAGTATGGTGGCCCCAATTCACGGGAAAAATGAATATATTGGAAGGGACAAGAAATTAAGGAACTTATTAACAGATGACGGATTGATGGTATAGGAGATACCTGAAATAAGTTGTAAAAAAGATGTGATCCTAATACTCTCAATAGAGATGCAAAATGGCTCAAAAAGAAATAAAATTCATTGGCTTCTTGGCAAACGTAGATAATTCTATAATGAAAGTTGATTTTGGCTCTGTCTTCAAGATGCAAAAACTTTCTTACAATAAAGCAGCTAATCTCTTATTGCAGCTTACACACGACACAAGTCCATTTGGAATTATTAAAAAACTAACTTCGGATTTAGGTTATTATAATAACGAGAAGCATAGATACTGTGTCACATCATCACTAAAAGATAACTTAAAATTTAATGAAAATGACTCCATAACTGAATGGCCCAGCAAATTATTTCCCTTTCACAACAAACAGGTGGTGAAGGGTCTTAAGCAAAAACTGCAATTGATGCGACTTTTTTACGATGTCAATATTTGTATCCCATTTTTATATTATTACATCGATAACGCAGATGGAGTAAAGATAGTAATGGGTGCAGGATCTGAATCTTTTCTTGGCTCCGATGTTAAATACAAAGTTCATAGAGGTCAAAAACAGAAATTGCAGGATTTCATTGATAATACCTCTCTCCCCTTTAGCCACAAGTATTTACAGTTGGCTTTTGAGAGCTTTGAAGTTTCTTATCATGTTTCTAATCTGGCTCTTGCTTTTTTATCACTGATGATAGGTTTGGAGACGATGCTTAATCCCGGACAAGGTGAATTACGTTACCGCGTCTCTAGAAATACTGCCGTTCTTTTGGATAAGAAAGAAAATGTGTCAGAAAAAGTATTTGGAGATATAAAAGATTTGTACGATAAACGTTCGAAATTGGTCCATACGGGTAACAACAAAGAGATCAGCAAAAAGGATCTTTTGAAACTGCGGAAATACGTCAGAGATTCAATTGTGAAAGTCTATGAACTTAGTATGGACAAAGTTGCTCTTTGTGCTGCATTAAACAAGCGCGGATTTGCATAAATCGGGAAAATTAAAGGTCCCCGCCCGCCCCATAGGGAGTGCATTTTTCGATGAGTTGCGATTGATAATAATAGGTTTTGATAGAGGGATTATTTTAAGGGTCAGCCCTTTCTTTAATCTTTAACAGTTTTCTAAAGAAATCCGTGGACGTCTTACTTATTTCTCCGTTTGACTGGGTGAAAAACTTATTAATGGCTGAGGGCAGTGCGGAAAAAATGGTTGACTGTCCGCGAATAACATCCGAGGTAACATTATGACTAAAACCTGTCGAAGTCTTGCGGGTGCATGGACCGACGCTCTGCAGATCCACTTTCCTGATATCATCGCAGAGATGGGCCCGCGTTTCACATTTCATGCTTTTGTGAAATCACTAGCAAAGAAGTATCAGCACGAATACATAGACGCGCTTACCGAATATAAGTCCGTAGATGCTCCATTTCGAGCCCTACACGGGGAATTGGAGCGACGACTTCATTCTAATGCTGGCAAGTATGGCATCTGCTTAGTTGACTCCAAGAAACTAAGCACGGACATATTTGGCTCTTCTTCACATTGTGGTGAATGGGAAATAAGTTAAAATCCGGGGCCGACTTACTTATTTCTCCCTTTCACTGGGGGAAGCCGTTTCAATTTACGATTTTCAATTGTCGATTTACGATTGTCCCTGCTTCCTCAGGGATGACAACATTATTTATCTGCGTAATCAGCGTTAATCTGCGGTTAATTCATTTACGATTGTCGATTGTCGATTTACCCCATGAGATAGGTTAAGCCGCCATCTCACAGGGTGAATTATTGCCTTTTGGTTCTCGATGCCGGATTCAGGATGAAATCCGAAACACATCTACTTTGCTATTGAAGCGGCGTATCAAGATGCTTATAATTGCCTGTTATGGCAGCTAAGCAGAAAATAAGCAGTCAAACAAAGAGCAAATCCATTCAAAAAGACCCGATCCAGGCGGCTATCGACTACGGGATAGATGTCTCGGCGCTTATTGACAATGCCGGCAGAAGCTGCATGGAACGCATTAAGAGACATCAAATCGCACTTAATACGGCGGAAAAACTCCGGAAAGCGAGAGAATTGTGAGCAGCGATTTCGTAAATCTGCTTGAACGCATAGCTAAGGCCGGCGTGGATTTCGTAATCGTAGGAGGTTTTGCAGGCGTCGTTCACGGATGTACGTACGTTACTCAGGACGTCGATATCTGCTGCGATTTCTCGCCTGCCAATCTGCTCGCCCTGCAAAAAGCACTCTCTGATTTGGACCCTGTGCACCGAATGACGCCGGGGCGGAAAAAGCTTCAGTTGAACGAGCAAACGTCCGGCCAATTTAAAAATCTGTATCTCGATACGAAGATAGGTCAATTGGACTGTCTGAGCTTTATAGACGGCCTTGGCGATTACGACCAGGTCAAGCGGGCAAGCAGGCTTGTTGAAGTTGAAGATATGAAAATGTGCGTATTGAGTCTGGAAGCTCTGATAAAATCGAAAAGAGCGATGAACCGCCCGCGAGACCGGGAGGCCCTCTTGCAGCTCGAAGCGATCATGAAGCTCAAAGGAACGAAAAAGAAGCGACCCTTGTAATTGACTATCCATTCGACTACCCCATTCGGCTCTGCTCAGGACTAAAGGCTAATTCAGGATGAAGGAAGTAAAAAGACAGTGTATAGATAGAAAATTTGTAAAAATCGGAGGATTTTGTTTGACAGAATCAGCTTAAGCAGTGTATTATGTAAACAGGTAGGCATGTGCAGGATTAATCGTAGGTTGTCCGAAAGGACAGCAGCGCATATAGCGTGGGTTCCTACGACCTGAGGTCTGCCGTTTTTATTCGGGGTATTTGGTCATTAATGGATTAATATAGTCTTTGGTGGGGCAAGCCGCCACCCTACAGGCTATTCAGCGATTTTTTTACAAGCTTCGACAAATTCCTTTGCCCTCTGGAGGGTTGTTGACGCCTGAGAATCGTCAGCCTCGAACGGGGCAAGATAATCACAATCGTTTCGAAGCGTGAATGCTTCTCTTATATATTTGTGGAATTTTCCGTCTAACAAGCCCGGCTTGGCTATAAATTCACCAAAAGCCGAAATAATTGCATGATGTGAGGTTCTTTCGATATCTTTGGCAAGAAGTGCCGCAGTGGCGGCGTGAAACATGGCATAATAGGCCCGTCCTATGGTTCCATTGCTGAAACCCCCTGAGAAAAGATGTTCGCTTTCTCGAAGGAACATGTCAGCGCTCTGAAGGTGTTTCTGAACATCCTTTCTCATACAAGAACTCCTTCCCGTTTGATTACTCTGTGTATTGTAAAGACGCCTTCCTTGAAATCGGATTCGGATATGAAAAAGAAGGTCACAAGTGTACTGTATTCCAGACTCACATCGGAGCCTAATTGGCCTGTTCGCTCGATCTCCTCGAAACGGCTCTGTATCTTGTCGAGAACGATGGCAATATCTATATCGCTGTCCGGCGTGAGTTGGTCGCGAGCGGCCGAGCCGTAAAGATATACTCCAGCAAGCCTTTGCCCGTATAACTTCTCAAGCTCGCTTCGAACCTTTGCGGCTATTCCCAGTGCTTGTTGTCTTGTTGCTACCATATCACGATGATACCTTTTTGAGAAACGCTGTTCAACAAAAAAAGACCCACTTTGCAATTGATTATTGACCTTTGACATTGACTATTTTCTACTGACTATTGACTATTTTTATTGATTATTTCGTTGCGTTTATCCGTAATACAATCTTTCAAAACGTTGTTTTTTATGCTCGATTTTTGTTTTGGCCACTCGTAACCTTTGTATTTGCAAGATTTTACGAAGCTTTTCTATTAGACGAACTTTTTGGTTGCGGCCAAGGGCGAAGCTCGAGGCTGCGCCAGGTTTATTCGTGGTTATCTGTAAGAATCTGGAAATATTTGAAAAATTTTTGATTTTTTTTAGAATTTCTATTGACGCCGGACGTATATTGGTTAGAATGTGGATAATTCGTGGTCAAGCGGAGGGTTAATATCCTTGCTTGGCCGCTAAGTTTTTTGAGAGATATGTAAAGCTCTTTGACAAGTTAACAGTTAAGCCAAACCAGCTATTGTTGGAAATTTATTTCCGACAGTTGCTAAGCAGCGAAAGTGCAGCTCTTTCGGCGGGATACGCCCTTCCGATTGAGCTTAAAAATTGCAGTACCAGAAATTCAGCACTTTCGGTGCGTATGCTTGAAAATGTTGAGCCTTTAACGACGATTTCCGTCTTCGGACGGATTCGACGATACAAATTGAAGGGTTTGATCCTGGCTCAGAACGAACGCTGGCGGCGTGGCTAAGACATGCAAGTCGAACGGACTGGTCAATTTATTGAACAGTTAGTGGCGAAAGGGTTAGTAACGGATAGGTAACATACCCTGTGCTTTGGGATAGCGTCAGTTACTTCGGTAACTTTCCGAAAGGGGCGGTAATACCAGATAATATCATTTGTCGATAGGCAGATGATCAAAGATTTATCGGCATAGGAGTGGCCTGTCTCCTATCAGCTTGTTGGTGAGGTAACGGCTCACCAAGGCAGCGACGGGTAGCGGGACTGAGAGGTTGGCCCGCAACATCGGGACTGAGACACTGCCCGGACCTCCACGGAGGGCTGCAGTAACGGATATTGTGCAATGGGCGAAAGCCTGACACAGCGACGCCGCGTGTAGGAGGAAGTCTTTCGGGATGTAAACTACTGTCAGGGGGAAGAAAGTGCGCTTCGGCGTATTGATCTAACCCAGAGGAAGTCACGGCTAACTTCGTGCCAGCAGCCGCGGTAAGACGAAGGTGGCAAGCGTTGTTCGGTATTACTGGGCTTAAAGCGTGTGTAGGCGGAAAAGTAAGCGTCTTGTGAAAGCCCCCGGCTTAACCGGGGAATTGCGTGACGAACTACTTTTCTTGAGGCAAGTAGGGGTGCATGGAACTCTTGGTGGAGCGGTGGAATGCGTAGATATCAAGAGGAACGCCAGTGGAGAAATCGGTGCACTGGGCTTGTTCTGACGCTGAGACACGAAAGCGTGGGGAGCGAACGGGATTAGATACCCCGGTAGTCCACGCCGTAAACGATGCCTACTAGGTTGTGGTGGTTCTGACACCGGCACAGCCGAAGCAAAAGTGCTAAGTAGGCCGCCTGGGGAGTACGGTCGCAAGGCTAAAACTCAAAGGAATTGACGGGGGCTCACACAAGCGGTGGAGCATGTGGATTAATTCGAAGCAACGCGTAGAACCTTACCTGGGTTTGACATGCTTGGATGCTTACCTGGAAACAGGTTAAGCTGCCTTCGGGTGAAACTTGCACAGGTGCTGCATGGCTGTCGTCAGCTCGTGTCGTGAGATGTCGGGTTAAGTCCTTTAACGAGCGAAACCCTTACCGTTAGTTGCCAGCGGGTCATGCCGGGGACTCTAGCGGGACTGCCGGTGTTAAACCGGAGGAAGGCGGGGACGACGTCAAGTCATCATGGCCTTTATGCCCAGGGCCTCACACGTGCTACAATGGCGATCACAAAGCGACGCAAGACCGCGAGGTGGAGCAAATCGCAAAAAGGTCGCCCCAGTTCGGATTGCAGGCTGGCAACTCGCCTGCATGAAGTCGGAATCGCTAGTAATCGCGTATCAGCTACGACGCGGTGAATGTGTTCCTGAGCCTTGTACACACCGCCCGTCAAGTGATGGGAGTTGGGAGTACCCGAAGTCGGTTTGCTAACCTAATTTATTAGGAAGCGGCTGCCGACGGTAAGCCCGATGACTGGCACTAAGTCGTAACAAGGTAGCCGTAGGGGAACCTGCGGCTGGATCACCTCCTTTCTAGGGATATACTAGAACCCAGCCTGGGGCTCTCGCTTTCGCGGGAGACTATTAAACAGGTCGGTGTATGTCAGGCATTTCGCTGCAAGCTTAACTGTTTCTTGATATTGAGGCCCCGTCTTCGGACGGGGCTTTCTTTATTTACGTGGCGAGGGCATCCTGCCCTTGTGTCGCGTGGGCGTCCCGCCCATGTATCTGGGTCTATCCTTTTATCCTGTCAAAACTAAAACCACGAATGAACACGAAGAACCACGAAGAAATCCAAATAATCAATAATCAATTTAATGCCCTTTTCTATTGCAGGTTACCACCCCAGCCGATATTATTAATATATTCAAAGTTTTCTATACTTATATTGGATTTTAATATGATTTCTTCAAATCTTATAGAAACCGTAAGGGCCTGTGCAAAAGATTTCGGCGTCAAGAGTGTGTGGCTGTTCGGCTCGGCTTTAGGGGATGAGGACAAAGCCATAGATATAGATTTGGCCGTTGAAGGACTTGTTCCTGAGAAATTCTTCGATTTTTACGGCCGGCTTTTCTTCGAGCTACCCAAACCGGTAGATCTTGTTGACATGGAGCAGGAGCAGCCGATTACCGCGATAATACGGTCAAGTGGAGTACGTATCTATGAGCGCTAATGTCGCTTGAAATAACGCACCACGAAGAACACGAAGAAACCACAATCATCAATAGTAAATAGAAAATCGTAAATGTTGGGGACTTCGAGAGTTAGCTATGCCGGTTCCTGCCGTTTGCAGGGATTTCCTCAGTAACATTTCATAGGCCATTTGCCATAGCAAACATCGAATATCCGGCATTTCTTGGACAATAATCAATAGTAAACAGTAAATAATCAATGCGAAAAACCTTGCTTTTTCGCCTGTTTTCCCCGTTTTTCAACTTTTTTTCAAAAATTTTTAATTTTTTCCCAAATTTTATAGGTAACATTTACCCCGTGAGATACGCTGTACTTTAAAACAGGACAGCTTTTGTTATCTAATGGGGTAAATCCCATGAGATACGCTGTATAAAATAGAGAGACGGAATGTGTTTGTTCCCGTCTGGGAAAAGACTATAATATATAATACCAACTCTGATTGAGCGACAAAAGGTGGAAGTAATTTCATTCCTGTGAAAACAGGAAAAAGATGAGAATCTTTATGGTGAAAGAAGTTTATGTCAAGAAATTATGTAGGGGAGCTTTTTGACCTTTCGGAAATGGGTATGGTCCCCCGATTTCTTTGTACAATGGAAATGCAATCGTTACAACGGCATGGTGGATTTCCCAGAAGAATTCAGTCTCAGCTGGACGACGAGCATGAAAAAGACCATTCTCCTAATTTTAATAGTACTTGCAGGTAGTTGTGGTAAGTAATCTGAAGTTTCTCCAGACAAGATGCTTCCGACGCAACGGTCTGAGGTTTCTCAAGAGAAGACGAAACCAACTCAACAATTGCCAAGCAGTGAACAGATTGATGTATCCTTCAACTTAGATCTGGTGTTCGATTCGTCTGGGAAACTACAGATCGTTGGAGAGACAAATTTGCCAGATGGTATGAAGCTAGGGATTGATCTGGATGGGCCAAATAGGTACATAGCTCAAGCTAGTGCACAGGTAGCAGCTGGCAAGTTTGTCACTGAATGGTTTTCTTATAAGGGCAAACCATTACCTCCCGGCAAGTACAAAGTCAGTATTCATTCGCCATACCCAAGTTTGCAACCTTCCAGCGTACAGCAGATCATTGGACCGGGAGGCATGAGATTAAACGGCCCGCATGTTAGGACAGACTTTCTGAAGCATAGGATTCTGTGGGAACACTGGAAACTAGATGCTACAGAGAGGATTTCACATCATGTGGATTATACGCACGAGTTTGAGATCAATGATGAGAACACGCGTCGATTGAAACGGCACACGACAGCTTCCGTCGATTGCTATAGTCTGGGATATAGATACGCTCGCTATGCAGCTCTGGGCAATCTTGTTGGTATCGAGGGCCCTCCCGAAGACAAACATCTTGTTATTCCTGTTGAATGTCGGGAATCTGAGGAAACCCGGAAAGGCATGCAAGCAGGTGTCGAGTCTGTGTACAAGGAATATGATATTCCGTTGGAAGGTAGAAAATAGGCTTCCTGGGGAAACTAGGGGGAAACTATGGACGGGAAACTAGGGACGGACCTTAGTAAACACTACTAAACAAAGTGAATTATGGCCATGAAAACAGTTTACATTGAGTCCAACGTCATATAGTTAAACGGGTCATACCGTGATTATTAGCAAAGGTGAGTCATGATTACATTGATACAATACAGAAAGCAGAGGACATGCGAAGAATAACGCCATGATCCCATTAGTTTCCTGTGAGGTAGAGTAGCATGGCCAATCGAAAAAAGAAGAAATTACCCGTGAGAAGAAGGCCCCAGCGCTTTCCACCATACGCGCAGCACCCGGCTGTTCTGGCCCGGACCAAATATCCCCATGAGACTAAGTATCCGTGGCTGTCTCTGGTCTTAGATGCCGACGCTATCTTTGACTACGAAACGCAGTTGGCAATCACAGAGCAGATACAGGCGAGAGGCCAGAATATAGCTTGTCATGAAGGTTGCTCTGATTGTTGCGTGCATCAGGAAGTCCGGGTTACACTACTTGAATTCATGGCGATATCTTGGTTTTATTGCGAGATATGCAGTGCCGACCTAAGAGGGCGAATCAGGTCACAGCTAATCAGCTACAACGAGCGTACCGCCTGCCCTTTTCTCATAGAAAATGCTTGTTCGATTCGTCCCGTAAGGCCGCTTGTGTGCCGGGGTTTCTTTGTCTACGGCCAGCCTTGTGCCCCGAATGAGGACGTGTCGAAAACGCGGCCACATGACATTCACCCACCGGACATAGTGCTTGGGCAATACATAGCCTTTCGATTGCTTGACTATCCTGATTTCGGTTGCCCTACTGTCGCTGCAAAAGAAAAAGCCTTGAGGAACGGAATTATGGCAGCGATCAGCAAGCCTATGCATATGTGGGACTGGGCTGATTATGTCAAGCTAAGCGATGAACGTTGCGGATGATCATCCATTAGGTCTTGAGATCATTACCTACGCCGCCGCTTGTTGGCGCATTAACATGCGAAGTGCAACAAGATCGGTTTTGACAATCACGAGCCGACCGGTAGCACAGTAGTTTAATCGAGCTTCTGGGGACTCTGTCCCCGGACCCCTGGGATTTATCGCTTTATGCCAGAAGCATGATGATAAGAAGATCAGGCGATGCCACAAGGACATCGCCCATGCCCCTGGGCCGTTGAGGCGCTCGGGTTGCTTCCCGGCAGAGCCCTATCCTCCACAACGGCTCAGCCAGCTTAACAATAATATGTATCCGAAACAAGAGCGGGAATTCGGGGGACAGCTTACTTAATTCGCGTTAAAAATCCGTATCAAAATTTTTGACATGATAACAGGACTTGGTCATTGACTATTGATTATTTTCTATTGATTATTTCTCTGAGTCCTCTGTGGCTAAATTAAAAACCGTGCTCACCCCATGAGATAGCTTGTCCCTTAGGGGACAAAGACATTATCTCACGGGGTAAATAAAAACCGTGTTAATCGGCGTCTGGCTGGCTTTCCCGCTGGGCATCTAAAAGCTTTTTATTATAAACATAAACTGTCATCTGTTGCTCAGAGATTTTTTCTCCATTAAAAACAACGGTGACATCATGCACACCGATATCATTTACTTTAGGTCTCCATTTAATATAATCATCGCCGTCTTTTTTTATTAATTTCATGCCTGGATGATAAGGTTTTTTTAATGAAACGCTGCAATTGTGCGGCGAGTCAATCTTAATCATATATATGCCTTCATATGATTTCCTGTAAGAAAGGTTTCGAATTTCCAGAAAAACCTTTCCCTCCTTATCAGGCTCGACTTGCATAGCAACTAAATCCAATGCGCTGTCTTTTGCAGTAATAAGACAAGGCAATAGTATGCTTAACAGCAAGACGATAATGGACATTACTATCAGGAGTTCAATAAGAGTGAAACCTTTTCGATGCACTTTTTACTCCTTGTAATTTTGATTTGCCGTACGGATCGTTAGAATTTCAGTGCTAAAATCTATTCAATTGCCTATTTGATTATAGCTGTTTTACGACTTTCTATCACAGGAAAAAATAAAGGGATCAGACAATTTGTTATTGACGATTTTCTATTTACTATTTTCTATTGATTATTTCATTTCTTCGTGGGCCTTCGTGTGCTTCGTGGTGAATAAAAATCCGCGAAATCAGTGTCAGAATTCGTATGTCGTATTTAAATACAAAGAAATAATAAGATATTTCTTGACAAAGACCGGTAATGTGTTATATTTGATATATTATATAAAGATTGGAAATCTTTAGGCCCCAGACGAAGACAACTAACCTTTAGAACTTTTCCGTACAATGATTTACCTGCGAAGGAGCAAGGATGGCTAAAAAACTAAAAACTTCGGCTGACGGCAGGACATGTGCGTTTCCGCACTGCAATCATCTCTTGAGTATCTATAACCATGAGCCTTACTGCCATATACATCGCGAACAAAAGGCGTCTCTGAAAGAATTGATTAAGATTCCATATCACCATCTTGCATAAACCGATTATAGTGAGTACCCTTTCGCCGCGGGTATTTAGTCGTTAGTATTTAGTGTTTAGGCTAAATACTATTCACTATCGACTATTCACCTGTCAAGTCCTGATTAAAAGTTGTCACTTTTGTTTCCATATCCTTTTGATCTTTGGCTTGAAGCTGGCCGACTGAGCGCAGCGAAGGAGGCCAGCTT
>Ga0268282_1000334_pt1 | contig 25646 bp, 24 predicted proteins | sample saktaG_12_FD_190133 | JGI IMG/M metagenome (GOLD analysis project Ga0268282, IMG submission 190133) | Saline water microbial communities from Sakinaw Lake, British Columbia, Canada - sak_2011_5_24_120m | ecosystem: Environmental > Aquatic > Non-marine Saline and Alkaline > Saline ...
CTTCCGGGAGGGTCTTTCCTATTAACCCTAAATCCCACAACCAAGTCCCCCCCTTCAATGTGGGATACGAATTCCTTAAGCTCATGGATGTTGAATTGATTGTCGGCGTCGGTATAGAATATCAGCGGGTATCGTGCGCTTTCAAAGCCTATCCTCAGTGCAGCCCCGTATCCCGCCTGGTCGAGGGGCTGGGTTACCAGCCTGATTTGAGAATATTTTTCAGAAAGCCTTTCAACGATCTCCCTCGTCTTGTCTCTAGAGCCCTCATAGAGGACTACCAAAACCTCGTATTTCCCTGCAATCTCCCCCAAGACTTTTAGCGACTCGTCAATCGCCTCCAAAATGTTCTCCTCCTCGTTGTAGGCGAGGAGGAAAACGCTTAAGTCAGGTTTCATGAACTCTTCCTCGCGTATATTTTTATCGCGTATCTTTGCGGGTATTCTTTCACCAACACCGCATTTTCAAGTATGTGCTCGTACACTACCCCCGTATACTCTTTTAGGTATGGGTTTTCAAATGCGATATAGTATTTCACACCCGATTTTTCGCTTTCACTTATCAAGTATTCCTCGATTCCCGGATAATGGGTCGAGTAGTCTATGAAATAGTATTTCGTGGGCGCGAACCTCTCGGAGAGAAAGTGTATCTGCGCCTCCTTCGCAATCACAAGTATCTTGTCGCCCGGACTAGTATTTTCCCTGATGAATTTTGATGCGAGCACATAATTTTCAAGAGGCTTAGACTCCTTTTGAATGAGATAATCTTCATGTAACCGGGCGAAGGATGGTGCAAGAAGGATAAATACAACTGAAACAAAGAGGAGCCTCCCCCAAAACCTGCCCAGAAACTGATAATAAACGCCTGTAAGCTCGATTAAGGATTTCCCTGCGAGCAAGCTCCCGAACGCTATTGCAGGAATGTAGTAGTGCGGGAACTGTTTGAAGAGTATTGGAGGAAGCGTCAGGATGAATTGCATGTAAACTGCTCCATCAATCTTGAAGGAAAATTTTTTCCTTGCGAGGGGGAGAAAAGAGGATATGATAAGAATCCAAAGCAGGGGGATGGCGATGAAATCCCGGCGCAAGTAAAGGAGAAATTCCGCTAGAGTGTTAGGCTTGTACCGCCCGAAAATCGAGACTAACGACTCAAAAGCAATACCTAAAGCGCCTGCTTTTATGAAATATATAGTGAAGAAGACCGCAGGCAAAATGGCCCCTAAGGAAAAGAGGATGATTGGGTGTAATCTCTTCTTAGAGACTAGCAAGTGAATTACAACCCCAACAAGCAGGAGGAGTGCAACCTGCTTGTATAGCACGGCCATCCCGTAAAAAAATCCCGCGTAAAAGATGTGGCTTTTCCTTTCACTGTCAAGGTATCTCAGATAGTAAAATAACCCTAAACCCGAGAAGAATACTATGAAAACCTCGGAAAAAAATTTGTTCCCTTCAAAGAGCGGGACCCCCAGAAGAAAAAGAAAAGACGCAATCAAACCGGTTTTAGCCGACCACAAAAGGCGCCCGATATTATAGATAATTATCGCAGATCCCAGGTTCACCGCCAGTATGAAAAGTCTGTAGTAAGTGAGGTTGTGGCCGAAAACAGGGTAAACCAATGCCGCAGTATAGTGTCCTGCCGGAGGCTTGAACTCGAAGAAATCTTTGTAGAGAACCTTTCCCTCATTGACACCCCAACCCACAGTTAAAATGAATCCTTCATCACGGTCAAAATGAGAATCCAGGAAAAGAGAGTGTAAGAAAATCCCAAAAAACAAAACCCCAACCAAATACAATCTGTCATCCATCTCAGATGAATACTAATTGCAAAAACAAGTTAAATAAGAAGGATTTATAGTTGCTAGAAGCTAAATAACATTTGTGGATTCTAGTTTAGAACTCTTGGCTTCCATCATCATACCGTGTTTTAATTCAAATGACACTATTTTAGACTGCTTAAACTACCTTTTAAATCAAACAGTAAGTGATTTCGAAGTGCTTGTTGTGGATGACGGCTCAACCGATGATTCACTGGGAAAAATCAGGGAATTCGGCAGGAAAAATAAGCTGAAACTTAGGGTGTTTACAAGACCTCACGGGGGGCCTGCTGCCTCGAGAAATTACGGATGTAGGCAAGCGGAAGGTGATGTAGTCGTATTTCTAGACTCCGACTGCGTTGCGAGAAAAAACTGGCTCGCTGAGATGATTTCCCCCTTTAAGGATGTAGACGTCGTCGGAGTCCAAGGAGCTTACGAGACGTTAAACAAAGAGAACATTGTCGCCCGGTACGTGGGCTACGAGATAGCATTCCGGCAGGAAGGTATGGCTCGTCATTATTCCGTGGATTTCATCGGGAGTTTTTCCGCAGCCTACAGGCGCAAAATTTTACTGGATTCAGGTGGATTCGACGAAGCCTATACTGAAGCCAATGCCGAGGACACCGAATTATCCTTTCGTCTAAGAAGTATGGAATTCAAACTCGCCATAAACCCGAACGCCATCGTCGCCCACCGCCACCCCAAGACCCTCATCTCCTACTTAAGACAGCAATTTACGAGGGGGTTCTGGCGCGTGCCCCTTTACCTGCGACACAAAAGGAAGGTTTTAGGCGACTCCTACACTGGAAGCGGCCTCACCGTCCAGGCAGTACTCGCCGCCTTATTCATAGTTTCAATCCTTACTCTGAAACCACCCTTAATGCTGGGTTCGGGACTTCTCCTGGCTCTGTCGAATCTTCCCCTCGGCTTGTTCTGCCTAAAGTATGAGAAAAAATTCCTCGCACTCGCCCCACTTTTAGCATCCCTTCGCTCAATAGCAGGAACATTAGGTGCAATGTGGGGCGTATTAAAGTTCACGGTCATAAATCCAATACTAAGATGAAGGTCTTGATGCTTAACCCCCCGTTCGTTGACGACTTCTGCCGGAGCGCTCGTTGGGCTGCAAAGAGTAGGGGGAGGGTTCAAAGGCATCCAGACTTCCTGCTCATCGCCACCGCAGTGCTCGAGCAGGCGGGCCACGAAGTCGAGTTCATAGACGGGGCCGCTCAAAATCTGAAAAGACAAGATGTCGAAAAAATCATTAAATCCTTCAAGCCCGATTTCACCGTCTGCCATACGACAACTCCAAGCATCTACAATGATGTTGAATACGCCCGGCTTGCGAAAAAGCTTTCAGGCTGTATTACAGCTTTAGTGGGACCTCACGTGACTGCCGAGCCTGAAGACACTTTCAGAATCGCCGGTGATTCAGTCGATGCGATAGTTCGGGGGGAATATGATTACACTCTCAGAGATATTGCAGACGGAAGGGTCATAGGGGGTGTTCAGGGAGTGTCATTTCTAGACGACAAGCAAGTCGTAAACAACAAGGATAGGCCGCTTCTGGATGTTAACGACCTACCGTTTCCAGCATGGCACCACATTAAACCGGAATGGTACCGTGACTTGGGAAAAATGCATCCATTTTTAACCCTCATCTCAGGTAGAGGGTGCCCAAACCACTGTAGTTTTTGCAGGGACACACAGCTTATGTATAAGAGGGAACTACGCTTGAGAGACCCCGAGAAAGTAGCCGACGAGATGGAATCCGACATCATGCACTTCCCCCAAACAAGGGAGATAATGATGGAAACAGACACATTCACTGCAAACAGATCCCACGTACTAGGACTATGTGACGAAATAATCCTTCGAAAACTCGCCATCACATGGAGCTGCAACGTACGCGTTGACGTCGACTTGGACATGCTCTCCCTTATGAAGTATGCGGGATGCAGGATGCTTATGGTAGGCTTTGAGTCCGGGAACCAGAAGATTCTCGACGACATGGACAAGGGGATTACTTTAGAGCAGAGTAGGGAGTTCGCAAAAAAAGCGAGAAAACTCGGATTCACAATCCACGGGTGTTTCATGATCGGAAACAAGGGGGAGACCAAAGACACCGCCCGTGAAACCATAAAGTTTGCCAAAAGTCTGCCATTGGACACCGTCCAGTTTTCGGGAGTATGCGTCTATCCTGGAACGCCGATGTATGAGTGGGCGAAGAAAACCGGCTACCTCGTCCCGAAAGACTGGCGCGAGTGGGTGGGCCCAGACTGCGAGCAAGCAACACTCCTATCCTACCCAGACCTACCAAAAAAAGAGATTGACGAACTCATCGACAAGGGTTTGAAGGAGTTTTATCTACGCCCTAAACAGATTGCGCGGCTCGCATTGACGACGAGAGGGATCGGAGACTTAAAACGACATTTCCACGGATTTAAATCATTTCTCAACTACTTCAAATGAAAATCGCACTCGTATCATCACACGGCGGCCATCTGACCGAAGTGTTCGAGCTCAAGGATGCATTTAAAGGTCATGAAACCTTTTACATTTCTTACAGGTGCGTAAATACTGAAAATCTTGAGAGAGCCTACCTTCTACCTAATATGGGCGCGGGTATCATAAACTTTCTCTCAGGAACTTTAAGCATACTAAAAATTCTATTGAAAGAAAGACCGAAAGTGATATTTTCAACGGGCGCGGAAATCGCCATACCAGCATCTTTCATAGGAAAACTATTTGGAGCCAAAATAATTTACTTGGAATGCTCCGCCCAGGTTGTGAATCCCTCAATAACCGGTAAAATCGTCTATCACATCGCAGACCTCTTCCTCGTCCAATGGAAGAGTCTTTTGAAGAAATATGGGAGTAAAGCACAGTATCATGGAGGATTAATATGATCTTCGTGACCATAGGCCTGCACTACCAGGGTTTTAACCGGCTCATAAAAGCAGTAGATGAACTAGCCCTAAAAATTGACGAAGAGGTTATTGCACAGATAAGCTCAACAAAATACACTCCGAAGAACATAGAATACTTCAGAGAGAAAAACATTGAGGAAGTCGACGAATACTTCAAAGACGCCCGAATCATAATCTCCCACGCAGGTATTGGCTCCATCATCACAGCACTCAAATATGAAAAACCCCTTATTGTCGTACCCCGCCTGAAAAAATACGGTGAACACACAAACGACCACCAGATGGAAGTCTCCCGGCAAGTGGCCCAAGAGGGAAAAGCGGTTGTAGTAAAGAACATTAATAATCTCGGAGAGAAGATAACAACCTTACAGGGAACATCATCAGTGGGCAACAATAAAAAAGAGCTTGTAAACTATTTACGTGAATACCTCAACGAGCTCGAGCCAATTAAAAATAACTGAGTCTACGGGAACGCAGACTCGCCCACAATACCTGACTGAGAATCCGCAAAAGGTATAATACATCGTCTAGAGACCTTATTTTTCTAAGCATGTGGAGATAGAAGCCACGTGGTGTTAGCAGGGAAAAAAGCCTTTTTTTCATGAATCGAGATAACGTCTGCGACCGAATCTGGTTAAGTTGCCTAGCTGTAAAATGTAACGTATCATATTGGGTGTTGAAGAGGTAACTGCCCAATTGAAGACCCTTGGGAAGTAACCCGTCATTGACATAAACGGAATAAAGGTCAGAGCCTGCATACGGTTGACAGATATAAATGCTAACCATGTCGAGGTTTAGATTCATAAAGTATTGGATAGATTCGTCCATCTCTTCTTTTGTTTCATTTGGAAATCCAATGATGAGATTACCGTACGTCCATAAACCGAGTTTGTTAGCTTCATCAACCGTCTCCTTGGCTTTTTTTAGATGCACCGGCTTTCGAATGAACTTGAGTGTTTTTTCACAACCAGACTCAATGGGAAAACACACTCGATAACAGCCACTATCACGCATAAGCTTAAGTAGTTTCTTGTCTGCAAGCCAGATGGGAAGTCCGGGAGGAACCGTCCAAAAAACACTTGTTTTCCGAGAAATGAGAAGCTGGCACAATTTCTTAACATTTCCGATATCACCCAGGAAGCAATCATCTTGAAACGCGATTTCCTTAACGCCATACTCTTTTTTTAGAAACTCGATTTCTTCAATGATTTTTTCAGCACTACGAGAACGAAACTTTCTGAACACCTTAGAAGTGCTGCAAAAGATACAATTAAAATGACAGCCACGGCTCCCGATCATAAAAGCTATTGGCTCCCGCTTTGCGAAAGGAAAAATGTATTTACGCTGGTCTTTAAGATAGATGTCCATTCTAAGAAGATGATAAGCGGGCATTGGAAGCGCATCAAGGTCTGGAATTGGTTCACGTAGTGGATTCCCTACTACTTTCCCGTTCTTCTTCACGACTGTCCCGGGGACATCAAAATAGTCTTGCTTCCGCTTAATTCGCTCAACCAATTCCGTGAGCGTGTATTCCCCCTCCCCCCTCACAATTACGTCCACATTCGGATTCGAAATAGAGGGCTCATAATCCATTGTTACGTGAGCCCCACCCAAAACGACAATCGCCTGAGGGATGGTTTCTTTAACAAGTCGGGGTAACTGCAAATCCTCATCGAAAAAATTGGTGAAATTATATGAAACACCAACGACATCCGGATTAAATGAACGCAACCTCTCCTTTATCTCATCATCAGACAATCCGATACGATAATACCCCCCCTGCAGGTTAACTAAATGTATTCCCTCGGAGAAAGCGTCGAGTATCTGAACATCTACCCCCTCTCTTTCAAGGACAGCAGCAATGTAAGCAAGACCCAATGGAGGATACGGTTCCTGTATGATATCCCTGACAATGAGGGGAGGCATAACTAGAATAACCCGGAGTTTTTCAAAAGACATGATATTAAATTAGTTACAGGATAAATATTTGCTGTAATGGAGAGATTTTCCAATCACTTTAAGGGAGGCAACATCAACCTGGCAATGATACTATTCATCCTAGCAGCATTATTTTCAGGCAGAATACTACTGGGAGGTGACGACATTTTGCCTGCAGGAGCCGAGTTTTTTCAGTTCTTGATAAGTCAAGCTTATTATCGGGAGGCCATAGTGATATTCAACCAGATACCCTTATGGTACAACCTTATTTCCCCAGGAGTCCCATACATCACTTTAACTACACTCCATAACTTACCAGCGACATTAATCGTTCTTATCGCGGGGGATATTTTAGGAGTGAAAATAATCCTCTTTCTGACAGTTTTATTTGGTGGTGCTGGCATGTGGGTTTTCTCAAAAAAAATACTTGAGGTTGACAACCTTGGAGGATTTCTGGCTGCGTCCACATATATGTTTTCAGGATATTTTATCGTCAATGCATTTCATATGGGAAAGATACACCGAGCCCTTGGAGCAAGTATTATTCCCTGGGCGTTTCTTTTTCTGATGCTCAGCCTGCGTCACAAGAGAAAATCCCACATGATCCTGGCAGGGGTGGCAATGTCGCTTTTCCTGTTCTCAGGATCGAACTACTTCTTCCAATACTTCTTCTTCTCGTATGCAATAATCGCCCTCCACTCGATAATCTCAATAAAACATGGGATTATGCGACCGAAAATCGATAGGGGCTCATTAAAGGTAGTACTCACTATTGGATTATTATTCCTCCTGCTCTCTTCGGTAAGACTCCTCCCGATTATTGAATTGCAACAACATTCCTACAGAAAATTTGATGGATACGAGGATTACAGCGACCCATTTATCGGCTCACAACTCCTTGACGATTATGTCGGCCGTCTTGTTTCAACCGAATTGGGATGGGCGTTTTGGGACCACTACGCTTTCATAGGTATTATCGCAGTCGTATTCGCCATACTATCTGTTTTCCACCCCTCAAAGATGAAAACCCTGCTCTACATACTAGTTTGTTTTTTCATCTTGTATGGTATGGGGAGGTACGGACCTTTCAGGTTCATAACACCGTACATCCCGCTTATGAAGAGTCTTCGGTGGCCTGGACGCACACTCCAGTTTACAGTATTTTTCACCTGCGCACTCGCAGCTTTAGGGTTTAACTGGTTTCAGGCAAAGCTGACCCGAAGAAAGCGCATACCGACCGCATTATATGGGCTTGTCGGATTTATTATCGCTATAAGTGTTTCCTCGTCATATACGACACTTATCGAACGTCTTTATGGATATATTATTGCTACCAACCTATTCCCGAGTGTGTATATAGTACCTTCTTTACTAGCCGCCACCGTAGCAGGGTACTGGTCTTATAAGGAATCAGCTTCACTTTCACTGAGAAACAGAATTATTGTGTCAACCCTCTTGTCAGTCAATGTTTTGAACCTTTTTCTCGTAAATGGTTACTTCGTCAACCCAGCCCCCAATCCCACTACTTCTGAAACGATAAAAGTATTTGAATGGCTTCGAGAATATGACCCGTCAGTGTACAGCATCAAAATGTATTTTAAAGGAAATGACTGGGGCACATACCATTACCCAGCATATAAACTCGGTTTCATTTTCGATTCCTATGGACACGGTCCATGGTGGATTACGTATGCAAGAGATAGGAATCTTACGTTGTATAAGTATTTCATAACTGATGAAGTGCGGACGGACCAGAACTTCAAGCTTGTGAAAAAATTCAGTGAAGTTAATCACAGGTTGTATCAGCACGTCAGAGAAGAGGGATATATTAATATTTCTGAGATTCTCACTGACTTCTATATCTATGAAGCCACCGACGCCCTTCCTCACGCTTTTTTAACAGGTGAGGATACTTACCGCAAAGTTTTGGATATTCTTGAATTTACTCCCAACACAATCCTAGTGAATGCATCTAGTGAGGAAGGTTTTAATCAGATTGTGATTGTATCAAATTATTATCCTGGCTGGAAGGTAAAGGTAGACGGAGGTATTGCGAAACCTGTTGAAAACAATAGAGGATTTATTTCGTCACCGCTCAGACCAGGAACACACAGTTATACCTTCATTTTCTCCCCTACCTCTGTGAAAATTGGGGCGTTCTTATCAATTTTATCTATTATAATTATGTTGATATTGATAGCTAAAGACTATAGTGAAAAATGACAGACATCTCAATAATCATACCAGTCTACAATGAGGAAGACTCAATAGCAAAAGTCATTAAAGGAGTCTTAGTTGACGTTAAAAAAGAAGAAGGTTCCACTGAGATAATCGTTGTCGACGACGGTTCTACCGACAAGACGAAAACCATTGTGGAAAAGCTTATGAGAAAACATGATGAATTAAAGCTCATATCTCATAGAATTAATCTCGGGAAAAGCGAGGCATTAACAACAGGATTTAACGCTTGTTTAGGTGATATTGTACTTTTTATGGACGGTGACTTACAGTATAGCGCTTCAGACATATCCAGATTCATTCAGAAGATTAATGATGGATTCGACGTCGTCAACGGTTGGAGGATTGAACGCAATGACACACTAATTCGTAAAATACCTTCACGTGCATACAATTACATTACAAATGTCATATTGGGCCCTAAACTCCATGACCATAATTGCGGTATGAAGGCGTTTAGAAAAGATGTTGTGGAAGACATCCTCCTTCGAACAGGTCATCACCGTTACATAACATCTATCGCCTATCAGCTTGGATACACTGTTTCGGAATTGAAGGTCAAGCACCACCCCCGCAAGCATGGTGTGACAAAGTATTCGAGTATGACGAGATTTTTCTCAGGAGTCATCGACATGTTCGCTCTACGATTTCAATTGAATTACTCAAACCACCCGCTCGTAATATTTGGTTCACTCGGAGGTATTTTCCTCGTTTTTGGAATGATTCTGGGACTATTGCTTGTTTGGTTGTATCTTACGAGGATCCCGGGGGGTACCCCCTTAAAAACCCACCTGCCCGCCCTCCTTTTATCTGTAACCCTTGTTATCGCAGGGCTAGTCGTCTTCGTGTTCGGCCTTCTCGCTGACATGATCTCAGCATTGAAAAAGGACGTTGAGGCTATAAAACTCAAACTGGGGAAGTAAAGCATGAACAGTCCTGACAGAAACCGCATTAGTCCCCCCTCGTTATGCACTAAGTGCGGCACCTGCCTTTACATTTGCCCTGAGGATGCGTTAAGCACAGACTCGGAAGGATTCCCCAAAATACGAGAAGAAGACTGCTCGCACTGTGGTTTATGCGGTAGCACCTGCCCGGGTTGGGGTTTAGACTTCACAAAACTTGAGGATGACATTCACATCCAGGGAAAGCACGATCAGTACGTGGGAGGTTATAGCGAGACGTATCTTTGCAGGGCAAAGGATGACGTACTAGCTGACTTCGGAAGCTCGGGGGGAGTTGTATCGGCGATTCTGATTTATCTATTCCAGAAAGGATTGATTGACGCGGCTTTGGTCGTTGGAACCCACCCCGAAAGACCTTGGCAGGCATATCCGATAGTAATTACCAGTGAAGAAGATATTTCCAAAAGCCAGCAATCCAAATACAGTTCCTGCATGTTGAACTCGAAACTTCAGGAGCTTTTAGAATACGACCGTGTCGCAGTCGTGGGAAAACCGTGCGACATACAGGGGATACGATTACTAAGTGATAGACACCTGCACGTGAAGGAGAAACTCGTAATCGCCATCGGCATCTACTGCGGATTCGGGCACGTGACACGTGAGGGAAGTGATTTTCTAGTACAGAAACTCGGTTTGGATAAGGATTCGATAACCGAGTTCTCGTTTCGAAGCGGGTCTTACCCGGGAGGAATCCAGGCTGAAGACGGTTTGGGAAATAAGGCGTACATACCCAAAGATGAATACAAGCTCTGGAACCCCCTGTTCATGCTGCCACGCTGCCTTTATTGCATCGACTTTACCGCAGAGCTCGCTGATATATCCATCGGAGACGCCTTCTCGCTTTCGCCAGACAAAAGGGGGTGGGCGACCGTCATCACCCGAACCGATGCAGGGAAACAACTCTTTGCCCGGGCCAGAGAAGGAGAACTGGACTACAAAGCGGTGACCGTAAAGGACATCGTGGACTCGCAGATATTTCTCGCATCATTCAAGAAGGAAGGTGCGTTCATGCGTATGCGACAGTCAAGAAACGATGAAGTCATCCAATATGTAACCCGAACAGGGGGTGTTGAAACTACAGGACTAATCTTTACGATCAAGCAGAGAATCATAACCACAGTATTCCTGTATAGAAGCGTACCGATATCTTTATTCAAACTGCTTCCCTTCAAAGTATTTAGGATGACGTCAAAATACTTCAAGCGTGCGTGACCATGACATCGAAGAACGTGTACCTACAACAGATTACCCCTCAAATACCTCGTATGCTCGGCCTTTTGGATAGAAGCCCTCACTCGGAAACGTATGGCTGCTTTGACCGCGCATACTGGCTGTACAAGACCTGTGACACTCCATCAGCACGATACCAGGAGGCTGCCCTAACACTCGCACTCCTGTACTCGAGAGAATATCCGGAATCACACCATCACAAAAACAAGAAACTCCTGGAATGGGTTAATGCAGCACTCGCATTTTGGAGTGGCATACAGGAAAAAGACGGTTCATTCAACGAATGGTATCCAAAGGAGCGAAGCTTTGTCGCCACCGCGTTCTCAAGCTATGCCGTCACAGAGTGTCTCTTAACCTTGGTGGACGATGCTACCGAAAGAGATGACCTGCTCAAAGCATGCCGCAAGGCATGTACATGGCTTACGAGCCGAATTGAAGAACGGGTTGCAAACCAGTACGCAGGAACGCTCCCCTTGCTCTACAACATGTATGAGCTAACCGGTGAAGAGAAGTACCGAGACTTAGCCAGAGACAACTGCACAACGCTAGTTAGTCTTCAGTCGCCTGAAGGATGGTTCCCGGAATACGGCGGAGCAGACATCGGCTATCATTCAGTCACCATAGACTACCTCGCGAAATACCATGCCCGCTCAAAGGATGGGAAAGCTGCGCACGCACTATACAAAGCTGTTGAATTCCTAAGCCTGTTCATCCACCCGGATGATTCGGCGGGTGGCGTGTATGGAAGCCGAAACACAAGGTACATCATCCCCGACGGCATCGAGATTCTAACGAAAGAAAATGAACTAGCCCGAAACATCGCCGTTACCCTTCGTCAGGGACTCGATAAAAAAACGCTCATAGGACCATCACAACTCGACGACAGATACCTCCTCTACAATGGATACACATACCTTCAAGCCTACGATGACGCGGTAAAATTGGGTACAGAAGACAAGAGGGTCACCCAACAAGCAGCTTTTAGAAATATGACCGACTCGGGCTTGGTGGTAGTAACCGATTCAGCAAGTCAGCTCATAGTCAACGTCTATAAGGGAGGGGCCTTTAGACTTGGCAGTATTGACGGAAGTTCGCACATCGAGGATGCGGGCGTATCCGTCCTGCTTAAAGACGGCTCGAAAGCTGCGTCCTCGATACTCGACCGGAACAACAAGACAATGATTTCAAAGGAAAAGATTGAAACTCGGGGAGTATGCCATAAAATACCTTCAAACACACTTTCTCCAGGAAAAAACATCCTGCTTCGAGGATTTCAAACAACTTTAGGTAGACTGCCGGGGGCGTCAAAAGCATTGAAAGACAGGCTCAGAAACAACCTGATAGCTGGCGATGAAACCGTTCAAACCACTTGGAGGCGGGAGATAACATTTCGCGATACTGAAATAGAAATTAATGACTGGATTAATGGATTAGAAGACATAGAAGAGATAGGTGTAGGAGGGATTTTCTCGTATATTTCAGTCCCATCATCACACTATATGTCTGATATCACATATCCTCAAAAAAACTTAGTAATTAGAGGGGAGGAGTTCTACAAGGATAACAAAAAATCCACGTTGTTGGTAAAAAGAAGGATTTCAAAGGATGCGTGCTCTTTGGTAGGTTTTAGGGTGGATACCTTGGCTGCTGACAGTGGATAATGTTGATGAGTCGAGGATATTTGTCTTAATAAGATATTTGATAGAAAGAGGAATCCGAATTTGCATATACTAATTTTGTGAATGGATAATTAGTTATAACCTCATTAACATTCTGGCCATACACTTCTCGTTCAAAAGGCCCAACATACACATAATAGGGGGTGCTTAATCCTTTGAGATGGGGTTTGGTCAGATTCCCTGAATATAGATCATTAACGAATTGTTCATCGATTGAAAAAATGCTTTCATCGGCATAGAGTGAATACAACCAGGAATGTGACATCACGGTCCTTCGTTCAAAGAAGTTGGGTAAGGGATGGTTCTTCGGTGCGACTACAACAAAACTCTTGGGGGGGGTTGTGTCCTGAATATATTTTGCAGCTTCGAGTTCAAGTGGGGTGACGAAAACTTTAGTTTGTCCATGTATAAACCAAAAAGGGGATTGAATAAGAGTTGGCAGACTTAAAGAAAATAGTATCAACAGGAGAATCCTGTTTTTCACCGTGAAATCTATTTTAGCGAGATACATTCCTCCAAAGATTGATAAAGCTAATGGAATGTAAATGTATTGGACATACTGGACATTGTTGATGTTAAATAGGAGGGGAAGCAGGATTGAGACGATAAGGACTGAGGCAATGAGAAGATTCTCAGGTTCAGTTAAAAAAAACGAGGATGTGTGACGTTTAAAGAAGAGTGAGGCAAAGATTATTTTTAAAAAATAATTACAAAAAAGGTAGAGTAACACGCTAGAAACGCCAAAGATGCAAAATAGAAATGGTTCAAACATAATGAATTGATATAATACTCCAGGATTGATTCCTATTCCCTGAAAAGAAATGAAATAATTTCGAAAAATAGATAATTCAATAAAATTTTTCGGAAACGAAAAATATTTTTGTTCCACGTATCCATCGAACGGGAAAAAACTATCCATTAATCGCAATGCATCAAAATCGATTCTATTATTGGAGAATTCAGTTTCTGGAGAATCAAAATTGAATAAGGTGGTGTAGGAGATGCCTAAACCCAAAACTAGTCCAATTGATAACACAGTTAAAATATCCGAGGAGTGTAGAACAAAGCGAGATTTCAGATCATGCCCAGCCACTTTTTTAGAAACATAGAGGACAATAAGACATAATAAAAAAAAAGAGATGTAGTATGCTTTTACTATCGATTCTAAACCCGGTAAGAAGATTCTCTGGTTAAATAAACCACTTGCAGAAAAAATACGAAAACTAAGGAGTATTAGCATGTGTAAAATGAAATACCCTGAAAAGAAAATAAATGTGATAAGAGGAATTTTTTCCTTGGTGATAAAGGACCATAATCTCTTAGATGAAGTATCTGAACCAAGTCGGTATAAGCAGATAAAAAGGAGTATGCTGAGAACAATCACCATAAAGGTGTGCAGTTGGATGCCCGCAGTGGCTGATAGAAAGATTCCTAAAAATATGAGAACTCTCCTCCGTTGAAGCTTATCCCGGTTTTTTAAAGCAATGGAAAATAAGAGAAAAAAATAAAGGAAGATCAAGACGCCCATAAGAGTGTGGAATCCACCGTGAAACCGCACAAAAAAAGAGTCGCCACCGAAATTATTATCCCACCACAAAGGTTGAGCAATCACTTTAATTGGGTTGTTCACAAAAAAGGGGAGATAAGAGATGTAGCCTAGCGAGCCTGATAGAAAGAGAAGGATTGACGTAGAAACTCCAACACGATCACCCCAAAAAAACGTAACTACACTGTAGACGCTCAAAGGCAATATTACGGAAAGTAAGCTTGGTATAAATTGGAAAAAAAGTAGGTATAATGGAATTTCAGTTAGACGATGCAGTATGGCCAAGGCAAGATAGAAAAGGAAGTGGTACCGGATATTCCAACGACCCAGGAGGTACTCCTTTGGAGGGTATTCACCAACACTAAGTGATGTGGCTAATGCCATACGATTCATTTCGTCGCCCGCCGACCACCCATAAAAAACCAGACCATCTGGCGTCATTCTTCCATTCTCTCCGGCTGTGAAGCGAGTTTGGAGCAGAACGAGCAATATGATGGAATATAGAATCAAGTGATTTGTAGAATTGTTGCTTTTGATTCGGGGAAATCGCAGGTTCCTGGAAAAAATGTAGAGTAGGATAATCGAGAAGCAAAAGATGAGGGTAAACCATTTATGCGACGAGTTAGTTAACAACGAGAGAAGGGAGATACAAATCAGGTACAGGAAACCCGAAGTAAAAACGAGGAATATTAGAAGGATTGCATCAATCCTCTCGAATTGAAGCTGCTTAAGAAGTATTAATCCAGGAAGGAATATGAGAAGTAAAATAATCAGGAAAAACTTTATTGAATCGAGGAAAGAGGATTGAAAGATTAATACGGGAGATAGGAACAGTAAACCAAAGATACAAAATACCGGGAAGTAATTAGATTTAACGTTTATCATGGAATATCATTTTTACTCAATACAAAGACGGTATTAACACCTAAGTTGTTAAATGGATAAATATGGCAGAATATTTTTTCCAATAATAAACAACATTTAACGGTTAGACACAGGGGATGATACAAAAACGGGATTTTTTCGTTAATAAAAAAGGCCATGTAAGGCATCATCGTAAACCAAACAGCAATAATTGATTGAGGAATCAATGAAAAATTTGAAGCCCAGGATACTATTTGCTTGGGAGTGAAGTGATGAAGATGATTATCAAAAATCTTTTTTTTCTCAGTATCCTTTTCAAGTTTTCCATCCCTACCGTAGTCTATCTGTAGCAGTTTAACGGGAATCCTTATCCAAGGAAGGTGCAGATCAGTAGGAACAGATAGTACGACATATCTGGAACATATTCGCGCACATTCCTTGATCACATTAACCGGTTGTAATGTGTGTTCGATCATTTCCGAGCAAAGAACCAAGTCGAAGGATTTATCACGAAAGGGAAGATTTTCAGCATTACATACCACATAAAAAGATCTCACACGGTTTTTAGCTTTTTTGATATACGAATGGGATATATCGACACCACACGCGAAGTTAATGGAATGAATTTTATTGAATTCTGAGAGATAATAGCCTTCAGAACAACCCACATCAATTATCGTTGAAGGTTGTAGTTTAGTTATCTCCTCGATAATGATTGATTTCCTTCGATTATGATAGTTAGACCGTATCTTGTTTTTGTTTTCATAATAGAATTTTTGTTGATCATAGACTTGAGCCTCCCATTCATAATACTCCTTGATATCTTGTTCAGTATAATCCATGATTCCATGTTAAGATTTACGAGATTCATTTAACGCAATAGACCGAATTACACGCGTAAGGTCTTGTTCTGTTTTTCGAAGTCTGAGATAGAGTGCAAGGCTCATAAGTAGTGCTGCGATTGCGGTGAGGGTTAGGAAGGCGTCTAGGGGACGTATGAATCCCATCTGGATTTGTTGACGGAAGAGGTAGGGGAAGCTTACAAGAATTAGAAGTGTTAGAAATATTAGGGTGAAAACGAGTATGAGCCTGTCTACTCCGTAGATGCGAGTGTAGTAGAGGATGGTTCCAAGGGCTGTGAAAAGGACGAGTACGCCAATTATTTGTGCTATCATTTACGAAACCTCTCAACGACTAGATCAAGGAAAATCTCAATGCCATCGAATATATTTGTCCCCCCGGATTTATTAATATAGCGGGTAGAAACTAGAACCTCACTTAAGCGCAAGTTATGGCGTTTTATTTCGCCGATTATTTCGCTGCAAAAACCGTAACGGTCGATACTGATGGTGATTGCTTGGGCTGCGTTCCTCGAAAATGCCTTAAACCCGGATTGTGTGTCAGAGCAGGAAAAACCGTATAGGAGGAGAGTAACCGTGTTGAGTACGTGGTTGCCTAATCGTTTAAGATACGGCATGGAGGCGTAGTCAGCGAGGAAGCGGCTACCGACAACGACGTCCGCGGCACCGTTTAAGAGGGGTGCTATGAGTTCATCCACGTCTGTGGGATCGTGTTGGCCATCGCCGTCCAAGGTGACGATGATGTCAGCAGGGGTTGAAAGTGCAGCGACAATTCCAGTCGCGGTCGCCGCACCCGCACCACGGTTGATGATGTGGCGCAAGACCGTGACTTTCTTGGTTTTCTGTAAAGTCAGTGATACTTTGACATCTGACCCGTCATCAACAACGAACACTTTGTCGACGAATCCAGGAAGCGCCGGGATAAGAGCTTGCACAACCACTCCCTCGTTATAGACAGGTATGACTACTACCACCCGCTTCCCAGATAACATGGTTTAGTTATCAGACGGGTTAAATAAAACCACTTAACTTCCGATTCTTCTCGCTAAGCCAGCGGACACCAGAAACTGCGATAATCTCCCAAAAGATGTGGGTGCCTTCTGTCCTAGAGAGCTCTTCAAGCTTGTTAAGCCGGTAAGAAACCGACGCCTGGCTTAAGCCAACCTCTTTCGCAATGTCTTTTTCCATCCAGCCCAATCCTCGAAGCTGGACAATACGACAAAGTTTCTCGTCATAATCCATTATAGTAATAAAATATTTTGTATACTACAAATAAAAGTTTGTTTCTTAGAGGATTTTACTCTACCATCCAAAGTTTGTGGCCGTTATCATAATATACTAGTTCGAACCGTTTTGAGTCTTCTCCCACTGCATCCAAAAAAGGTTGTATACAGCCCTTCTTGACATCCTCGTCGGATTCGTAAATAAACGATATTTTCGCTTTCTTAAGCTTTTCATAAATCTCTTCAGACGACTCAGTATACGTAAACCCTCCATTTGTCGCGTAAATCAAGCCCTCCGAGCGTAAAGGAAGCGACGTATAGTTCCCGTACCAGATAAGTAGGCGTGGATTCATCCCTGTTATTCGGGAACCCTTAAAACCGTTGTCTTGCAGGTAGGCGAGGATAAGCCACTGCTGAGAGGACGGGTAAGGAATCCGTTGAAATGTTGCAGGAGATGCGAAATGATACATGACGGAAACCGTTTCTGATAAGTCGAAATCAGAAGGGAAATCGCCGGGAGTTGTCAGGATAAAAAAGAATAATGGAGATAAGAGGATGACTGCTAGCGTGATGAGTGCGCCTCGTCGAGAGATAATATTCTCGACGAGTTCTTTTAATGGAGAAATGATTTTTATGACGAGAAAAAGCAGAAGCGTTGAAACGAGGATGTACAGCCACCTGGATGAGTAACCCCCCCGGTTGAATGATGATGTAAGTACAAAAAATGCTGAGATATATAAAGTGAGCAAGAGCACCCTTTTAGTACGGAGGAACGAAGGCGATGTTTTATCAACAATCCAAAGGAGTGCCTCACCAGCGAATAATAGCGTTGCACCCATGAGAAAATTTAGATGCCTGGTTTCAGCATAAAGAAATCTTGTGTTTAGAATTGCGAACAAGATTACCGATCCAGCGACAAACCATGGCAACCGCTCCTTCCGACGAAGGTAGATGGATAATAGGAACAAGAAGAGGAGGGGGTAGTCCTTTAATAATCGAACAGTGAATTCAGAGATGGAATAAGTCCCGTAGTTCTGTGATCCATAGGCAAGCTCGACTGAACATGGGACCGGCATATACTGGACATACTTTGAATCGATAACACGCAAATAGTCTGAGAGATACGGCACAAAGGGGTCATGGAAATTGTAAAGGTTCCACGAAGCAAGAATGAATAACGGTAGAAACGCGATTACGCTATAGGAAATGATTTTTCGAAGATTACATTTTTGAAGAAGTAAAAACGCAATCACTAAGGAAGTGAAAACGACACCCGTAAACTTTGATAGTGACATCAAGACCAAAGACATAAGACAAAGTAAAAGCATGAAGTTGCCATGGACGTCAATCCATTTTGACAAGAGGTAAAGTGACATTGTACAATAGAATAAAATTAGTGGCTCCGGCAGTATTGTGATGAAATGCTCGATTATGTTTGGAGACATGAACATGCAAAGTGCCATTGCCGCAGAAAGTTTTAAGCCGACTCGCTCACGAGCCCACATCCACAAGAGGAAGAACGTTAAAATGGAAAAATATAGGGGAATGCCCGACGCAATCCATTCAGGAAAGCCTCCCGTCAACGAGAAGAGTAATGCGATAAGGGATGGTAGGAAGACGGGGGATGTGAAGAGGTAGTGCATGTTCGTTTCGATATGAAAGGCGGGAATCCCGCCTTCTAGAATCATGATGCGGGCAAGCGGGAGATACATCGTAAACGAATCCGGAGTGAACGGAGTCAAATAGACGTTTTTAAGCATGAGAATCAGGAAGATTAGAAAAAACAGTGTGACACAAACGTCAAACTTGGTAATGTCAATGGATTTACGAGATTGCACAGCCTGACGGATGTACCTTCGAGAGATTACTACGCCAACGAAAAAGAGGATAAATGTTAGGATGGGATTCAACTTGAAAGTCAATCCCTGAATGACAAGAAGGAGTATTAAAATCCAGTGACTGAAAACTATTGAGACTATGACAGCAATGAATCTTCGGCTACGCCCGAATACGAAAATATGAAATACTAGCGGGATTGTCATTAACAATAGGAAGGAGCCTGCGAGAAAGAAAAACGGGTTGGCCATTCTACAAAATGATTTGATTTAAAGTTTTTAAAGGAATATCTTACAAAGTTGGCTGAAAGCTGGTGAAAGTGAAAAAACAAGAGTATGCGAGAATAATTTTTGCCATATCAATATTTATTTTCTTTACGGTTAGCGAATTTGATGCAATCATTCTGAGGCTTTTTCGCGGGCACATAGACGTCAAACAGATGCTCATTGCTTTAAACGTGGTGAAGCCGCTTATAAATTTTTCGGGACTTTTTGTTTGGAGTGTAGTGTTAGCAGGATTAGTAAGGTATGGAAAAATTCTAAGTATTTTTGAAGGTAACAGGCGTACACTGCTTGTTTTTTCCATACTGGTTTTCGCGATCATATCCTCCTACACAGCCTATTTCATACTCGACGGTATACCTCACTTTGGAGATGGCGGAGGGTATCTATTTCAGGCAAGGGTTTTTTCCAAAGGAATGCTTTCTGCGGATGTGCCCCCCTACAGGTACTTGATTGACACTGGAATTTCCTATGTGGGTTTAGGGCATATCTTTTCAAGGACGCTAGTAACTGAAGACAGGCTGTATATCCATTCGGCACCGGGATATCCCTTCTTCCTCGCATTAGGAATATTGATCGACCAGTCATGGATTATAAACCCGGTTTTCGGAGTCTTGTTCCTAATTATCCTTTACCGTCTAGGTAAGGAGATTTATGGTGAGAACACTGGATTACTAGCAGTCTTTCTGGCGGCGCTTTCTCCGTTCGCACTGATTATCTCGGCGTCTTTCTTCGCACACTCCTCCTCGCTGTTTTTTACTTCACTATTTATCTACTACCTAACAAAAGCATTGAAGGTGCCCAAAAACAAACACTACCTGATCTCAGGCATCTCAATTGGGATAGTTTTTAACATACGACCGCTTACGGCTGTGGGCGTAAGTTTCTTCCCAGTGTTATATTTACTCTAACACTCAATCAAGCTGAAAAAACTAAAGGGTTTCCTTTATTTTACTGCAGGACTTATGTTTTTCCTATTAGTGTTTCTAGCATACAATGGTCATCAGACGGGTTTCACATATTTTACAATCGAAAGCCAAATGTTTGCAATCTACGGTGGAGGCTTTGGATTTCAAGGAACCTACTTCAATCCCGACATACCTCACACCCCGCTTAAGGGCCTTGCAAAAGTAAACGTGACCCACCAGTACTTAAACCAATTCATCTTCCACTGGCCGATTCCAGCATTGTTTTTCGTCCTTGTGATATTTTTATCTCACAAGAGGAACAAGTGGGATCTCATACTCTTATCAAGCCACATCGGACTTGCAAGTGCATACTTCTTCTGGTTTTCAACCGGAGTAGGCCCAGGATACGGACCCCGCTTCCAATACGAAAGTATGTGCGTGCTAACGCTTTTAACTGCCAGGGGCATGCAGGTTTTTCCATTCCTTCTAACAAAGCTTCGTCTCCCATCCCCCAAACAAACAGCTATAGTCTTTATAACAATCCTTATACTTTTTAACATTGCCTCCCTCCCCTACTTCCTATATGGTTTTAAAAACTACAGGGGATATGGACGGTACATCATAGACTTTATAAAAGATGAACTTGAGTTGCGAAAAGTGGAGAAGGCAATAATCCTGGTTCACCACCCTCGCTGGCATTACGTCGGCTTAAACAACCTTGATCTAGAAGGTGCAATAGTTTATGGCATTGATTTGGATGAATACTATGGGATCCCGGGAGGAACGAAAGAACTTGCTCACATGTATTTTCCTGAAAGGGAGTGTTTTAAACTAAAGTTCACTGCGGATGATCCGTCACTGGTTAGTTGTTAACCGATTAAATTTAACTTTAAAACAGCCATAATTCTCTCAAATGGAAAAAGTTTTAACTATCGCAGGTTTTGACCCGTCGGGTGGTGCGGGTGTAACACGGGATTTGGAGACTTTTCGAGAGCTTGGAGTTCGTGGTCTTGGTGTTGTGTCTTCGATTGCGTCGCAGACTAGCGGGAAAGTATTGGATGTCGAAATTCTAGAGTCACCTGTCGTTAAGAAAGAGTTATCTGCCGTTTTTGAAGAGAGTGAACCAGATGCTGTGAGAAAGGCAAAAAATTATGTCACAGACAAGATACGTTGTAGTGAAGAAGTAGATGAAAGAGTTTCAAGGTTTACGGATTCGCAAGGGCAGGTGGAGGTGTCAGAGGCAATCCGAGAACTTATACAAATGCCAGATGCATACACCCTTGCCCCGGAAGTTGGGATAAACAGGGCTTACGCAAAAGATGGTGCGAAATCATAAGATGACGTGTGGAGACTATCTGGACGGATAATACGGGTTGGGGAAGCACTTTTCCCTGTTGGAGACGTTGTTTTGGGTGGTTTAAGCCATATTGCTCGCGTAATTCTCACATGCATGCAAGCTGATGCTGGCATAAGGGCGACGTTGAACGTCAAATTCAAGGAAGACTTTATAAAGACCGCGGAAAAGGCTGGATTAAAATGTTCCTTCTTTGACAGGACTAAACAGCCTAAAGAGTCACCCACCATGGATTGGGGTACAAAGGAAGCTATTGAAAAAGTGGGTTTTGTTCCCGACGCCATCTACGATAAAGGCGATGTAGGAAAAGAAGCTATGATTCGGATAGTTGGAACAACTCCTTCTGACGTGATTGAAAAGTTAGGAATAATACTTAGTCTTTTACGACTACGACTTTGCCGACGGCGTTGACTGCGTCGTAGGGTATTACGAGGTTGCCGTCAGAGTCTTTTGGATACGATATCCGCGGGAGCGTGCTCTCAATCGGGTCTACGATTATTGAGATGAATGATCCGGTGGCTTCATCCACTAGTACGTCGTCGAGTCTTCCCAACTCTTCTCCAGAAACGGTTATTACTGGTTTTCCCCCAAGCTGTCTTGCGATTATGTATGTGACCATTTTTGATTCTATCATATTTAGGCTTTAGCATATAAAAATACTAGACCATTGGAGGAGGGACGATAAGTTGGATTTAGAGGAGCGGAATAAATTCGAGAAACAGCATTACAAGGTTGTTGGCGGCCACAGCGCTGCGAAAATTTGTCTTTGGACTAAGAAGAGTTTGCGCGGTGAAGGCGTCTGTTACAAGGAAAAGTTTTACGGGATAGAAAGCCACAGGTGCCTTCAGATGACGCCGGCACTACAATACTGCACTGAAAACTGCGTCTTCTGCTGGAGGACTACGAACTTCACGGAACCCGGGCCCGAAGTAACGTGGGATGAGCCGGAAGATATTGTCCCAGGGCTTATTGAAGCTCAGAGACTGCTTTTATCAGGTTTCGGAGGATTCGAAGGGGTGGACGAGAAAAAACTTGCGGAGTCGAAGAATCCGAACCAGGCCGCGATAAGCCTTTCCGGAGAACCCACACTTTACCCCAAACTTTCCGGATTAATTGAGGAACTCCAAAAGAGGGATTTCACGACTTTCCTGGTCTCGAACGGGACGAATCCTGACGCACTGGAAAAACTGGAGCCGCTTCCCACGCAGCTTTACGTCTCCCTCGCCGCACCGAACGAAGAGACGTTCAAAAAAATTTGCAATCCGCTCGTAGCCTGCGGGTGGGAGAGACTGAACGAGACACTGGAATTATTCCCGTCGCTCGACACGCGGAAGGTCTTAAGGCTCACTCTCACCAAGGGTTTGAATATGGAAAAAGAAGGCGAGTATGCAAAGCTCATAGGAAAAGCGGAGCCGGATTTTATCGAGGCGAAAGCATTCATGTATCTGGGAGGATCGCGGGCGAGGCTTTGCAGGGATAACATGCCAAGCCACGGTGAGATAAAAAAGTTCGCGAAAAAGCTTTCCGACGAGACGGGATACAATATTTCAAACGAGAAAGAGGATAGTCGAGTAGTCCTTTTGAAGAGGTAACGGCAGGGTTGTCGAGCATAAAGTGAAGACGGCCCCTTAGTCGTCGGCATAATCCGATTATACTAGCACATTTTTATAGCCTAGGTTCGTATTCCTTCAAACAGTATCATGTATCCTGTTTATCACGCACCCCAGCCTGTGAAGAGGTATCGATTCGGACCGTACTCGACCAGCGAAACCGAGATCCGGCAGCTTGCGCGCGCCTGGTTCGCATTGTCGCTCGCTTTTGCGATAATCTATTCAAGAGGAGGGGGCTTGCCAACTTTGATGTTGATGTTCGGAGTGTCAGCCTTGACTGTTGGAGTAGGTTTTATATTCCACGAGTTATCCCACAAGGTTTTAGCACAGAAGTACGGTTGTTGGGCGGAGTTTCGCGGAAACGATCAAATGCTTTTAATGGCGGTATTTATGGCCTTCTTAGGGTTTATTTTCGCAGCCCCCGGCGCAGTCATGATTGCGGGACCTGTAGACTGGCGGAGAAACGGAGTGATTTCGGCGGCAGGGCCTAGTGCGAACCTGATTCTCGCAGGCTTGTTCTTCGGATTATCACTTGTTTCAGGGGGAATACTATTATTTATCGCAAGGATTGGGTACACGATTAACGGGTGGCTTGCGCTGTTTAACCTCATCCCAATATTGAATTTGGACGGGAAGAAGATTTTGAATTGGAGCAAGCCAGTCTACTTTAGCTTGATTGGTTTTTCAATACTATTTGTATTTATATTATGATGAAAAAGAGGAATCCGATACTCGCGGCAATACTGGGTTTTTTCGTTTACCCGCTAGGATACTTTTACTTAGGGCACTTTTGGAGGGGTATTGCAGTCATATTCATAGTGTATCTGGTCACAAGCCCGTTTATACCGGCTGATGAATTCAAGTTCCTCGAAAATATTTCCGGGAATCTGACGAATGCGAATGCTTCGACGGGAAGCGTGAATGGAAGCTCGCAGCTTAATCTCTCTCAAAACCAGACTATTCCCTCATTGTTTACAGAGCCGTTAAATCAATCCCAGATTTTCGACCAGTTAACAGCCCCCTACATGGAGAATCCATTCCTCATATTCATGCAGTTTTTCATAAGTTCGGTAGTCGCACTAGACTGTTACTTTCTCGCCAGGAAGATGAACCTTGAGGTTGAGGGAAAAATGGGGGTTGAAAAGAAAAAGCCATTGGTTTCTAAACCCTCAAAGAAGGAGGGAGACTCTCCTACCGTGGGCGCAATCTATGGGCCAGGAGTTGAAGTGAAATGTCCGAGATGCAATGTCGGTTTGGCCATGACGTCACCAAAATGCCCGAACTGCGGTGTCAAACTCACCCACTCTTATGGGAAGGATGATGAGTCCGCTCATCCAAAAAAAGCATAAGAGCTGACAAAACCAATAGGAATAATATAACCTTGCCTTCTCCGCTTCCAGCACCAGCAGTTACCCTTCCAACTATTCCAGGAGCCTGTTTAGTCAATGTCGTCGAAGTTGTTGTGGTAAGCGTTGTCGACGTCGTGTATTTAACGAGTGTCGTCGTTGAAGTAGCCGGCTGAGTCGACGAGGTGGTTGATGAAGTCGTGCTGGAAGTCGAAGTCGATGTTGTTGAAGTCGTGCTGGAAGTCGAAGTCGTAACACAGGATTCCCCCACGCAGACTAGGTCTTCAGGGCATCCGCACTTGCTGCACTGGTCTATCAGCTCCCCTTTTTTGTCGCAGTATAGCGGGAGGTCTTGAGTGCATTTTCGAAGTGTTGTTCCGTCTTCGCATGTGATTTTTCTGGGCGCTTCCTCCGGGTAGACGCATACGACGTAGGGGATTAAGTCTGATCCCCAGCCGTCAGTCTCGTTTTTTTCAGGAATAACGAGCTCTGGTTTTCCTCCCTGAGCCTCACAATCCTTCCAGTCGACCGCCCAGGGTAGGGGGCCTGGCATTGGGGGTACCGCACACACGACTGAAGCTAAAAACAAGAATAGTATGGCGGACTTGAAAACTCTGCCTTTCAAAGATTTCATAATTGTATTAGTTAAGGGTAATTAGAATATAAAAACGTTAAACATTGTTCATTTTAGGTTTTTTAGGGTTCCCGCGACAATCAATGGGAGGTTAATCGTGGCGTCACCCTCAACAGTGACGTATCGAGCCTTTCTCTTGACTTTACCCCAAGACACTGCCTCACGAATCCTGGCTCCGGAAAGGCTGCCGTCCCACTCGGGAGCGGACGTTAGATAGACGACCCGGTCTAGGCCGCCTGCGAACTGGTTCCACCAGATAGTATGATGCTTTGATATTCCGCCCCCCACCATAAGCGCCCCAGTACATTTAGCCCCGAAGACGTGGTCTGACATGAACTTTTGGTCTGCGAGCAAGTCGACGTTAAAATCCCGGCCTTGACTGGAAAAAAATGCTTGGCTT
>Ga0268282_1000335_pt1 | contig 25617 bp, 24 predicted proteins | sample saktaG_12_FD_190133 | JGI IMG/M metagenome (GOLD analysis project Ga0268282, IMG submission 190133) | Saline water microbial communities from Sakinaw Lake, British Columbia, Canada - sak_2011_5_24_120m | ecosystem: Environmental > Aquatic > Non-marine Saline and Alkaline > Saline ...
ATGCACCAGGAAATGAAAGAAATCGAAAAAGAAATCTATACCGAACTGGGTATTCCTTTCCGGGTGATGGAAATCTGCACCGGGGATTTAGGCGGGCCAGCTTACCGCAAATACGACCTGGAAGCCTGGATGCCAATGAAAAACGACTGGGGAGAAGTCACCAGCTGCTCCAATTGCACTGATTACCAAGCTCGGCGCCTAAATATAAAATATAAAACCAAAGAAGGCAAAATCGAATATGTCCATACCTTGAACGGCACAGCTATTACTTCCAGCCGTGCACCCTTAGTAATTTTAGAAAACTTCCAGCAGGCCGACGGCTCGGTTATTATTCCAGAAGTATTGAGAAAATACTTACCGGGAAAAATGAAAGTTATAAAGAGGAAATAAGTATGATTTTAATTTCTATCGGCGTCACCACTTTTTATTTAAGTTACTTAGTTTTTCCTTTCTTAATTTATATAATTTGGCAGTACCAGAAATTAAATAAAGCAGTAACTGCAGTTTTAATCCTACTTTGTCTAGCCCTTATCTACGCTCGTTTTATTGAGCCAAATATTATAAAAATAAGACGCCATAAAATAAAATTAGCTAAGATAGGAACAACTCCATTTAAAATAGTGGTCATATCCGACTTCCATATCGGTCTGTTCACCAAAAGCTTTTTTCTTAAGGGGGTGGTTAAAAGAATAAAAAAACTTGAATTTGATCTTATCCTTATCCCCGGAGATTTTGTCTGGTGCTTACCAAAAATAAAAATAAGAAAAAAACTGGCTGCCTTAAGAGAATTGTCGGCTCCGACTTTTGCCGTTTTGGGTAATCACGACTGTGGGGCCAAGGGAGAAAAAGACGTTTCTGGAGAATTAGAAAGAATTTTGACGGATTACGGCTTAAACATCATTGATAATAAAATTGAGGAAATAAAAATAAAAGGGCAGGGGATTAAAATAATCGGGTTAAGTGACATAGAAACAAGGCACCCTGATTATAATTTAATAAAGAATCTTTCCGGCGCTAATATTAATATCATCTTGGCGCATAATCCTGACACGGCTTATGAATTTCCTTCTTATGATATGGATCTGGTTGTCTGCGGGCATACTCACGGCGGGCAAGTGAGAATTTACCCTTTTTATAAATACGCTTATAAATATATCTCTCAAATGAAGCACGATTTTGACAAGGGTTTAAAAAATTTTAGGGGAACAAAAGTTTTTATCAACACCGGCGTGGGACTGGGTGGCCTGCCGTTTAGATTTCTAATGCCGCCGGTGATTGATGTTCTAGAAATAGAATAAAATAAATATGAAAAAAGAAGTTAAAATTGCTGGTGCTGGTATTTCTGGCCTTACAGCAGCTATTATTTTAGCCAAAGCCGGATATAAAGTTAAAGTTTATGAAAGAAATAATGTTATAGGAAAAAGATTTAATGAAGACTTCCAGGGTTTAATGAACTGGGGATTTAATGAGGATGTTTTGGATTTTATGAAAAGAATTGGGCTAGAAACAAATTTTTGGAATAAGCCAATGAATTATTTAGATATTTTTGGACCTGATAATTATAAAGGTAGTTTTAAAATGGGTAAACCTTTTGCCTATCTAGTGCAAAGAGGGGTGGGGGAACGGGCCTTTGACCAATCCTTAAAAAATCAAGCGATTAAAAATGGGGTGGATATTATATTTAACACACCTAGAAAAGCAAGCGAGGTTGATATTATTGCTACCGGGCCGAATTTTGATGGTGTTACCGACGCTATGGCCTCAGGTTATACCTTTGAGACCGATTCTTCTGATATTTCCGCGGCCATTCTTGATGATGACTTAGCTTATGACGGCTATTCTTATTTCTTCATCGCTGATGGGCACGGGACAATTGCCACCTGTATATTTGGTAATTATAATAAGATTTCAGAATATTTGGAAAAAACTTACAACTTTTTCGAAAAAAATTATTCTTTTAACGTTAAAAACAAACGAAAATTTTCTGGAATTGGAAGCTTCTATTTACTTAAAAGCGAGAAAAGATATATAGGGGAGGCGGGCGGTTTTCAAGATTTTCTCTGGGGTTTTGGTATGAGGTATGCCATGATTTCCGGCAGTTTAGCTGCCAAAAGCATTATTGATAATAAGGACTATGCTAAGTTGCGAAAAAAAGAATTGGGCGGTTTGTTAAAAACGTCAATCGTAAATAGATTTTGGTTTTCTTTATTAGGTAGATACTCATACAAACGTTTTATCCGATTGCTTAAAAAATATAATGACCCCATAAAATTTTTTACTATTGCTTATAGGCCTAATCTGATTTCAAAAATACTTTACCCGATAGCTAAATTATATTTTGGAAAATATATTAAAGATAGAACAAGCAAATAATCTTTATCATTTTATAATATGCCGAAGAAAATAAAAATTGCCTTGCTGGCTGGCGGTTGGGCAGGGGAGAGGGAAATCTCCTTAAAAACCGGGGAGCAGATTTATAAAGCGCTTGATAAAAAGAAATATCAGGTTTTTAAGTATGACCCGAAAAACGATTTAGGGAAATTTTTTAGCGATGCTTTAAAGAAAAAGTTTAATTTAATATTCCCAGCCCTGCATGGCCCTTTTGGCGAAGACGGAAAACTGCAGGGCCTGCTGGATATACTGGGCATTCCTTATTTATTCTCCGGCTGTTTGCCAAGCGCCTTAGCCATGAACAAATATAAAACTAAAGTAATCGTAGAAAAAGAGGGGATAATAATGGCTCGCGATATTCTAATCAAAAAAAAAGAAAAATATAACCTAGACAAAATCATTAAAAAATTATCTTTGCCCATTGTTATTAAGCCGTCCGAACTTGGCTCATCAGTCGGCATGTCTATTGCTAAAACTAAAAAAGAATTAGAGAAGGGGATTAGAACCGCTTTCCGATATGACCGGGAAGTATTGCTGGAAAAATTTATAAAGGGACGGGAGTTAACTGTACCGATTATGGGTAATAACCCGGCTCGCGCCCTGCCTGTGATTGAAATAATTCCGCGCGTTTCCACTTGGTTTGATTATAAAGCTAAATACGAAGTCGGGGGCAGCGAAGAAATCTGCCCTGCCAGAATTCCGGAAAAAATAAAGAATAAAATTCAAACGATTTCTTTAGAAGTTTATAAAATAATTGGCTGCAAAGATTTGGTCAGAGTTGATTTTATCTGGCAGAAGGGGAGCGACAAGCTTTATTTTTTAGAAATAAATACAATCCCGGGCATGACTGCCACTTCTTTAGTCCCAAAATCCGCTAAAGCCGCCGGAATGACCTTTAGCCAATTCTTAGATAAACTAATCGGCCAATCCCTTAAACAGGAATAGCTTCTTGTGGGTTTAAACCTTTCATAGGAATGTTTAAAAATTAACAAACGTATCGAACATGTACAAAAGGAGGAGAAAAATTGATTACCATGACAAAAATCTAACTAACCCGTTCTTTCATCGCCGACGAAGGAAAAGGATAAATTTCTCCATCGGCTGGTCAGGAAAAAGAAAACTAACGGCTCTTTTAATTTTAATACTGGCTGGCGGATTGATTTGGCTTACTTTCTCTCTATCCATTTTTTCAATCAACAATATAACCGTTACCGGGGCGATAAGGATTCCGGCGGGGGAAATTGAAAACCTGGCCTGGCAGCAGGCGAGAGAAAAAAAATTTATATTCTTTCCCCAAAAAAATATTTTTACCTTCAGTAAGAAAGAAGCAAGGAAAAAATTAGAGGAAAGCTATTCTTTTGAAAAGCTCATAATTAATAAAAAACTTCCCCATACCTTAATAATTGATATTCAGGAGAAGTCATACGCTCTTATCTGGTGCGAGGGGGAAAAATATTATTATGCTGATATCGACGGTTATCTGATAAACGAGGTAAACCCCCTGGAGATTAAGCAAAAAAAATATCCGATAATCCAAAATCAGGGCGAGGGGAAAATAATTAATGATCCCGCCGGCGGGTTAGGTAGAATTGACATCAATGAAAATCATATAAATTATATTATAAATCTCTCTGACAGGTTTCTGGCTGGAAAAAATAGGGAAGGGGAGGAAGGGGGAAGTTACGAGGACTTAATCATTGAAAAATTTATCATAGATAAAGACGCCAATACTGTAAAGATGGTCTTAGCCGAGGGTCCGACGATATATTTTAATACCAATGAAGATCAGGAGAAGCAGATAAATAAATTATTAGCCATAAAAGAAGAAACATTAAAAAATGATTTTAAAAATAAGAGTTATATAGACTTGAGGTATGGAGATCGGGTTTATTACCGATAAGTCTAAGCTATAATATTTTTTGTTTAATATTAGCTAAAATAGCTAAAATTAGCCAAAAATAACGTATAGGAAAAAACTATCCGGGCACAAAAAATTTCAATTAGAAATAAAAATTCCTTATACCAAAAAAATATCACTTATAATAAAAATTTAAATCATAGACTAAATAAATCCCGCACCTTTCCAACGAGGTATTCGGGAAAGGTGCGGGATAAATTATTAAATTAGAAATTTAAAATTTTTGGCAAGAGACGATAGAAGATACCATAAAAATTTTAAATTTTAGTACATTTATATGGAAAAGACGTTTAAACTCTTATTTATCCTGGCGGGCCTAGTCTACGGCCTGTTATTTATCGGGGTTTTCCTGATATTTTTAAAAATTTTATTATTATTCACGCCGGAGATAAATATAATAGGGTTAACGATTACTTAAAGAATAAAGAAGGCATAAAGCCGGGTATTAACTTATTGACTTTAACCTGCCAAAAGATATATTGTAGATTATAGGTTAATTAATCTACATTATGCGAAGTATTATCAACCCTTAAATTAAGGCTGATGGGCTGCCTTTATCCTCTCCCCCAATATGGAAAAGAACAAACCTATAATAGAATATCTAAATGACTTTCTCGATTACACAGAGATAGAGAAGGGGCTTTCCAGCAAAACGCAGGAAAACTATACCCGCTTTTTAAATAAATTTTTCAAATGGCTAGAAGCGAACAATCTGGTCGGCTTAAAACCGGCCACCCTCTCCCCTATCCATATCTCAAAATACAGAATTTTTCTGGCTCGGCATATTGATCCGCGGACGAAAAAGGCTTTAAAAAAAACTACGCAAAATTATTATTTAATCGCTCTGCGCTCGCTATTGGAATTTTTCGTGGAAAAGGACATTGCCGCCCTCTCCCCTACTAAAATTAAACTGGCGCGGGATAAAGCGGACAGAGAAATAAAATTCTTAACCCTGGACCAAGTTGAAAGGCTGCTTCTTGCCCCGGATACGAAAACCGCCATTGACCTAAGAGACCGGGCGATTCTGGAAACATTTTTTTCCACCGGGCTGCGGGTAGCGGAATTAATAGGCCTAAACCGCGACCAATTGCGGATCAAAAATTCCATGCAGGATTTAGAAATTTCTATTTTAGGCAAAGGCAATAAAGTAAGAACGGTTTATTTTAGTCAAAGGACGATTGACTCCCTAAGGAAGTATCTTGAGAAAAGGCAGGATATGGACGAGGCCTTATTTATTAATTATAAGCCGGGAATAGCCAAAACTGATAAATCACGGCGCCTGACCGCCAAAAGCATTGAAGATATTGTTAAAAAATACGTAAAAATCGCCGGCCTGCCTGTTATGGCCACTCCTCATACGATAAGGCACTCTTTTGCCACGGATTTACTTGCTCAAGGCGTGGATTTGCGCCTAGTCCAGGAATTCTTAGGCCACCGCAATATAGCGACGACGCAGATTTATACTCATGTTACCAATAAGCAGCTTCGCGACGTCCACCGCCGGCTCCACAGCGGGAAAAATTTAAAGAAATAAAAAGAGGAGAAAGCATATGATATCGCTTCCTCCCCTGGTATAGGCTATCGGTAGAGAACGGGGGGTTAAGGTTATTGTCTTGATACGATTTCGATTATCTGATTCTTTTGTGTTGAATCTTACTACCACCTTGTATGTCTTGAAACTGCAAAAAAAACAGAAACCCGTTCTTTCGTGACCCAAATGAATAGGGCCGCCCGATTCTTATACCTTTCTTCAAAGAGCATGAGAAGGTCCTTAGACGGTTTGTGGACATTGCCTGAAAGGGCAACATCTTTACCAACAAGGTTTTTTAAGGAATAATATTCCATCCCTCCTCATATAGTTAGGACCCGCCAACCACCTCTGAGCACGCACATAAGATGTGCTATTATTTGGAGCTTAAAGCTAGCCCCTTTATGCCAGAATCGGATTGCCCCCCATACTCTTGTATTTTTATTCTAACAAACTTTTAAAAAAAGTCAACCCCCTTTTTTGCAATAAAAAACCGCTTTAAAATTTTATCTTTTTTTAATATTCTGATATTTCTTTCAACTTGTTTGTAAAATTGCGGGTAATGCTGGCGATTAATCCAATGCCCTTTATAAAACTGCCTAAAGGGCATTTTTTGATAATGGGCGGCTTCATGGCAGAGAGTGCGCAGGACAGAAGAAATTTTTTTGGGCTCGCGCTTTCTTGGTGTAAAAATATCAATCGTTATCAGGCCGGTTTTTAAATTAGTCCGGCCAACAATAAAACCGCGCTTGGGGTTAACGCGGGCAATTCTCCTCATTGGCCGGAATTTTAATTTATCTGCCTGCAAAATTCTAAGGGCGTAATCGCAATATTTCTGCGCTTCTTCTTCATGAGTCATAATAATTTTAATTTAGCTCATGCATTATGTAGGATTTGTAATTTGTAAAGGATTTGTAATTTGTAGGATTATGGCAAATACTCTAACGGATTAACCGGTATGCCATCCAGCCGGACTTCAAAATGAAGATGCGGACCGGTAGTTAGGCTCCCGGCTCCGGGCGTGCCCGGCATTCCCCCGCTTCGGCCTATGGCCTGGCCCTGGACAACATATTCGTCTTCCCCTACATAAATCCCGGAAACATGGCCGTAAACGGTTGATAAGCCGTCGCCGTGGATAACCATAATATAGCTATAACCCCGACCGGCGTCTTTAGCCCGGGCCACATATCCGGAAGCCGCGGCTTTTATGGTTGAGCCCTGGTTGGCCCTGATATCAATGGCCGGATGCTCAAAAATATACCGAAAAGGGTAATCAGGATCATGGAAATAAGCGGTAATGGTATTTTTCGGCACCGGCCAGATCAAACCATTATCATTAAATTGCAGTTCCTGGCCGGACATTTTAGCGATTTTGGCACGCACTGATTTTTCTAAGCTGACAATGTCAGCCGCCGCCTGTTCCTGTTCCTGCTTCGCCTGAGCCAGGAGCCGTTGGTATTCCTTTTCCGAACCTTTAACTTGCGCCAGAATAAATGTCTTGTTGCCCTTCTCCCCCTCTAAAGTGTCTTTCTTCTCCGCTAATTCTTTCTTTAAATCTTCAAGCTCTTCATTCTTATCTTCTAAAACCAATTTGCTTTTTTTCAGTTCATTCTTATATCTTTTCAAAGTATCCAAACTCTCCCCTATCCCCTCGTTAACATCTTCAAGATATTTAAGCTGGCTGATAAAATCAGCCAAAGAATTATTCAAAAGTATTATTTCTAAAGTCGTTACCCGGTTTTGTTTATAAATTAGTTTTAAAACATTGCCTAAGTGATCCTTTTCTTTATTTATTTCCTTATCTTTATTGCTGATTTCCAAATTAACTTTTTTTATTTCCAGATTAGTCCTGTCCATTTCCGTTTCCACGCTCTCAATATCCAGCTCGGCTTTAACCAGGCGGTTGCCTAAAATGGAAAGCTGATTATTTAAACTGGCCTGCTCCCTCTGCTTTTGTTTAATTGATTGGGAATAAACTTCCTGTTGCTTCTGTATTTTCTCCATTTCTTGCCTTTTTGCTTGTATTTGGCTGTTTATTTCTCTTATTTCCTCATTCACAGCTTCCTCGTTTTGGCTATAAACAAAAACCGAGGAATTTAAAAAGATTCCCAAAACAAAAATAGGAATAATCAGTTTCGTTATTCGTTTCACCCCGTTAGCCCCGCTTAGAAAATTATTTCTAACGGGGTTAGAAGTTTTTTTGCTTTTTTTTTCTATAATAATATTTTATCTATTTTTAAAATATCTTTTTCCTTTTTCCACGCTAAAAATTTCGTTATTCTTTTTATCTAACTAAATTTCTAACGGGGTTCATGCTTCTTATTATATCATAATTTTTAAAGAAAATAAAAAAGAGGCCGATTTCGCCTCTTTTTGTGATTCATGACCTATTTTTTAAGTGGATTCACTCTTGCCCTTTTTCCGGCCTCCCTAGCCAAGCCAGAAATACGGCCAAGCCAAGCCCTACTGTCAAAAAAGTAGCGATCCCGAAACCAACCCAGACGAGTGTGCCCTTCACTTCGAAGAGAATAACCCAAATTAAAAAAAGAACAAATGGGGAAGCAACTAAAACTGTTTTCTTCCACATCTTAAAGCCTCCTTTTTTAGGTTAAACTTATAGCAAACTTTATTCTTTCTAAACTCCTCCCCTTGCCTAAAACTTCGGCTACTTCAAACGGACCAGGGCTTGCCTGCCGGCCGGTCAAAGCCGCGCGCATTGGCCAAAGATAATCCCCTACTTTTGCCTCCTTAGCTTTTATATAACTCATCAAAGCGTCCTCAATAGAATTATTGGTCCAGTTTTTTTCAGGAATTTTTTCTAGTTGTTCCGATATTTCTTCTAAATTCTTTTTAACCTGTTCTTTACCTAATTTTTTCCAGATTAATAATTCTGGTTCATACTTTAGTTCGTCAACAAAAAAAAGTTCCGTAGCTTCAGCAATATCCGACAGCTTCTTTAATCTTTCCTGCTCTAAGGCAATAACTCTTTTTATATAACTTGTTTTCGTGTTTTCGTGTTTTCGTGTTTTCTTAATATTCTCAGCCAAGTACGGCAGACATAACTCCGCTAACTCACCCAAACTCTTCTGCCTGATATAGTATCCGTTAAAATAATCTAACTTTTCAATGTCAAAAACCGCGCCGCTGGTGCGTAAATCCTTAATTTCAAATTTCTTTATCATTTCTTCCAGGCTCAATATTTCGCTTTGCGATTCCCCGCTTACGCTCTCAACATAAGGAGACCAGCCTAATAAAACGGAAAAATTAAGTAAAGCTTCGGGCAGATAACCTTTGGCCCTAAAATCTTCAACCGTTACATCTCCCTGGCGCTTGCTTAATTTTCCGCCTTCTTTATTTAAAGCCAAGGGCAGGTGGATAAACTTCGGCGTTGTCCAGCCAAAAGCCTTATAAAGTAAAATATTTTTAGGCAGGGACGGAATCCACTCTTCCCCGCGCAGGACATGGGAAATTTCCATCAGGTGGTCATCAACTACGGAAGCAAACTGATAGGTGGGCATGCCGTCTGACTTAACCAGGACATGGTCTTCTAAATCCTGGGCTCGGAACCTAATTTCGCCCCTTAACTCGTCTTTTACCCTTACTCGGCCTGAGAGGGGCATTTTTTGCCTTAAAACGGCCTTCTCGCCCGCCTCCAGCCTTCTCTTTACCTCTTTTTCCGGCAAGTCCCGGCAAATCCGGTCATAATGCGGCGGTTCCTTTTCTGCCTGCTGGCCGGCTCGCATTTTTTCTAATCTTTCCTGAGAGCAAAAACAATAATAAGCCCCGCCTTTTTTTAAAAGTTCAGCCGCATATTTTTTGTAAATATCTAATCTCTGCGACTGGATATAAAGGCCGTACTTTCCGCCGATATTAGGTCCTTCATCAAACTTTAAGCCCAGCCAATTTAAAATCTCTATTAAACTATCAACCGCGCCAGAAACTTCCCTTTTCTGGTCTGTATCTTCAATGCGCAAAATCAGTTGGCCATTTTCTTTTTTGGCAATCAAATAATTAAATAAAACCGTGCGCAAACTGCCAATATGCAAAAATCCGGTTGGTGAAGGCGCAAAACGCACTCGTACTTTAGACATATAAATATATATTTAAAATAATTGATAAAACTAAAATAATACTAATAATAATCAGGGCCAGTCGCAACTTTTCCGCTTTCTCTTCCGCCTCTTCCCGGCTCTTTTTCAGGAGGATATTAGTGACATCATTAACCAAATAAACAAATTTTTTAATTTCAAATTTCATAATATCTCCTACGAATTACAAATCTCTTACGAATATACGAATCTCAAAAATAATTACTTTTTTCCATATTTGTATATTTGTACTAATTCGTAATTCGTAGACTCTTAAATTTTTCTAAAAATATCCTCGTCGCTTTTCTGCGGCTGGGATAGACTTTATTTATTAGATTATTAGCCTTAACCCATTTCCAGTTTCTGTGATCCCAAAAATTGATAGTTATATCTTTGTCCTCGCCCAAAAACTCTGCGATAAACAAACTCTGCTTTTGCCCTTTGTACCCGGTGGACCGGCGGCTTAAAACTCCTAACCTAACCGAATTTTTGTGATACTTGTATTTCCATAAATTTTTAAAGCTGGCTACCTCCTTAAATTTGTCCGTGCCAATTTCTTCTTTTAGTTCCCGGATGCCGGCTATCATCAAATCTTGGCCGTCTGTTCCTCCCTGCGGCAGTTGCCAGTGATCAGGCGGGTCTCTTCTCTCGGCCAGCAGAATTTCATATCCATTTTTATTTTTTCTATAAAGCAAGCAGGCTACATTCGGCCGATATAAAAACGGATTTATAAATCTCCATTTAATAAATTTTAAAGGAAAAACTATAACTGCCTGATAAATTCTTCTTGCCCGCCAAGGTTGTTTAAACAACCGCCAGAGCCATTCCAGCCCAGACAATCTCATAATCTTCGGCGCCCTTTTAATTTTTCCTGTCAAAAAATCAAAAGCGCCGCCAACTCCGATAGCCACTTTAACCGAAGGCAACCCCACCCCCCCCTCTCCTTCGCAAGGAGAGGGATTAATAGCGTGGTAAATAAATTTCTCCTGATAAGGCGCTCCCAAAGTACAAAACAGTATATCCACATCTACGTGGGACTTAGTCCCCTCAAAAGGGACTAAGTCCCTTTTGATATCTTCTACCGTGAATCTCAAACCATGATATTTATTTTTTAAAACATTCTCAATATCCTGTTTACTTGACAATCCCCTGTCCCAATTTAAAACAGCTACCACAAGATTATCTTTCTGCGCCATTTCTAGCACGTCTTCAACCAAATCCGCTCCCGTAACTCTTCTCAAATTTTTTCCCATAGCCCAGGCCGCGAATTTTAAACCGGCTCCGTCCGGCAAGCTCAAATCAGCTTTGTTTAAAATATAAAAAAATTCTTCATCCCAGTGCGCCTCTAAAATTATTTCCGGATTAGGCGTAACAAGATAATGCTGTTGGCCGTCTTCTAAAAATTGCCCTATTTTTTCCAGAACTTCCTGCCTGCTTAAAGTTGATATATTAATCCCCAGGATATTTAACATAGGTTATAGCTTAAAACTCGCGACTTCTTTATATCTTGCCCCGGCTGGCGTTAACTCCGATTCCATTAATTCAAAACTGGAAACTTCAAAATCAAGCGGCAATATCTCAGAGTCTCCCGGCATTTTAAGGTTGGTATTAGATATTCTTGCCCCGTTAGAAACCCAACCGCTTCTAATGGGGTTTACGCGACCCAAAGTAATATGCGAACGCAAAGGCCGGTCGTCAATGTCTATGCCTAATTTTATTAATTCCAGCCCTAATAATTTCTGCAAGTCAAAAACGGACTGATCCCCGGCTTGCTTGGCTTCTAGAAAAATAATCCTCGGCCGGGCCAAATTCGGGAAAGCATCAAGCCGTTTTAAGGAAAAATTCATCCCCCCGAACTTGCCTGACAGCCCCTGCATCATACTTTTCACTTCTTCCGTTTTCTCCTCATCCAAATAACCTAAAAAATGCAAAGTCAGATGCAGACATTCCGGACTTACCCACCTTATGCCCCGATTTTGCCCGGCTAAATTCTCTAAATAAACCGCTAATTTTTCTTTAATTTCACTCGGCAGATTTAGGGCGATAAAAAGCCTTTTTCGGTCATTTCCTGTCATATTTTTATTATACTTGATATAATATTTTATAGCAATTGATAAAATCTGCCTAAATCCTATGCTAAAAACAAAATTCTACAAAAGCCAGAATAACAACAAAGTCCAATGCCGGCTTTGCCATCATTTCTGCCTTATCGGCGATGGCCAAACCGGAATCTGCCGCGTCAGGCAAAATCAGCAAGGCAAATTATATTCCTTAGTTTACGGTTATCCAATAGCTTTAAATATTGACCCAATTGAGAAAAAACCTTTGTTCCATTTTTTGCCTGGCTCACTGGCTTACTCTCTAGGTACTTTGGGCTGTAATTTTTCCTGCGCTAATTGCCAGAATTGGGATATTAGCCAGGCAACCGGCATTGAAGAGAAAATAAAATACTTTGATTTTTTTAAACCGGAAGAAATTATCAAAAATGCTTTAACTGTCGGCTGCCGATCTATTGCTTATACTTACAACGAGCCGACTATCTGGACCGAGTACGCTTTAGACATTATGAAACTGGCCCGCAAAAATAAATTAAAAAATATCTGGGTTTCAAACGGCTATATGTCTCGGGATTGTTTAAAAACCATACTCCCCTATCTTGACGCTACTAACATTGATTTAAAATCAATGGACGAGGATTTTTATCAAAAAAACTGCGGAGCAAAATTAAAACCGGTTTTGGATAATTTAAAAAGATTAAAAAAAGAAAAAGTCCATACCGAGATTACTACTCTTATCATTCCTACCTTAAGCGATAATCCGGAGATGCTTAAAAAAATAGCTAAGTTCATAGCTCGCGAATTAAGCCCGGAAACTCCCTGGCATATCAGTAAATTTTCTTCGCAAATTTCCTGGAAATTAAAAAGCCTGCCGGAAACAAGCGATAAAATTATTTATAAAGCTTATGAGATTGGTAAGAAAGCCGGGCTAAAATATATTTATGCCGGCAATATGCCCGGAGATGAAAGGGAGAACACTTATTGTTCGGCCTGCGGGCAACTGGCTATAAAACGAATTGGCTACCAAATTGAAAGATTAGATAAAAAGGGCAAATGCGCAAAGTGCGGACAGAATTTAAATATAATCTCTTTACCCCGTTAGAAACATACCCAGGCTTTATCTGATTTACAGCCATAATGCGGATAATTCAGACAATTTGGTTTAATACCTTGCACGAGTTTCTAATGGGGTTGACATAAATTTTATCCTGTATTATATTGAAATTAGCACTCTAAAGAAGAGAGTGCTAAAATAATTTTATTTAATTTTATAAAACTGTATAATATATAATTATTCGCATGTGCCGTCCCGCTTCTCGTGAGAGGCGGGATAGTGCGGCTTTCGCGAAGCGAAATAACTATTAATTATTCGCATGTGCGGTATTCGTAGCACCGCTCTCCCGAAGGGAGACAACTATGTTTAACAAATTTACCAATAAATCTCAAGAAGCCATTATTAACGCGCAAATCATTGCCCAGGATAACGGCCAGCAGCACATTGAAGCTTTGCATGTCCTCGCTTCTCTTTTGGACCAGTCGGAAAGCTTAATCCGGCCGGTTTTTGAGAAAATGAAGATTGACGCTGATATGGTGGAAAAGCGCACTTTGGAGGGGATTGAAAATCTTCCTAAGGTAAGAACTTCTCCTTCTGGTAATGTCGGCATGGTCCAGGGCACAGGCGAAGTGGCGATGCTTTTGGAAAGAGCCAAAAAAGAAGCGGACAAAATGGGAGATGAGTATGTTTCTACCGAGCATATCTTACTGGCTTTGGTCGGCATAAAATCAAAAGCCCAGGAAATTTTAATAAACTTCGGGGTTGAGTACGCAGAGGTTTCAAAAATTTTATCGCAACTGCGCGGTTCGCAGACTATTACTGATCCGGAACCGGAATCAAAATACTGCGTACTGGAAAAATATACCATTAACTTAACCGATCTGGCCCGCAAAGAAAAATTAGATCCGGTTATCGGCCGGGATGAAGAAATTCGGCGGATTATGCAGGTCCTCCTGCGCCGGACAAAAAACAACCCGGTTTTAATCGGCGAAGCCGGAACCGGCAAAACCGCCATTGTGGAAGGGCTGGCGCAAAGAATAATAAGCGGCGATGTGCCGGATAATTTAAAAAATAAGGAAATCGTCAGCTTGGACTTAGGCTCTTTGGTCGCCGGCTCAAAATTCCGGGGCGAGTTTGAAGACCGCTTAAAAGCAGTCCTGAAAGAAATAAAATCCCAGGGCGGGAAAATTATTCTCTTTATTGACGAACTCCATACTCTTGTCGGCACCGGCGCTTCGGAAGGCGCGATGGATGCTTCTAATATGCTAAAACCGGCTTTGTCCCGGGGCGAACTGAGCACGGTCGGCGCCACCACCACTAAAGAATACCAGAAATACATAGAAAAAGACGCAGCTTTGGAACGAAGATTCCAGCCGATTTACGTGGCTGAACCAAATATTGAAGACACTATTTCCATCCTGCGCGGCATAAAGGAAAAATACGAAGTCCATCACGGCGTCCGCATTACTGATGATGCCTTAATTGCGGCGGCTAAACTTTCCGCCCGCTATATTACGGACCGGTTTCTGCCGGACAAAGCCGTGGACTTGGTTGATGAAGCCACTTCTTCTTTGCGTATGGAAATTGATTCTATGCCGGAAGAGCTGGATAAATTAAAAAGAGAAATAAAGCGCTTAGAAATCGCCAAAGCCGGATTAAAAACAGGTAAAGAGGGAGCTCCGGAATTCGGCAAGCTAAAAACCATAAATAAAGAACTGGCCCAGCTCAAAGAAAAAGCCAATCAGCTGGAACTGCATTGGCAGAATGAAAAAACCATAATTTCCAAAATCCGGGAATCAAAAAGAAAAATTGACGAATTAAAAGCCCAGGCCGAAATCATAGAGCGCAAAGGCGATGACTTAACCCGCGTGGCGGAAATCCGCTACAGCTTAATTCCCGACCTGAAAAAAGAAGTAAAAAAGCAGGAAGAGGAGTTGGTTAGAATCCAGAAGAAAGGCCAGCATATTCTAAAGGAAGAAGTTGATGAGGAAGATATTGCTAAAGTGGTATCCCGCTGGACCGGCATTCCGGTTTTTAAAATGCTGGAAAGCGAAATAAAGAAATTAAGCAAAGCCGAGGAAGAGCTTAAAAAATCCGTGGTTGGCCAAAACCAGGCGATTAAATCCGTGGCTAACGCCATCCGCCGCTCCCGCGCCGGAATCAGCGAAGAAAAAAAGCCGATCGGTTCATTCCTTTTTGTCGGCCCGACCGGAGTTGGAAAAACCGAGCTGGCCAAATCTTTGGCTAAATTTATGTTTAACGATGAAAACTCTTTACTGCGGCTGGATATGAGCGAATTTATGGAAAAGCACAGCGTCGCTAAAATTATCGGCTCTCCTCCCGGTTATGTCGGCTATGAAGAAGGCGGACAATTAACGGAAAAAATTCGGCACCGGCCTTACAGCGTGATTCTTTTTGATGAAATAGAAAAAGCCCATCCGGAAATATTTAATATTCTGCTACAGATTTTAGATGACGGCCGCCTGACTGACTCAAAAGGCCGGGCTGTTAATTTCAAGAATACCATTATCATCATGACCTCTAACTTAGGCAATAAAGTAATCAAGCAATATTCAATCGGCTTTAGCGGCGGCAATGAGAAAGAAACCCGGGATACCCGCACCGAAGAAATGAAGGAAAAAATAGATAAAATCCTGAAAGAAAACTTTAAACTGGAATTTTTGAACCGGATTGATGAAATCGTTGTCTTTAAGAACTTAGACAAAGAAGCTCTGGAAAAAATCGTTGACTTGGAATTAGATAGAGTTGAGAAAAGGTTACAAAACAAAGAAATTGGCCTAAAGATAAGCCCGAAAGTAAAAAAGATGCTGGCGGAAAAAGGTTATGACATAACTTTCGGGGCTCGGCCCTTAAAGCGCATAATCCAGAATATGATTTTAGACGAGCTGGCTTTAGAAATTATTGAAGGAAAAATTAAGGGCGGAGACGACGTCTTAATTGATTTAGGGATAAAGGACAAGGTAATGATGAAAGTCAAGTAATATAAAGGATAAAAACCGCTTTTTGGTTCAAGGGCGGTTTTTGTTTTTAAGCTAAAAATTCGTACCTTGACAAAAATAGATAAATAATCTATAATAATCAAACACTCTTTTAATTATGCCGCTATGTTTCTAACACTCTATATTTAAGGGAGGAATAAAATGAACCAGGTTATTATCGTAGATGATGATGAAGCGGTGGGAGATGTTATTGTTAGAATGCTCACCGCAAGAAAACTGGCGGCAAAAGGTAGCGATATCCCTATTCTTTTCGCAAGCTCTGACAAAGCCTGGGAATATATTTCCCAACTGCCGGAAAAGCCACGTATTGTGTTTTCCAGCGTTGATATTGATACATCGGCACGGGGACAAATGAACGGCCTGAACCTTCTGGAAGCAGTAAAGAATCTATTCCCCGGCGTTATTTTCATCAGTATGTCCGGGACTCATAGCCACCAAAAAGAAGCGATGGATAAAGGAGCGAATTATTTCCTCCCTAAACCATTCTCTCCGGCGGACATTGAAAGGATATTCGCAGAAAACATCGCAGAATAATGAAAACAATAAGTCCCGAGCTGGAAACAGTCCGGGGCTTTTTTCTTTCCTGTAATTTGTCTTAAATCTAAACGTATATTATAATATAGTTACAAATTATCACCGCCTAAGCGGGATCCCGCTTACAATAAATAATAAGGAGCGGGACAAATCTTTTATCACCGCCTAAGCGGGATCCCGCCCTCAAATGATTTTATATAAGTGGCGGGACGAATATACAAATAATTTAAAATCATGGAAAATAATAAAATTAAACTAATTACTGCCTCCTTGTCTGTTATCTGTTTACTATTTACTGTTTACTATTTACTGTTTACTATTAAACCAGTCCTGGCCCAAGATAATTTTAATCCCAATTACATAATCAGCGACTCGGAAATTCTTGATTATACCGCTATGAATCTTGAAGAAATAAAGGAATTTTTAAGGGACAGGGGCGGATATTTGGCTAATTATTCCTGCGCTGACCCGGACGGAAAAATTATGACGGCCGCGGAAATAATTTATGACCGGGCCGTAACCAATTTAGTTAACCCCAAATTTTTATTAGTCCTCCTGCAAAAAGAACAGAGTTTAATTGGAGATACCTCCCCGAAGCAGAGCCAGCTGGACTGGGCAGCCGGGTACGGCTGTCCGGACGGAGGAGGCTGCAACTCGCGCTGGCAGGGATTTTGGAAGCAGGTCAACAGCGCTTCTCTCCAATTCCGCGATTACATGGACAACCCTCATCTTTACACTTACAAAGCCGGAGAAACTTACACTTTCACCAACCCCTATTCTACGACCGCAACCGGCACCACAATCGTAACCCCGTACAATAAAGCCACCGCCGCCCTTTATAATTACACCCCTCATGTCTATAACGGCAATTATAATTTTTACAATATCTGGCAAAGGTACTTTACCCGCGAGTACTATGACGGAGCCCTATTGCAGGCCGACGGCGAAGCCGGTGTCTGGCTGATCCAGAATGGCAAAAAACGGCCGTTCTTAACTAAAGCCGCTTTAACCTCAAGATTCGATCCGAATAAAGTAATTATTGTCAATAAATCCGACCTTGATAAATACCCGACCGGCGCCGCAATTAAATTCCAAAATTACTCCTTAATCCGTTCTCCTCGCGGAACCGTCTTTTTACTGGTAGACGATAAACGGCACGGTTTTGCCTCTTCCGAGGCTTTCCGAAAGATCGGCTATAATCCGGAGGAAATTATGGATGCCGGCTGGGAGGATATAAATTCTTATATTGAAGGAAAACCCCTGACCGCTACTTCCACCTACCCGGCCGGAGCGCTTCTGCAGGATAAAAAAACCGGGGGGATTTACTGGGTATATGAAGGCACGAAAGCGCCTATCTGGGATGCGACCTTCTTAAAAACTAAATTTAAAGGCAAAAAAATAATCCCGGTAACGGAAACGGAGCTGGCTGATTATGAAACAATCAGCCCGGTCTTATTTGGCGACGGAGAATTAGTAAAATCAACGAACTCACCGGCAGTTTATTTAATCGCTGACGGCCAAAAAAGACCCTTTGCTTCCGGAAAAGTTTTTGAAGACCTCGGCTACAAATGGAGTAATATCATAACCATTTCTCCAAAAGTCCTTTACTTCTACCCCGAAGGAGCGCCAATAACCGAGACTACTAACAGTAATGAATAATGTTGCAATAATCAATAACCAACAATCAAACAAATTTCAATATCCAACAACAAATAATCAATTTTTGTTATTAATTATTTATTATTGTCCCGCCACTTTATTATAAAATTATAGTGGGCGGGATCCCGCCAAGGCGGTGATTTGGAATTTGATTTTTGATTTTTAAATTTTAACTATATGTCCCTAGTTTTTTCCGCCATCACCCCCCATCCCCCAATCCTTATTCCGGCTATTGGCAAAGAGAACTTAAACGAACTAAAAAATACCAGCCAGGCCTACAAGGAACTGGAAGAAAGTTTGTACGCCCGGAAAGTGGAGACAATAATCATTATTTCTCCTCATGGCCTTATTTCGCCCAGTTCTTTTACTATGAATTTAAGCCCGGAATTTACCATAAATTTTGAAGAATTCGGCGACTTGGTTACCAACATGAAACTACCCGGCGATATTGGGCTGGCTTACAAAATCAGGGAAAGCTTAGAAACCAAGGCCCCCCTGCAATTAATGAGCAAACCAAATCTGGATCATGGCAGCGGCGTTCCTCTTTATTTGTTAGCGCAGAATTTAAAAAATACTAATTTCCAAGGAAGGCAGATAAAAATCATCCCTCTTTATTACTGCGGCCTTGATCTGGAAGCTCATTTTAAATTCGGGCAATTACTGAAAAAAGAGCTTCTGGTTAGCAAAAACCGGATCGGAGTAATCGCTTCCGGCGATCTTTCGCACCGCTTAACAAAAGACGCTCCGGCCGGCTACTCCCGTCAGGGGGCGAAATTTGATAAAAAACTGATTGAATATTTAAAAAATAAAAAAACATCGGAAATCATCAAAATGAATAAAAAGTTAATTTCCGATGCGGGCGAATGCGGCCTTAAATCTATCGCCATCCTTTTGGGAATTTTGGAAGGAATAAAATACGAACCGCAAATTTTATCCTATGAAGGCCCTTTCGGAGTCGGCTACTTAACGGCAGAATTTATTCTTGGCTGATTAGTTTAAAAAAATATTTCCATTTAGCTCCGCTCCGGCAAAGTTCTTTTGTTTCGTTTAAGCATCTCTCAATATAAGATTTCGAATTTTCTTTGCAAACTTTAAAAACCGCGCTCCTCTTAAAATTCGGAACGTCCAATTCCTTTATTATCCGCAGGGCTAAATCTTGCCACTCGTACGCCGGTGGCTTTTTTGCTGGCTGCCTGGACTTAAAAATATCCCTTAATTGTTCAAATCCTTTGTCTTCTGGCATAACTTTATTATATAACTATTTTCTATTAAATTAAAAGAGCCAGATGTAATAATCTAGCTCTTTTTCAGATGAAATTTTTAAACTTAATACGGGTAACTACGATCGAGTGCTGCTTCTTCTCTCTCCATCTTAAGAACTTCAGCAGATTCTTCAAAGGTTTTTGCTATTTTTTCCATCATCTTTATAATTTTTTCCTTGAAATCAAAAAAATCTGAAGGAGCGATGGCAAAAATTTGGCGAAACTGGCCAAAGGTTGTCTGCTCGTTTATAATCATTTTCTCGGTCTGATTATGAATCCCAACAACTTTGAGCGAGTCAACCTCGTGGCAAAAAAATACGTGCGTCCTTTTCCAGACTATCAGCCGCTCGTGAAAAGTCCGGGCTTTTTCAAACATGCCCCTGAAAATAATTATCATCCCTTCCGAGCCGATCCAGACCCGGCAGCAACTTGGGAGCTCTTTTAGGAGGATAAGCCACTGCCCGAAACTATTATTTCGTTCTAATATGCTTTCAAGAACAGCTTCCTCATGAGGACCGATTCCTGTCGCCTGCACATGAAATGTAGTTAAAGCCCAGATAAAATCTTCAAAAGTTGGCTCTAAACTCATCGCTGTCTTACTGGCAAACTTATAAAGAGCGGAATGACAGCCAATATTCTGACATACGGTTGTCCAACCACGAAAAGCAGTAGCAGCAGCTAATTCAAATATCTTTCCCAGCGCAAGTAGTTTTTCTGCGCTTTTGTTCGGAGCAACTCTCAAAACCTCCAGCCAATCTGTAAGCGTCTTGGCTAATTCAGCCATTCTTCGCCAACAAATTTTTTTGATATCACTGCTTTCATGTTGAATAATATTACGGTACAGAGTATCAACCTGCCAAAATTCTTGGGCTGAGTTAATTAGCCCTTCCAAAATAATTCGCCTATAATCATTATTATCTGGAAGTGAACTCATGGGAAAAAATTCTTGCAACCTATGGAAATCTCCGGTTAATTTATCAACCGTATTTTGCAAAGCGGTTAATTCATCGCTATTAACTAAATCCGCGGTTTCGTTCACTCCTGTCATCGTTTCCTCCTTTGTAGTATGTTATTTTAAAAAGCAACCCAGTATCTTTTGCAAATTATTATGAAATGAGCTAATATTAAAAATAGCATTAAATTATTATAAATGTCAACTTGTCAACTATGGCAAAAATTTTACCAATCATAAAAAATCCCAGTCCCCTCTTACGGAAAAAATCAGAAGAGATTGATTTAAAAAAAATAAAAGCCAATGAATTAAAAGAACTTTGCGCTGACATGATAAAAACCATGAAAGAGGAAGATGGTAAGGGCTTGGCCGCTCCCCAGATTGGGGAAAATATCCGCCTGATTGTTATAAACACCAAGGACGGGGTAAAAATTATGATAAACCCAAAGATTACGAAAAAATCCTGGACCAAAGAATGGAGTGAAGAGGGCTGCCTTTCTGTTCCCGGATTTTACGGCAAAGTTAAAAGAAATAAAAAAATAAACTGCGTTTATTTTGATAAAAAGGGGCAAAAAACAAAAATACAGGCCGAAGGCCTGCTCGCTTTTGTCATCCAGCATGAAACCGACCATTTAGACGGAATTTTATTTATTGACAAGGCCAAAGAGATAAAAAAAATTAAAGCGATTTAGAATTCCTATTATTTCTTTTTTTTACAAAGATTATCGCTGCAATCACAACAGCCAGAATAATAAAAAACCAGGAAATTTCTTTATAGTATTTAGCCAGCAATTCCTGGTTGGAGCCAAAGGCGTACCCTAAAATAGCTAAAATCACTACCCAAACACCGGAGCCAAAAGCGGTATAGAAACAAAAACTTTTAAAATTCATCCTGGCAAACCCGGCCGGCAGGGATATTAACTGCCTTACCACTGGAATTAAACGGCCGATTAAAGTAGAAATATTGCCGTAATGCAGGAAAAAATCCTCGGATTTTTTTATTTTTGCCGAATTAATCAGAAAAAATCTGCTGGTCTTATGATCAGCAATCTTATAAATTAAAATCCGGCCCAGATAAAAAGCCAGAGAGTAGTTTATTATCGCTCCGATTAAACTGCCGATAACTCCGAATAAAACCACCAAATAAATATTCATCTCTCCCTGAGAAGCCAGATAAGCCGCCGGCGGAATAATAATTTCTGACGGAAAAGGAATAAACGAACTTTCAATGGCCATAAGTAAAACTATGCCGTCATAGCCAAGATTATGGCTGAAGGATAAAAAAAAGTTTATAAGTTCGGACATCAAATTTTTTATTAATTCTTATATAAATAATATACCAACAAACCATTAACATGTCTAATCGCGAACCAATAAAAATTATTTTTGCCGGCACGCCCGACTTCGCTGTCCCGGGTTTTAGGGCCTTGCTTAATGACGAGAATTTTAAAATATTAGCAGTAATTACCCAGACAGACAAGCCGGTCGGCCGACACCAAATTCTCACTCCCCCACCGATAAAAACTGAAGCGCAAAAAAATAATATTCCTGTCTGGCAGCCAAATAAAATAGCCGACATTAAAAAAGAGATAAAAAAAGCAAACCCCAACATAGCCGTACTTATAGCTTATGGCCAAATAATTCCTCAGGAAATTTTAGATATCCCTTCTTTTGGCTGGATTAATGTCCATGGCTCCTTACTTCCGAAATACCGCGGAGCGGCCTGCCTTCAAGCCCCGATTCTTTCTGGCGATAAAAAAACCGGAATAACCATAATGAAAATAGAAAAAGGCCTTGACACCGGCCCGATTTTAAAGCAAACTGAAGTAAAAATAAAACTAGAAGAAACAGTTGAAACCCTCCATGATAAATTATCTGCCTTGGGAGCAGAAATTCTCACCAGTACTATAAAAGATTATATAAACGGAAAAATAAAACCGAAACCACAGGATAAAGAGAAAGCCAGTTACGCCCCGACTTTAAAAAAAGAAGACGGAAAAATCAATTGGCAAAAAAAAGCGGAAAAAATTGAAAGAATGGTAAGGGCCTTAAATCCCTGGCCTGGCACCTGGACAAAAATAAAAAATGAAAAATTGAAAATTAAAAATATGGAATCCGGAATTCTGCCGATAAACAAATATAAACCAGGGCAAATTTTTTTACATAACAACAAATTAGCTGTCCAGTGCGGGCAAGACGCTTTAATTATTAAAAAACTGCAACTGGAAGGAAAAAAAGAAACAACTGCCGAAGATTTTTTACGAGGATATAAAGATATTATTGGAAAAATCTTGAATTAAAGATTACAATTTGGCCCTATCGTCTAGTGGCTAGGACGCATGGTTCTCATCCATGTAACGAGAGTCCGATTCTCTCTAGGGCTACGATAATATTGTTTCGCGAGCGTGTGAGCGAGCGACCCCGTTTTAGCGAAGCTAAAATGCGGGGCTCATCCTGGTAATCGGGGTTCTCGGCCGGGGGCTGACCAACCTCTGGTTGGGATTCCCTGCCTACCGGCAGGCAGGTCCGTGGCGGTACAAACAAAAAATTAAAACACCGTTTCTCGCAAAACGGTGTTTTTTATAAACCTTCCAATTGCTTCCTCCCCTTTTTATATTGCACTCTCTGCTACCTTCTGGTCGCAAATATCCTGCCACTCGCAGTGATCCTGACCGCACCCGTTCTTTTTCCCTGTATTAAAACACGGGGTATTGCCTTCAGCCGACTGTATATCATGGATTTTACTTATAGCTACCCCCGGCTTTAAAGAAAAAAGACGGATAAGATTCCCGGAACATTCAGAGCAAAGTCCGGAAGGCATAATATCTTTTCCCAGAAAATACCCCCTACATTCTAGGCAATATTTCTTACCACCTGTATCCATTTTCCCCCTCCCTTCTTAATTTTTGAAAGAGAAGAACATTATTCTTTTTACGTTATCCACATTATAGCAAATAAATAAACAAGCGTAAAATCCCAATAACCTCTTGTCAAAAATATCTTTTTTTGTTATTATTTTAATAAGCTAAAGCCTGCATGAAGCAGTTTTTTATTTGCCAACTATTAAGGCTTTAACGAAGTAGGGCGCCGTTAGCTCAGCTGGTAGAGCAACAGCCTTTTAAGCTGATGGTCACAGGTTCGAATCCTGTACGGCGTACAAATTTATAATAACCAGCCACCTTAGCTCAGCTGGTACCCGCCCGCCATGCTTTGCAAGGCGAAGCGGGCGGGGAGCAATAGTTTTGCCTGCCCGCCGAAGTTTAAGCCGACGTAGCTCAGCTGGTAGAGCAACAGTTTTGTAAACTGTGGGTCGTGGGTTCGAGTCCCTCCGTCGGCTCTAAAATAAAAAACGCAGGCGGGTAAACTGTAGGTTATCCCGCCACGGCGGGATGGACGGCTCCAAAGATATAAACATAGAAAAGGTTAGGTCGTGAGCCTGTCCCGCACAGAATTTATTCTGGTGCGGGATTCGAGTCCCCCAGGTGGCTCAAAATAAAGGCTAAATCGGCCTTTTTTATTTTGTTTTTATATTATTAAATTTGACAGGACTCAAAAATATTATTTTATTTTTATGTTATTTTATTATTTAAATAAGGTGGAAAAATAGTGGACAAAACGCTCTTGCGGAAAAAAGGCTGATAAGATAAGATTAAACACATGAGTAACCAAGAAAAAAATCCGTCTACGGGCGGAATAGAAAAAATGCCGCCGCAGAATATTGAAGCCGAGCAATCGCTTCTTTCCTGCCTTTTAATTGACAAAGACGCGATTATTAAAGTGGCTGACATTATTTCGGAAAACGATTTTTATAAAGACGCCCACCGGACTATTTTTGCTACTATAAAAGAACTTTACAATCATCACGAACCGATTGATATTCTTTCCTTAGCTAACCGTTTAGAAGAAAAAAAGCAGCTGGCTGATATCGGCGGCCGGACTTATCTGGCCAATCTTTCCTCTTTCGTCGCCACTTCCTCCAACATTGTCCATTACGCCAATATTATCCAGCGCAAAGCCACCCTACGCCGTTTGCAAACTGCCGCTTCCGAAATTATGGAATTAAGCTATCAGGAAGAGGAAGAAATAGACAAAATTTTAGACCAAACCGAACAAAAAATCTTTTCTGTTTCCCAAAAATATTTAAAAAATACCTTTCTGCCGATTGATAATCTTTTAACCGAAGCTTTTGAAAGAATTGATGAACTGCATAAGCACGGCGGAAAACTGCGAGGACTGCCTACCGGTTTTCCTGACTTGGATAATATTTTAGCCGGCCTGCAAAAAAGCGATTTAGTAATTTTGGCCGCCCGGCCCAGCGTCGGCAAGACTTCATTGGCTTTGGATATTGCCCGCCAGGCAGCGATTAAAAGCAAGGAAGGAGTCGGCCTCTTCTCTCTGGAAATGAGCAAAGAACAATTAGTGGACAGGTTGCTTTGCTCCCAATCCCATGTTAATCTTTGGAAAATGCGCACGGGAAAACTTTCTGACCGCGAAGAAGACAATGATTTTGCCCGCATCGGCGAAGCCATGGGCCAGCTTTCCGAAGCTCCGATTTATATTGATGATTCTCCCATTTCTTCCATTATGGAAATAAGAACGAAAGCCCGGCGGCTGCAGATAGAAAAGGGGCTGGGCTTAATCGTAATTGATTATTTGCAGCTAATGGAGGGACGGGGCAAATACAGAGACAACCGCGTGCAGGAAGTTAGCGAAATCAGCCGCGGCCTAAAAGCCATTGCTCGGGAATTAAATATTCCGGTCCTGGCCCTGTCCCAGCTTTCCCGCGCCGTTGAGCAAACCGGCGGCCCGGCCATTCCCAGATTGGCTCACTTGCGCGAATCCGGCTCAATTGAGCAGGACGCGGACGTGGTTATGTTCATTTACCGCAAAGCGGCTGACCGCCATTACAGCCGCGAGGATCTGCCTGAAGCGGAAAAAAATTTAGCTCAAATTTATATAGCTAAACATCGCAATGGCCCGACCGGAAAAGTAGAATTATTCTTTAATGAAGAAACAGTTAGCTTCAGCAGCATAGAAAAAACCGGTATGGAAGAACCGCCGGAGTCCTAATTAGTTAAAAGTTCTAAAGTTCATAAAGTTTAAAATAATTAAATCTTTAAAGTTAGAATTTTTAGTTGCAAAATAAAAAAGTAA
>Ga0268282_1000336_pt1 | contig 25552 bp, 34 predicted proteins | sample saktaG_12_FD_190133 | JGI IMG/M metagenome (GOLD analysis project Ga0268282, IMG submission 190133) | Saline water microbial communities from Sakinaw Lake, British Columbia, Canada - sak_2011_5_24_120m | ecosystem: Environmental > Aquatic > Non-marine Saline and Alkaline > Saline ...
TTCTGTATTCATTTCATCAGGTTTGACATCTATTGATGATTATATCAGGACAGGAACTGGTATTATGCTTGCAAATGTCAGAGAAATTCCGATATATGCAAAAGAGAGAGCGCTTGAGATTTCGGCGAGTATGCAATCAAATGGTTTTATATTTCCACTTGAAATGAAATCAGGCAGTATCTACAATCTTATTGGAGATCCAAACCGAATTTCTCTGGTCTCTTACTCAGGTATGAATTATGTAGGTCATGCCGTTGAACAACAGATAACAATCACCACTGAAATCGGAGCGGGAAATGTACCCTTTTCAAGAATTGCAGAGAATGAGTGATACAAGCATGTTACTCTGTAAAGAGCAGTTCTAAAACACTTCCTGCTCTTCTCTCAATTTACAATGAAACAATATTGCTGTTCCTCACCAATATGAGAAACAGAGGTCAGAGGCCGTACATATCAGTTTGTTGATAGTAACCTGAATTTAGCAGAGATAACGGTCGTTTAGTTCCTGTAACCGTGGAATACCCCGAAGACCTGCAAGTATGATTAACACAGCCACCTGATTTCCCTGCCTTGAAGATATGGGAAAATCACCTGAACGGAGTTCATATCCGGCAATACTGGTATCAAGCCAGGAGCGAACAGCCATAAACCCTTTCATAGACAACTCCTGTTCAGGCCCGGAGAGAAGTACAAGAGCTTTCTGTGCAGTTGTTATATCACACTCTACAGAATTATTTTCTTCAACTGATTTTCTTGCCAGGTTGACGATTCGGGTTGCACGTTCCTGACGTTCAACAAGAGATTCGGTTTTAGCAGTAAATCGACTGAACAAAGAATCATCTTTGAGATCTTCTTTTGCATATCCAATTGAGATAAAACCGGATTTTGTAATGGTATTGAGAATCTCATTTGTATCAAGGACCATCTCAGGTGCTTTGTCCTGTATCTCTCCTGCATGAACAAGCAGGTTAATACGACTGGCTATTTCAAGATTAATGAGATGATAGGGGTCTATACTGTTTTTTGCTGAGGACCCATACCGTCCGGTTTTCTCAGTACCTGATTCTGACTGTATGTTTTTATTGTTCAGGAGATACCTGACTTTGTTGCACCATATTTCATTATCAAAGAGGATAATTCCGTCAAGAAGTTTTTTAGTCCTGGCCAAATCACGGGCTGCTTTTGAGAGTGCAGCATCGCCCTCAGATCTCTCTGGAATGATAAAAAGACCAAAAACAGGTTCGACCAATGTCTTTCTTAGAATTGATACAATATTAGGAATAATGTCAATGAGAGTACCACTCAGGCCTGCACAGATAAGGATAGCATCATGATCCTCAGCATCATATGTACGTATCTTTGTGCTGACCTCTTCAATGGTAAGGGTTGTTGTAATACAATCCGGATTCTTTAAATCTTCTTTCGGGAAGTAAAATTTAGCGTTTGAGCTGATATGTTCCAACTGGTCAAGAAACATACCGTCATTGTCAATGACGATTGCGTTAATTCCACGGCTTTTGGTACTCCCGGTCTGTGATACGATTGTATCTGCAATCCTGCTCCCGGCGGTTCCGAGACCAATGGTTAGTATCTTCATAACAATCCCTGATATTGAATTGAAATTTCAATAATGCTATACATATTGCGTAGTCCTAGATAATAGAGTACCGCATAAAGGATATGCAAAAATAAATCAAATAACCTATTTTCAGACTGATTTTTTCCAATACTCGATGCGCCTTTGCCGGATAAATGTCTACACCTGGTAAATTGAAGGGTGAATTACACTAAAGACAAAAAAATCTTCAATTTTCGGGGAAATATCAAAGGATCAAATGATAATTTATTTAATGTCAGGTGTTTTACATTCAATTGAGGTGTAAACCCATGAGTTATGGAATTGAATTCGTCCCAGGCAACATATCTGTAAAACAGGTAGTCACATACTGTAAGCTCGCAGAACAGAAAGACATTGATTATGCCTGGATTACTAACCACTACAACAACCGCCACTGCTATCCCACCCTTGCAGCAATTGCAATGGCTACAGACAGTCTGAAGATGGGACCAGGTATCATGAACACGTTCACTGATACCCCTGCAGCCATTGCCTCATTTATGTGCACATTAAATGAGATCTCTGATGGTCGTGCAGTTCTTGGTATTGGACCTGGTGATCTATCAACACTCCCCAAACTTGCAATTAATGCAGAAAAACCTGTTGCCCGCCTGAAAGAGGGTGTCCAGCAGATCAAAGCATTATGTTCAGGTGAAGAAGTTAAAAAGACAGGAACAATGGAATTTTTTGATTATGATGGTGCAAAGCTGACTGGTGTTACTCTTCCAGGGAAGAAGGGAATCCCAACCTATATCGGAGCACAAGGTCCAAAGATGCTTGAATTAGCCGGTGAAATTGGAGACGGAGCACTTATCAACGCATCAAATCCAAAAGATTTTGATATCGCCATCCCACTCATCAAGAAAGCATGTGAGGCAGTTGGGAAGAAGAAATTTGATGTTGGTGCATATACCGCAATGTCTATTGACATGGATGAGAAGAAGGCACGCAACGCAGCAAAGATTGTTGCAGCATTCATTGCAGCCGGTTCACCACCACCACTGCTTCAGCGTCATGGTCTTGACCTCTCCAATGTAGCAAAGATTAAAGAAGCCCTTGGACGCTTTGACTTTAAGACAGTAGGCGGACTTGTCGGGGATGCAGAGATTGATGCATTCACCATTGCAGGGACTCCAGATACCGTCAAGCAAAAGTGTGAAGACCTCACGAAATCAGGTGTCACCCAGATTATCTTTGGTTCACCACTCGGACCAGATATGGTCACCTCTATCCGCCTCCTTGGCAAGTATATTGTCTGATATCTGATATCATTGATAAATTTCTTTTTTTTCAGGCTTATTTACTGATGAATAACCGGTTTTTTTCAATAGAGCAACTGGATATTCCTGAGGTACATATTGAATTTCGGGAGGAGGTCTATACCGGATTTCGATCGAGGATTGTCCCATCAAGGATTCGACAGGTTCTGCCTGCTGCTCCTCACTCCCATGATGAAGTCGACACCTGTCCCTTCTGCTCCCCGCGTCTACTGACCGTCACTCCAACTTTTCCTGATGGCACACGGTTGTGCAGGGGAGAGAGTGTTACGTTTCCAAACCGGCACCCGTTCGCACGATTTCATACGGTTACGGTGGTAACACAGAATCACAGAGTAGTTTCATTCAGTCATGATCAGATTGCAGATGCTCTGCATGCCCAGGTTGAAATCCTTTCAAAATCGTCAGGATTTCCGTCAATTAATTGGAATTATCTTGTAAGTGCAGGCGCAAGTCTTACTCATCCACATATGCAGGGACAGGTAGATCTCCGCCCTGATTACTTTCTGAAACGATATTTAGAGGCTTCAGATTCTTATTTTAGAGACTATGGCACTACGTATCGGGAGGATTGTATCGCATGTACAAGACTGTCACCACGGCATCTTTTTGGAGATTCGCTTTTTTGGTATGCTCATCCGGTCCCGGTTGGTGAACGGGATATCAGGTGTCTTCTTCCCATCACACGGATCTCTTCATTTGAACCTTATATTGATTCATTTGCTTATGGCCTTTTAAGGATACTGGATTTTTACCAAAGGACCGGGACAGAGGCCTTTACTATGTCACTATTTTTCGATGAAACTAATAAAGAGCATAACGCACAACATTTTGCGTTCTGTACTATCATTGCCCGTATAAATCCAAATAGGAATTCGCAGTCAGATTCTACTTATATGGAACGTATTCATCATGAACCGGTAATTCTGACATCTCCTGAGAATCTGGGTAAAGAATTTAAAATCAAGTCAGCATCATCGCTTCATACGACTGATTTATGATTGTGTACCTGTCCGGAATGGTATGGGAATTGTAGTATGATGATAGTAGAGCTCCTTACAGAATCTTGTCAAAAATCGATGTAAATAAAGCATTTGAAAAAAAACCATGATTTTACATGGTTACGAGAAAAGGTTTTCCTGTAGTCATAGTCTCAATTGAAGTCCAGAATGCAATATACACCCGATTACTATTTCTTCTCCAAACGCAGTGCAAGTTGGAAATTTCTGATATTTTCTGTTCTCTTTTCGCATACAGATTGCACGCTTTGCTGCAGTATTTTTTATCAGATGTAAAAAAAAGGGAAAGTATCAGGGAAAAAATGGTTGGTTTTACCAGGGTTTTGAGATAAGTTCTTTCTTCTCAACCCGGGTTCCGTCTGCTTTGTGGGGTTTACGGATAACGCCATCTACTGCTTTTTCAAGCTCCCGTGCTTCATCACAGAGAAGCATTGCCTGCCGCATTACTTCATGTGCTGATGCAACGATTGGGGTATAGTTTTCATGTCCTTTTGTCATGAAACAACCCTTTACGTTGATCCCTGCAACTGAGGAAGCCATCTCATATGCTGCGCGTGCTTTAGCATGTGCATATGCATTGGTAAACTCACCCTCAACAGCCTTGTCTGAGGTCATCACAATCTTTGGCAGTACAATATCTGCACCCTTCTTCCCTGCTTTGACCTGGTCAACAACATCATCAAGCGCATTCTGAAGTTTGCGGAAAGCGCCGGTGAGTGCGAGGACCTTTACGAGGTTGCCGTTGTAGTCAGCCATCTCAATAGGGTCGAGGAATTCACGACGTGCACCGATCATTGCATCGGCCTTCATGATGAAATATCCAAAAGAGCTCTCTTTAAGCGCTGCAAAGTCTTCTTTTTTCGTTGTTATGTCATCAGTGACGACAACAACAGGAATACCTGCTGCTGCCAGAGCTTCCCGTGCTCCCTTTGGTCCTGGAAGGACGCCATTAGGTGAGACAACGACACAGAAGTCAGGACCCCATGCTTTCATGTTTTCAACGACACGGTCGATGTCTTCCGGCTGCAATTTTGTTCCGCTGGTAGCCATGAATGTTTGCATGTCTTCACGGTCTGCCCGTTCATCAAGCAGCAGTTCTGCCATTACACCACTTGCGATGTTACCCAGTTTTGCTATTCCAACTTTTACTACCATGTTGCACCTAAAGGTTTTTACAACGAGTATTGGATTAGATAACGTAATAAAAGTTTTGAATTCGTTTTGGAGTTGCAATGACCGGTGCATGGTATCAGGCATAATGGCAGTGTTTTGGTGAAAATAAAAAAAAAAGAGAGAATATTTAGATGGTTTATCAGAATATATGGAATTTTTCAGGCAATTCACCAGGGTCGCGGAATTTTCTATCCCGTAATTTGTTTGTACAGTACCTGATTAGTACTAAGAAAAAATGATTTACCCTGACAAAGTAAATTGTAATCATATGAAAGATGGTCTATTGACTGATAGACAGAAAGAAGTCATGAGATATCGCAAAAATGGCATGACACAGCAGCAGATAGCAGATATCATCAACACTTCAAAGGCGAATGTATGTACTGTTGAAAAATCAGCATGGGAAAATATTAAGCGTGCACGTGAAACTCTTGATTTTCTCTATTCACTTGATGCAAAACACCTCTGTGTGATAGAACGTGGATCAGATCTTCTGGATGCGGTACAGGTTATCTACGATGCAGCTGAGAAAGAAGGAATAAAGGTCCAGTATGATTCTATCGAATTAATGAACAAGATTCGTTCTCAAATCCACGAAAACTCTAAATCCCGTCTGGTCAGACAACCGATAGAGGTGTATCTCAAAGAGGACGGAGACATTTATCTTGAATAATAGCGTATTCAATACCCTTATATACTATTTTAATTAATTAAATAGGAAGCCCGGGAAGTGTACTCAATGTTGAGTATTCATTCCCAGATCCGTTCTCATTCGTAATACGAAATGAGACCAGAAAGGAGTTGTACAAACAACAGGGCTGAATTAGTGGGATGTGATGATAGCAAGGGTTGAAAGCCATCTGTGGCTTTGCCCGTGTCTGCATGAAGGAAATACCTCTGTAGACCTGCTGAAACGTCACGCATCTCTTGCTTGAGACCGGTCGTTATATGAGAATTGCAGAGAAGCATTCTAACCGCATCACGGGGAAAGGATTTCTGGCAGGATATTCCTGCATGAAGACCATTGCGGTGCCAGTGTGATGTTTTTGGAGAATGCTTCGTAGTCACTCTCATCTCTATCATACCTGCCTGATCAGCAGATATCATATCATAAACTATGATATGCCGGTTAGAAAATATCCAGCGGCATCTTTCATGAGGATCATGAACTATGCCGGTTTAAGGATTGTAATAATTAGGACTTACATACAATGCCACGAATACACAGACCTCGTATGGGTTCTCTGGCATATAGCCCAAGAAAACGTGCAAAAAGCCAGGTACCCCGATACAATGCCTGGCCTGCATATAAGGGAGAACCAGCCCTTCAGGGTTTTGCCGGGTACAAAGTGGGAATGACACATGTTATCATGGTCGATGACCACACCAAGAGCCCAAATGAGGGAAAAGACATTATGGTCCCGGTCACTGTTCTAGAAGTACCTTCAATGAAGGTAGCTGCATTCAGAGTATACATTGCGGACTCATATGGAAAACACGTTCTGACAGATGTCTGGGCAAAAGAGATAGATGAAGAGGTTTATCGCCGTATTTCCCGCCCTAACAATCAGGAATCAGAAAAAAACCTTGATAAAGCACGCAAGGCAGTTGCAGAAGGCACTGTTGTTGATATATTTGCTCTTACCTATACTCGTCCATCGGTGATTACAGGGGTTCCGAAAAAAGTCGCGGATCTCATGGAGACAAAGATAGATGGTGGTAGCATTGAGGATAGGTTAGAGTATGCGATATCACTCCTTGGACAGGAGATTGATATTACTACGTTCTTTAAAAACGGGCAATATACTGACATTACTGCTATTACAAAAGGGAAGGGTACACAAGGTCCGGTCAAGCGCTGGGGTGTTCATCTTCGGAAACGAAAACACTCACGTGGAGGAAAAGAGCGTCATATCGGTACACTCGGTCCCTGGACTCCTCATCATGTCCGATGGCAGGTACCCATGATGGGACAGATGGGATATCAGCAACGCACAGAGTTTAACAAGCGGATTTTAAAGATTGGAGAGGATGGTTTAGATGTCACTCCCTCTGGAGGTTTTCTCCATTATGGTGAGGTTCACAATCCATATCTGCTGATTAAAGGATCTGTTCCAGGTCCGACAAAACGTATTGTCAGAATACGGCATGCAATGAGACAGGGTGAACATGAGGTTCGAGAACCAACGATAGGCTTTGTAAGCCTTGAGAGTAAGCAGGGGTGAGATAAATGAAGGCACAGGTTTTATCACTTACAGGACAGGTTGATCATGAGATCGATCTGCCTGCCGTCTTTGACGAGCCCTACCGCCCGGATCTCATTAAGAGAGCGGTACTCGCTATCCAGAGCAGAAGACGTCAGCCACACGGTTCATATGTCTATGCCGGGATAACTGCATCAGCAGTATCCTGGGGATCAGGCCGTGGTGTAGCACAGATACCACGTCTTAAGAACAGTTCACGTGCAGCTAAGGTTCCACAGACACGTGGCGGTCGGCCAGCTCATCCACCGAAAGTGGCAAAGATACTTGTTAAGTATATTAACAAGAAAGAGAAGCGTAAGGCACTTATATCTGCCATTGCTGCAACTATCAATGAAAAACTGGTCAGATCCCGTGGTCATCAGTTTGAGGGAACACTTCCGTTTGTCCTTGATAATCAGTTTGAGGATCTTGAGAAGACGAAAGATGTTATTGAAGTTCTCAAGGCAGTAGGTGTATATGCAGACGTTCTTCGTGCAGAAGATAGTCGTAAAGTACGTGCTGGTCGGGGAAAGATGCGTGGACGCCGTTACAAGCAGAGAAAAAGTCTTCTTATTGTAACCGGGGACGCTCCGCTCAAAGCTGCGAGAAATATTTCAGGTGTTGATGTTGCGTCAGCATCCTCACTCAATGTTGAGATGCTTGCACCTGGAACCCAGTCGGCCCGTCTGACAATTTACACGGAAAATGCAATTACAATGCTTGGAGGTGTCCGGTAAATGGTTCTTAAATTCCCTTATGCGACCGAAAAGGCAACCATGACGGTCGAAGATAAGAGTAAATTGCAGTTTATTGTGGATAACAGATCCAATAAAACTGAAATCAGGCATGCTATCGAAAAGACCTTTGGCAAAGAGGTCACTGCAGTCAACACTGTGATGACAACAAAGGGTCAGAAGAAAGCAACCATCAGCTTCAGCGATAATAAGGCTGCAGAAGAGATCATGAGTCGTCTTGGGATCATGTAGGTGAAAAGATGGGACATCGAATTACTACACAAAACAGAGGTCGTGGTGGCCCGACGTACCGGGCACCATCACACCGCTATAAAGCAGAACTCAAACATATTGGGAAGTCTGATGTTGTTATCCGTGCTCAGATCATTGACATTGAGCATGATCCGGCCAGGAATACCCCGATTGCACGTGTCCGGCTGGAAGGGGGGGGCAAAGAATATGTCCTCATTACAGAAGGAATGGGCGTTGGCGATGAGATTGCATGGGGTTCAGGAATAGAAGCAAAGAATGGAAACACCCTCCCTCTGGATGAGGTTCCTGCCGGGTTGTATGTCTGTAACATCGAAGGCAAACCAAATGATGGTGGCAAGTTTGTCCGAGCCAGTGGTGTTCAGGCTTTGGTCACAGACAAGATGGCCGGGCGTGTCGCAGTAAAGATGCCGAGCGGCTCAACCAAGTGGTTTAATGGACGTTGTCGGGCAACTGTTGGTATTGTGGCAGGTGGCGGAAGGAATGAAAAACCGTTTGTCAAGGCCGGAAAGAAGTACCATAAGATGAAGAATACTGCAAGCAACTGGCCAAGAGTTCGAGGACAGGCAATGAATGTTATCGATCACCCATTTGGTGGTGGAGGTCATCAGCACTGTGGACGGCCAAAGACCGTCAGCCGGAACACTCCGCCAGGCAGAAAAGTAGGTCATGTTGCTGCACGACGGACAGGAAGGAAGTGATCCAAAATGGCAAAAAAAGTTCAGAAGAAGTTACCACGGCGGAAAGAAGAGTTTACCTTCCATGGATATAAGATTGAGGAGCTTCAGAAGATGAGTCTTACCGATCTTATTCCTATCATGCCCGCCAGTGCCAGAAGAAAAGTGAAGCGGGGGTGGAAAGATAGTGAGGAGAAGTTCCTTGAGACATATCGTAAAGGTGGAGACCGTCGAATCCGGACTCATCTTAGAGATATGCTCATCCTCCCGGAAATGGTTGGATCTGAAATTGAGATCCATAACGGGAAAGAATTTATCAAAGTCACTATCCAGCCCGAAGCAATCTTCCACCTGTTTGGTGAGTTTGCTCCAACCCGCAGGAAAGTCTCACACGGTTCAGCAGGTATTGGTGCTACCCGGTCGAGTAAATTCGTACCTCTAAAGTGATTATCATGGCAAAAATTGCGTATTCCATGCAGATGGATGAGGAGAATATTGCCCGTGGTAAGGTCAACGAGGCACCAATATCGCCCAAACATGCCATTGAGATTGCATCGTTTATCAGAAACAAGCGTCTTGATGAGGCTGAAGCATATCTTGAGCAGGTCCTTCTCTTTAAGAAGGCTATTCCATTTAAGAGATTTAACCGCAATGTCGCTCATAAACGCGGTCTTGATAAATGGGATGCAGGCAGGTACCCGCAAAAAGCAACGAAGGTGTACTTGCGCCTGATAAACAGTGTCAGGAAGAATGCAGAATACATCGGACTCGATTCAGATAACCTTGAAATCATCCATGTTTCTGCAAACCGTGGTGTAAGGCGGCGTGCATTTTTCCCTCGAGCAATGGGACGTGCAACACCCAAAGACAGGGAGATGGTAAATATCGAGATTATTGTCAGAGAAACGGAGTGATTTGATGGCTGTAGAGAGGAAATTTGTAGCAGAAGGTGTTCGCAAGGTCAGGGTCGAGAAGCACTTCACAAAAGAGCTGAAACGGGCCGGATATGGGGGGATGGATCTTGTGAGAACTCCCCTTGGAACCCAGGTGACCATTTTTGCCGAAAAACCCGGAATTGTTATCGGGAAAGGAGGGAAGGTGGTCAGGGCTCTGACACAGGATCTTGCAACTATCTATGGTGTGGAATCACCTCAGATAGAAGTTCAGCAGGTTCAGAATCCAAATCTGAATGCACAGATAATGGCAGAACGTCTTGCAAGTGCACTTGAACGTGGATGGTATTTCAGAAAAGCCGGTTCATCAACACTTCGCCGTGTCATGGATTCCAAGGCTCTCGGTTGTGAAGTAGTCCTGTCAGGAAAGCTGACCGGATCTCGTGGCCGGGTTCAGAAGTTTACTGACGGGTATATCAAGCATGCAGGTGATCCGGTCAATACCATTGTTGAGAAGGGATATGCCATTGCGATAAAAAAGCTGGGTCTTATCGGTGTTCAGGTCAAGCTCATCCCCCCAGATGCAATAATTCCGGATCACTTTGAGATAACAGCAAAACCAATGAAGAAAAAGGATCGTCTCGATATCAGCGTGACTTCTGTTGGAACAGAAAAACAGTCTGATAATGAGTATGATGACTTTGAAGAAGACATGGATAGTGTCATGGAGACTGAGATCTTTGATGATGCGCCAGTTGTGGGAGATGAGGAATAATGGCATTGTTCCGCGCCCGTGACGTGTCACAGTTATCAGATGTTGAGCTTGTTGAGCAGATAGACAAGCTCAGGATGGATTTGATTCAGTATCGTGGAAAAGTCAGTGCAGGTGGTGCACCCGAAAATCCAGGTAAAATCGGAGAGATTCGCCGCACCATAGCACGAATAATGACTGAACAAAATCAGAGGAAGAGCCGGGCATGATTTCAATCCGAAACATCCTGTATCATGAACTGATAGGACTGGATGTTTCGGTTGTGCATGCTGATAATGGGGCACAGTGTTCCATCAAAGGACTTGTAGTCTTTGAAACCAGGAATATGCTTCATATCAAAACCAAAAAGGGTATTATGAAAATTCAGAAGAAAGGGACAACATTTGCGTTTACGCTGCCTGATGGTACGTGCGTTGCGGTCTTTGGAACTCTGATTGCCCTTCCGCCAGAACGGCGGACCAGCATGCGAGTAAAAATATAGAGGTTCATAATGGCAAGAAATATAGGATTAAACGTCCCGCTCCCAACAGAGGAGTGTCAAGACGTAAACTGCCCGTTTCATGGCACCTTGCCGGTGCGCGGCCAGGTGATCACCGGCAAAGTCGTGAGCGATAAGATGACTGGGACAGTAGTCGTTAAACGAGACTATCTGCATTTCATCAGGAAATATAAGCGATATCAGAAGCGTAGTTCAACACTGCATGCTCACAATCCGCCATGTATCAATGCGCATACCGGCGATACTGTGAGAATAGCTGAGTGCCGCCCGCTCTCAAAGACAAAGACCTTTGTTGTTGTAGAGGTGCAGGTATCATGAAGGGACTAGGTTCAACCGTTCCAAGAGCTCTTGCGACCGGAACACGTATGATGTGTGCTGATAACACCGGTGCCCGTCAGATACAGGTAATCGCGGTACTAGGGTATCATGGTGTCAGGAAAAGACAACCAAAGCTCGGTCTTGGAGATATTGCTATCGCGAGTGTGAAGAAAGGGACTCCTGATATGCGGCGCAAGCTTGTACGAGCCGTTGTTATCAGGCAGAAAAAAGAGATCAGAAGACCAAATGGCATGCGGCTCTCTTTTGAGGATAATGCCGTTGTTATTGTGGATGACCGCAATGAACCACGTGGGACCGAGATAAAGGGTCCAATTGCACGAGAGATTGCCGTCAGGTATCCCCGTCTTGGTTCTATGGCAACAACGATTGTATAGGTGAAATGATGGTCAGAATCGCAAGTAAACAGCCACGAAAACAACGGCGTGCACGATATAATGCACCTCCCCATATCAGAGGATCACTTTTGCGTGCACCGTTGACAGAAGAGCTGAGAAAAAAATACGATAAGAGAAATCTTCGTGTTGTCAAGGGTGACACTGTTAGGGTGACCCGTGGAGATCATACGGGAAAGGAAGGTCTGGTTGACTTTGTCCTGCCTGGAAAGACAAAGATTGTGGTTGATGGTGTCTCTGTAAAGAAAGCAGACGGTACTGAGGTCCCACGTCCGATTGATCCCTCAAATGTGGTCATAATAAAACTGAATCTTGCTGACAAGCGTCGGGAAGAGAAACTGGTGGGTGAGTAATATGGGTGATCATCTCAAAAGATATGTGGCCCCTGATTCATGGGGAATTGCACGAAAAGTCAATACATTCATAATAAAACCCTCACCAGGCCCACATAATGCAAACGCCATGCCGATTGCAGTCTGGCTTCGTGATCATATGGGCCTAGCCCGAAACATGAAAGAGGTCAGACAGATCTTAAAGCAGCGTGATCTCATCATAAATGGTCGTCCATGTCGTCATCCTTCCATGGGTATCGGAATATTTGATATCATCGCCCTTCCAAAAACCGGCAGGTTTTACCGCATTCTTCGTGATAAAAAGGGTAGACACAAGACTATCGAGATAGATGAGGCTGCAGCACAGACCCGTCTTGTCAAGATTGTGAACAAGACCCTTGTCAGGGGTGGAAAGGTTCAGTTAAACCTTCGTGACGGGTCGAATCTCATTGCAGATAACACGTACATGACCCGCGATTCAGTTGTTCTCTCATTAAAAGAAGAAGATTACAACAAGATCGTAGATCACTTCCCTTATCTTGAGGGAAATATGGCCATGGTAATCGGTGGAAAGCACTCTGGTGTTGTTGCCAGGATAAAGGAGATAATTGTTGTTCCCGGAAGCGTTCCAAACCGTGTGTTATTAACCAATGAGTCATCAGGCACGATGTTTGAGACCATTGATGAGTACGTTGTGATGGTTGGGCGACAGAGCCCTGCAATAGATTCCTGGGGGATTGAAGAATGAACCCAAATCGTGCAGTATTGATCGAGAAAGTAGTGGTCCACATGGGTGTTGGTGAGAGTGGAGAGAAACTCGTTAATGGCGAGAATCTCATGTCAGCAATAACTGGTGGCACTCCTATCAGAAGTTATGCAAAACAGACAGTACCGGGGTTTGGTATTAGAAAAGGTGCTCCAATCGGATGCAGAGTCACACTCAGGGGTGAGGTTGCAGAAAAGTTCCTTGACACTTCCCTTGAGATAATCGAGCGTAAACTCTCTGCGTATCAATTTGATGCAGAGGGTAACTTCTCGTTTGGTGTTGAGGAGCATACTGATTACCCGGGCATGACTTATGATCCAAAGATTGGTATCTTTGGTTTTGATGTTAATGTCACTGTCAGACGAAACGGCAAGCGGATTGCACGTCGCCACATTCAAAAGAAGAAACTCCCACAAAAACAGCGTGTTGCCCCTGAAGATGCGATACGGTTTGTCGCTGAATTGTACCGGGTGGAGGTTTCATAATGGCAAAGGAGAGGACGAAGTTATTTGGGCGTGGTGCTCACCAGTGCCAGCTCTGTGGCCGGAAGCAGGGTCTTGTCAGGAGATATAATATCTATTTCTGTAGGCAGTGTTTCCGAGAGTGGGCTCCAAAAATGGGCTTTAAAAAACTGAACTAGGAGGCTTACAGATATGGCAAGACTCAATACTGTTGCAGATGCAATGAGCACGCTCAAAAATGCGGCTGATACCGGAAAATCGAGATGTATCATTCAGCCTGCAGGCAGATTAATAGGTGAAATGCTTCGCATTATGCAGGAAGCAGGGTATGTGCAGGAATACACTTATATTGAAGACGGACGGGGCGGACAATTTGAAGTCAGCCTCACCGGTTATATCAATAAATGTGGTGTGATAACACCACGATTCTCAGTCAAAGCAAGTGAGATGGAAGACTGGGAACAGAGGTACCTGCCATCAAAGAATATCGGACTCCTGGTGATATCAACATCAAAGGGAGTATTGAACCATAAGGATGCCCGCCAGCAGGGTATCGGCGGTGAACTGCTGGGGTATGTGTACTGAGGTGACAGGCATTATGTATGCAGAACGAACCGTATCCATACCCCCTGGTGTCACTATCACCGAGGAAAAATCCACTATTATCGTCAACGGTCCGAAAGGCCGCCTGCAGCGTGATATGTGGTATCCCGGGATTACGATTACCATTCAAGAAGATTCTGTTGTCGTCTCAACGTCTGTCTCGAAAAAGCAGACCTATGCGATGATAGGAACTTTTGCATCCCATATAACCAATATGTGCACCGGAGTAACTGATGGGTATGTATACACTATGAAAGTTGTATACAGCCACTTTCCGATTCAGATAAAGGTTCAGGGCGAAAAATTAGAGATTGTGAACTTTCTTGGAGAAAAGCATCCACGTTATGCAAACATCCTCCCTGATATTTCAGTCAAGTCCGGTAATGATGAGGTTGTTGTGACCGGTATTAACAAAGATCTTGTTGGTGCCACCGCAGCAAATATTGAGCGTGCAACAAAAGTTCGCAATCGTGATCCCCGTGTATTCCAGGACGGAATATATATTGTCAAGAAGGAGTGAGGAGATATGACAAAAGAAATACAAAGACTCCTCCGTGTCCGAAAGAATAAATCTACCCGGTTTAAACGCGAAGGGGTTGACAAGAAGAAATGTGTCAAAGACTCATGGCGTCGTCCCCGGGGTATTCAGAGCAAACAACGGAGACAGAAAAAAGCAAAAGGACCATTACCCACTCCTGGATATGGAAGTCCTATTGCTGTCCGAGGTATGCACCCAAGCGGGTTTTTTGAATCGCTGGTCTATAATCCATTGGATCTAGCCGATGTTGATCCAACGACACACGCAGTCCGTATTGCAGCATCAGTCGGGGGCAGGAAACGCATCCTGATTCAGGAAGCAGCATCTGTTGCCGGCATCAAAGTACTCAATAAAAAAGATGTCACACTCATCAAGAAGGAGAAGACTTCTACAAAAGTGAGTACTGCTCATGATGACGACGCATCTGACGACATATCTGATGATGAGGAGGAAGAGGAATGAGCAGTCAAAGCCTTGTCAATCAGAAACGTTTAGCTGCTTCAGTTCTGAAATGCGGTGTCCATCGTGTCTGGCTTGATCCAGAACGGTCAAGTGATATTGCAGCCGCTATTGCACGTGAAGATATCAGAGAACTTATTACAGATGGTGCAATTGCATCACATCAGAAGAAAGGTGTTTCCCGTGGCCGAGCCAGGGCAAAGATGGCAAAGCGTAGTTACGGTCACTGTAAAGGACCAGGCCGAAGGAAAGGTTCTGCTGGTGCCCGTGATCCAAAGAAACGCCGATGGATACGTAAAATCCGGGCACAAAGGAGAGTCTTACGGGAAATGCGTGCATCCGGAGAGATAAACCCCACTATTTACCGGAGTTTTTACCGCCGGTCAGCTGGTGGTCAGTTCAGGACTGTATCCCATCTGAAAGCACAGATTGAGATAGGGAGGGAGAAATAATGGCAACCGGACCCAGGTATTTCGTTCCGTTTAGGAGAAGAAGGGAAGGAAGAACCGATTACTATGCCAGAACGAAGCTCGTAATGGCTGATGTTCCACGGATGGTTGTCAGAAAGACTAACCGGCATATCATCTGTCAGCTGGTAACAGCGGAACTGGATGGAGACAGAACATTTGTAGCGGCAAATTCAGCTGAACTACGAAAATTCGGATATGAAGGTTCGCTCTCTAACACACCTGCAGCATACCTCACAGGTATGCTCTTAGCGGTTAAATCTCTGAATGCAGGTCATGAAGGAGCAGTACTTGATATTGGGCTTCACCGGGCAAGAAGAGGGGCCTGTGTCTTTGCTGCCTTGAAAGGGGCAGTTGAAGCCGGCCTGAACATACCGCACGGTGAAGAGATTCTTCCGTCAGATGAGCGGTGTAAGGGCGAACATATCGCATCATATGCTCCGGAGCGTGCAGAGACTCTGCCAATGCAGGTAGGGACCGCTGTTGACGCAATTATGGAGGAGCTGAAGTAATATGGCTTATGAGAAGGAAGTATGGGTACCGCTCACCGGACTTGGAAAACAAGTTCAGGCCGGGGAGATAATAAGCATTGACCAGGTGCTTGCGAGCGGAAAACCCATCAAAGAACCTGAGATAGTCGATACGTTCCTGCCTGATCTGGTGGATGAAGTACTTGACATCAATATGGTACAGCGTATGACAGACTCCGGTCGCCGGGTGAAATTCAGAGCTGTTGTGGTCGTCGGAAACAAAGACGGATACATTGGATTTGGACAGGGAAAAGATGTTCAGGTCGGCGATGCTATCCGTAAAGCAATACTGAATGCCAAGAAGAACCTGATAAAGGTCAAACGTGGCTGTGGCAGTTGGGAATGTGGATGCAGCAATCCTCACTCAATTCCAATGCTCGTCACCGGATCTGCAGGTAGTGTCAGGGTAACACTCAAACCTGCTCCACAGGGCATTGGGCTTGTCACCGGAGACGTGGGTAAGAAAGTGCTTGAGCTTGCAGGTATTCGCGATGTCTGGGCACAGACCCGTGGGCAGACCAGAACAACGATTAACTATGCAAAAGCGACATTTAATGCACTCAAAGCAACCAGCATGATTCGGATTGGAGGGGAGGAGTGATGTATGCGGTTGTTCAGATTCGGGGTGTTGTAAAAACTCCCCGCGAGATAAAAGACACATTAAAGATGCTTCGTCTCCACCATGTGAATCATTGTGTGTTAGTTCCGGATACTCCTGCTTATGTGGGTATGATACGGAAAGTGAAGGATTTTGTTGCATATGGTGAGGTCAATGCTGAGACACTTACCGAAGTAATTGAAAACCGGGGAAGAATCACCGGTAATGCGAGACTCACTGATGCATATATCAGTGAAAACTCACAGTATTCCGGAATAAATGAATTTGCTGTGGCTCTTTCAACGGGAGATGCACGTCTGACTGATATCCCTGGCGTTAAGCCTGTCTTCAGACTCCATCCTCCCCGTAAAGGACACAAGACCACCAAACGGACATTCCAGCAGGGAGGTTCGCTTGGATATCATGGTGAGGAGATAAATCGTCTCCTGTATAAAATGAGGTAATCCACATGCCGGTAAATAAACGCTCAAAATATCGTGGATCCCGGACCTGTGGTGGCGGTACACACAAGAACCGTCGTGGTGCAGGAAACCGGGGTGGCAGAGGTCACTCTGGTGGCTGTAAACACCATTTTGTCAGGATATATCTTGAACAGGGATATGTCTTTGGCAAACATGGTTTTTACCATGACACCAAAGGAAAACAGCAGGTTATGGACGTTGGCGATATTGATCAGATAGTACCTGTTCTGCTCAAACAGGGAAAAGCCACTGAAGAAAGTGGCGTTGTTGTTATTGATGCAACAGATATCGGTATTGACAAGGTGCTTGGCGGCGGACAGGTGACCAATAAGATGTCCATCACAGCAAAGGAGTTCTCCAGTCAGGCAGTTGAAAAGATCGAGGCTAAAGGTGGACAGGCAGTAACTCCTGCCTGATTCACATTTTTTATGTTCTGGTGAAAAGATGGGAGAACTGCTTGATAGAATGGAGCCACTTCTGGCAAAGATGCCAGCGGTCAGGTCCCCGGATGGCCATGTCCACTTTAAGGAAAAATTGTTGTGGACACTTGGAATTCTACTGATTTATTTTATATTAACTAATGTACCGGTCTGGGGTCTGGATCCACAGTCCCAGGATCTGTTTGAGTACTTCCGTGTACTCATGGCTGGTGCAAGTGGATCTATCGTGACACTTGGTATTGGTCCCATTGTCACTGCTTCTATTGTTCTGCAACTCCTGAAGGGTGCAGATATCTTTCGTATCGATACGAGTGAACCCCGTGGTCAGGTCATCTATATGGGGCTTCAGAAGCTCCTGATATTTGTCATGATTGCAGTTGAGGCAGCACCGATGATTGTTGGTGGTTTTCTCATTCCAAGTCCGGTTCTTGCATCTCAGTTCTTTGGTGGCAGCACCGGATTGTTAACGCTCCTCATTTTCATACAGATCTGTGTTGGCGGTGTACTTGTCGTCTTTATGGATGAAGTTGTCACAAAATGGGGTATCGGTTCCGGAGTGGGTCTCTTCATCATATCAGGTGTCTCGCAGCAACTGGTTAACGGGTTTATCAGTTGGAATAGTTCACCGACTGACGGGTACCCGGTTGGGTTTTTCCCACGACTCGTCGGGGTTATTGTGGATCCCGCAGCGAACTTTCTCCAGTACTTTGGCCCGAATATCATTGCGTTTATCACTACGGTTCTCATATTCCTGGTCATTGTATTTGTTGAATCAACCCGTATTGAGATACCTCTTGCACATGCACAGGTCAGGGGTGCCAGAAGCAGATTTCCGGTAAAACTTATTTACGCCAGTGTGCTTCCGATGATTCTTGTCAGTGTACTGCTTGCAAATATTCAGATGGTCGGACTCTTTCTGAATAATGTAGGAATAACTATCCTTGGGGTATTTCAGGGACAGACTCCAATTGACGGACTGATGTACTTCCTGGCACCAATACAAGGGCCTACACAGTGGATGTGGTGGGCTGACGGGTTTACCGGGCCTGATGCATGGTTGGTTATTATCAGGCTGATTATTAATCTCATCATCATGATAGTAGGATGTTCTATCTTTGCTCTCTTCTGGGTGAAGACGGCAGGTCTTGACTCAAAAGCAGTAGCGCGACAGATCCAGTTATCAGGGATGTCGATTCCCGGATACCGAAGAAGTCCTAAAGTGCTTGAGAAAGTACTGGACCGGTATATTCCCCGTGTAACGGTTATTGGTGGTGCATTCATCGGTCTCTTAAGTGTTATTGCAAATCTGTTCGGTGTTATTGGCGGTGTCAGTGGTACCGGTCTGTTACTTACGGTGAGTATTACGTACCGTTTGTATGAGGAGATTGCAAATGAACAGATCATGGAGATGTATCCGTTTATGCGAACATTCTTTGGCAAAGAATAATAAAAAAGAAATTATATGGCAGGAAAGAAGGTAATCATTACCGGAGTACCAGGTGTTGGCAAGACCTCAGTAATTGATGAGACTATTAAAAAGCTCGGAGAAGAGGGTATTGTATATTCAAACATCAACTTCGGGTCTTTTATGTTTGAGGTAGCACAAGAAGAGGATATCGCTCATGATCGTGATCTGATGCGAACACTTGGAAAGGATACCCAGAAACGTCTTCAAAGATTAGCATCCCAGGGAATTGCTAAAATAGATGGGAACATCATTATCGATACCCATGCTTCGGTGAAGACTACCTCCGGATTCCTGGCCGGTCTCCCTCTGTGGGTTATTCAGGAACTGATACCTGATATCATTGTCCTTGTTGAGACTGATGCTGATCAGATCTTAAAACGACGTTTATCTGATAATTCAAGGACCAGAGATATTGAGGGATTCAGGGACATTGATGCCCACCAGCAGTTTAACCGTTCAGTTGCTGCTGCATACGCAATGGTTTGTGGATGCACAGTAAAATATATCACAAATGCGGATTTTTTGCTTGAAAAAGCGGTTTCTGAACTGATTACGATACTTAGGTGATAGTATTGACACGTACTGGATCGAAAAATACAAGTATGACCCCACTCATCGTTGCGATGGGGATGATACTTATTGCGAGTATTCCTGAGGTCAGGGCCGGAATTGGAGAGGGATTAAATGTGATACTTGGCCCTCTTGTTGACTCATTCCATATCCCATTTTACATTGTTATCATCATTCTCTCAACAATAACTGCGGTATATTCATCAACGATCCAGAAGTATACGATTGATTATGCAAAGATGAAATCGGTTCAGGAGAAGATGAAAGTCTTTCAGAAGGAATACCGTGAAGCAATGCTTGCAAAGGATGAGAAACGGGTCAAGAAACTCGAAGCAAAACGGGAGATGATGATGAAAGACCAGATGGAGATGAGTACCCAGCAGTTCAAACCAATGGCCTATATCATGATCCTGACGCTTCCCATTTTTTTCTGGCTCATTTTCAGACTGGATAATTTTGATGCCATAATCAGTATGCCATTCTTTGGTCATGTCCATCTGACAGACGCAATACTTGGTCCTGCTCCCGCGTGGATCATCTGGTATATGCTCTGTTCTCTCTCCCTCTCTCAGGTCGTGAGAAAGGCTCTGGATATCGGGGGCATATGATTTCATGCGGATTACGTTAAGCGGTCTGCCGGGTTCAGGTACAACAACCCTGGCTCGCACCCTCTCTTTACAGCTCTCTTTTACCCTGATATCAGCAGGTGAAGTGTTTCGTAAGATGGCAGAAGAGAAGGGTATGACACTTGCTGCTTTTGGTATGCATTGTGAAAAGGATCCGGCAGCTGATCATCTGATTGATGAAAGACAACGTGAAATTGCGCTTAATTCTGATAATATTATCGTGGAAGGTCGTCTTTCCGGATGGAAGATTCCTGAAGCAGAACTGCGTATCTGGCTTAAAGCACCCCTTTGTGTGAGAACCGGTCGAATTTATGAACGCGACGAGACCGCTGATACGAAGAAAGCTGAAGAAGAGACCCGGGTCAGAGAAGCGAGTGAAGAACAACGATATAGACAGTATTATGCAATTGATATCAGAGATCTTACGATATATGATATGGTTCTTGATTCATCGCGGTTCACAGTCGAGGAACTAGCACAAATTGTTCTCTCTGCACTTCCAAGTGTTTGAAATGGAAATTTTATTCTTGCACAATCTATTTTTATCCTGATAGAAATTTTTTGAAAGTCCAGAGCACAATAAAACGTTCTGAACTATTCGAATTGAAACAAGTATATTGCAAAACGTGACTATCCATTCGCACTATATAGTGCCAAGCAGACTTTTTTAAAAAGGTATACAATTGACAATATTTCCAAGGAAATAAGTCAGTACATTTATTCAGAATGGATATTTTCGTTTTTTATATCCTGTATTGTCTGGATCACGAGATCATACGCTGATACAACAAGGGTAACGATGAGCGGACCTAATATTATACCTATGATTCCCATCAGCATCATACCTCCAAATATCCCAATCATCATCAGTACCGGATGAATTGCGACTCGTTCTCCCATTAATTTTGGTCTGAGATAAAAGTCGATCCATCCTGATATCATGGGGTAACCAAGGAAACAGAGGATGAAAAATCCGGTAATATCCCCGATAAGAAGGGCATATGCGAGGAGAAAGAGAATGAGAATCTGAGGGCCAAGAAAGGGGATGAGCTGCATGATAGCAGCGAGTGTTGCATAAAAAAGGATGTGTCCATATCCCAGGATAATAAAGAATGGTATTGCACAGAAGAACGTTACAATGGCGCATTGAAAATTGACAATATAAACTGAGTACATCGTGTCAACAGTCACTTTTGTGATCCTGTTTACCGTATCTACCGTCTTTTCAGGGAGCAGATTACGAATCTGATTGATAATCTCTTCTCCATTGAGCAGAAAAAGAAAGAGAGCCAGAAAGAAGATGAGTGCATTGATAAGAAGTGATGGAATTGTTGCAAGAAAGTTTAGGAGTATATCTTTGCATGTGATGAACAGACTATCTATTGCTGTAGAAATTGTTTCAGGGTTAATAAATGCTTCAGCACCCGGGATGGGTGAATTCATCTGCCAGTCTGAGATCGTGGTATTTATCTCTGTTGATATTGTAGAGGCAAGTTCACTCATATAATCAAGATTTGCATATACTATATTCACGGTAAACGTCACACCACCAATAATCGCCAAAATAACCGTAATAGTGAGTAATGTTGCAGCATGATTTGATTTCATGCGTGCTGTGAATCTGTGCTGTAGTGGTATCAGTACGACAGCAAGAGAGAACGCCAGAACAAAAACGTCCACGAGTGGCCAGAATGAAATTCCAGCAATGAAAAAAATGAAAAATGCAATCAAAAGGGTGTGGGTGGTACTATTTTTTAAAATTTCTAATGGCATATGAATAAAGAATGGTTGGCAGAAGACATATACCATCATCATTATGCCGGCAAACCTGGTATGGGGGAGATTACAGGTTATATACGATATGGTATTATCAGTCTGGCCTGTATTTTGTAACCTGCATCACAAAACTGTCAATAGATAGCGGTTTAATTTGCTTGTTTCAATTTTCTTGTGCAAATATGGGTTACGCTATGAAATAATTGCAGATTCATTTCGATTACTACAATACTTTCTGTATAACAGGATACACCATATTTGTTAACGCCTGTCAACCAGTCGTTTTGGGCGCCCTCTGACATGATACAGTTCAAGACCTGACGGACCTACACAGTTAATGATTATCTGCAATGATTCGTCTGCATACATCGGTTCCAGTTCTTTCTTTTCTTTGAGAAAAGAATCAATAATAGTGTCTTGTATCGATGTACATGATACCCCTTTAAGATCGAGTGTCTCTACTGATATTCTCAGTACGTTCTCGTGTTCCTCATCACCATAGACAAATGCTTCATATTCTCCGGTTAAAAACTCCATATTCCCTTCTGTAAATACTGCATCTTCGATATCAATACGGTTGACCGGAACTTCAAATATTCGGATAGTCTCAGCTTCCCGCCAGGGATTTTCAATGCGCATATGTGTTCTTCCACATGTACAACGGCTCTTGCTTAAAACCCGGGTTGTGTCATCGGTATCATAATTGATAAGGAGTGTACCGATTGTTTCATTTGGTTCAAGTAGTGTTGTAAGTATGATGTGTCCAGGTTTTCCTTCTGGGATATACGTTTTTTTGTATGGATCATAGATATCCATGTGAACCATGTCTTCTGGAACATGCAAACCATTCACTGCCTGGCATTCTCCGCACATAGTGCCTTCGGTGCTTCCATATGTATTGAGTACTTCACAATCATAGATATCTGCAACATACTGCCGGGAACGTTCAGAAAAACTCTCTCCCCCTATGATTAGTCGCTCAAGTGAGGAATCAGCAGGTTTTAACCCTTCTGCAGACATCCTTCTGGCAAGCCTGATAAATTTAAAGACACTTCCTACAATACCTGTTGGTTTGTACGATTGTATCAGTCTGAGTGGAAAGGTACATTTTCCCGTTGGAATAATGGTCATATGCATCTTCTGTGCTGCAAGAGTCATTGTATTGGCGCCAACGTTCATACCATAACTTGCACAGATAATCAGCCTGTCTTTATCTGAGAATCCCTGTGATGTGAAGATTCTTGCATATTTGATGGCATATCTGTTCCAGTCATCCCATGTCAGGAAAAAACTTTTCGGGACTCCGCTCGTGCCACTGGTCTCATGAATAGTAAAGATATTGTTCCATGATGTACTTCTGAAAAGAAACTCTTGTGCAGCAGGAGGCTGATTGTCACGAATAGTCTGTCCTGAAAGAACAGGAAGTTCAAGCAGATCTTCATGTGTTCTGATATCGACAGGCTTCACTGCATTATCTCTGAAGTAATGACGATAAAACGGAGATTTTTCTGCTGCATATCTGATGGTGTATGCGATTTTTTCATCTACCATCGCCTCGATATCGTCACGGGGTAGGGTTTCAACAGCCTGATTGAAGTATTGTGTAGATGTCATTTTAACTAATTAGGATGGAGGGATATTATAGGTGATGATGGTCTCGTTCTAACGATAACGTATTTCCTTTCCGTGTGTTTTACATGATGTGAGAAGAAGTGTGTAACGGTCAATAGTAACTGATCTAAACCTGAAGTGGTCTTGCTTTCTGTATGTACCCGGGTTCATATCTTACAAGACCAGAATCATAAAAAACAGTTTCACTATGATACTTGTTATGATATTGTCTTCTTATACCAAAAACCCAGGTCTATTGTATAACCTGATATTGATGGCTTACTAAAATCCAGCGAGAAACCGGCATTTTTTCATTTGATTTCGAACCTGTATCTTGTTAATAAAAGGCATATCTGCCTGATTGAGATAGTCATGCCTGTTTTTTAAGGAAAAAAAGGATTCTCATTCTAAAAATTCTCATTCTAATGAGAACTGACAATATTTTTTACGAGTATGAATCAATAGATTGTATCGTGGATTAGCTGGGTTGAAAGGGAGGCAGTCTTATCGTAAGAGAGTCTGCATTTGTACCATACAATCCAGGTGACATGGTCATCAGGTTAGAATGCCATCGGTTTCCAGGTTGTTGACTGTCTTTATTGGCCTGTGTCTAAAGAAGGTCTGTATTTCACTTATCTAAATAGATATGTCAGAACAGCTGGGAAAAATGGTTCCTTTCATGTGAGTTTGTGCATGATATACATTACAACAATCATCAATATACAGGCGTTGAGTTTTCATTTTCTAAGCATGATGTACTTAAATAGCAGCACAATCTCTTGTGTGAAAGAGCAGGCTTATGATAGGAAAAGAGCATGAAGCAACATAAATTCTGCGGTCTCTATCCGCATGTATCTCCCTCTTGTTCAATAGTGATTCCATCATGTCATGGTGCATGGCATTGTATTGTTATATTGGTAATCATCTATCTTGTGCTGGGCACAATGCCCTGTATCGCGATAGCAGAGTCAGGAATGCCTGGAGTCGGGTATCAGCAGGCCTCATGTGACAACTCAAACATTCCTGATGTTATGGAAGCTGGTCAGACGTACCCTGTGACAATCTCTTTTCGGAACACCGGTCTTGTGAACTGGGCAGAAGGGCGTGAGCACTATGGATTAGTGTTGGAATCAGGCGAAGGGTTCACCATTGATCCCTCCTTTATTTTGATACCTGAAGGAATGGTAGTCACATCAGGTCAATCACATAATTTTGCCTGTATAGTACAGGCACCGCAAAAGACCGGGGAGGTACCTATCAGCTTTGCGATGAGTGTCAGATCAGGCTCATCAACCCACGCATTTCCTGTTTTTTATGAGAAAAATATTGTCATCATCCCCCAAAATGGCATTTCTTCTCCTGATTTAGGCTCAGTGCATCTTATAAGTACACCTCCAGGAGCGGCAGTTGCTTTAAATGGTCAGCAGTATGGAGCAAGTCCTCTCATCATCCCGGATATCAGTCCTGGGACATATACCCTTAACGTAACCCTTGCCGGGTATACAGACCGTTCCGTACTTGTTGATGTAACTGCTGGTGATATCACCTCTGTTATACTGGACTTATCAGATTCTTATGGTATGCTCGTTACCGTTGAGAATACAACTGATGAATCGATATTGTCTCTTTTCCTTTCCCATCTGCATCTCATTGTTATCACAATAGTACTTGTTCTGACCGCAATAGTTGTTCTGAACCTTCAGACCGGGGGAAGAAGAGACCGTATCATGAATAGAATATTCAGGTCCTCGTCATCGCAAGGTGAAGGGGGGGGAGAAACAAAGGCACGGTCAGAAAGCGGCCGTAATGTTGCCGTTAACAGTGCAGGTAGTACTGATACGAGTGTCGGATCCGTTTCAGAGAGCACGTCAGGAAAATACGGGAAACTGTCCGGTGGCTTTAATCGTCGCAAAGAAGAA
>Ga0268282_1000338_pt1 | contig 25341 bp, 20 predicted proteins | sample saktaG_12_FD_190133 | JGI IMG/M metagenome (GOLD analysis project Ga0268282, IMG submission 190133) | Saline water microbial communities from Sakinaw Lake, British Columbia, Canada - sak_2011_5_24_120m | ecosystem: Environmental > Aquatic > Non-marine Saline and Alkaline > Saline ...
TAGCACAAGCATGACTGCTGCTTGAACAGAGAAGTCATTGATAATTGAATGATTGACTCTTAACATAAACTAAAGTATACACGCAATAACATCGATGTCAATTGGTCTCAGCGAATTCAAGGCCTGTACGCCCAACAATCACAATTAACTCGGTGCATAAAGGCCACCTATGAAGAGTTCAAAGCTAAATACTAAAAATCTCTGTTTCACAATTTTTTAATGTATCCTCGTTACGACATTTCAGCCGGTGTTCATGGCTTAATTGCTATAAACCTCGACTTTTACCGCTAAAGCATGGGGAAAAATGGTCATCGCCGGGAATCCCGGGTTGAAAATTGCTTTGCCGTCGGTTAGAATTTGAACCCAGTTACAATTGTACCTTTGCTCATATTATCGCAGTTATCTCAATTAGAGGAAGGACTCATGTTGAAACACGCATCAGTATTCGGTTTGTGCATTGCGGCCGTAGCGGCTCTGTCGGCCCCCGTCTGGAGCGAGCAGTCTGCAGGACGCCTTACGGCGCAGCTCGCTGTCACGCAGTCTGCCGGCGTGCAGGCCAAAGCGTATACCTTTGACGGCAAAGAAGCCCTGGCTGGCTGGACGATCACCGGTGACGTGACCATCGATGTGACGAAGGGCCGCGAAGGCAGGAACGGCTCGCTCAAGGTCGGTCCCGGCGGCAAGGCCCTGCTGAAGCTCCGCGAGAGCGATGAATCGGGCAAGATCGAAGTCTGGGTCTACGACGACGGCACTAAGCCCGAGGATGTCAAGGTTGGTCGGCTGGGCCCGCGATGGGGACTGGTGCAAAGCGACGGGAAGGTGCTGGCCGTCGGCATCCTCTACGCCAGCTATCTGGGTGGCGCCGAAGGTTATACCGCCACGGCATGTGACGGCCGGGACTGGTTCAACCAGTTGTTCTGGCTCGGTGTGAATCGCGCCCCGGCCGGCTGGCACAAGTGGACCTTCGACTTCGATCCTGAAGTGGGCTTGCAGGTCTTTCACAACGACAAGCTGGTTAATGCAGTGGACTCCAGCAAGACGGGTTTGAAGGGCTTCAGCGCCTTGGCCATCTGGGGTGACCAGGACAGGGGCAAGGATCAGACAATCTGGCTGGACGACCTGTCCGTTACTTTGGGCGGCCCTGTGACTGTTCCGGCTGTAATCGAGGTAAATCCGTACGAAGAAAAGACCGTTGCAGCGGAGATGAGCCAAAGCCGCCCCATTATCGTCTATACCGAAGAAAACGCTCCTGCGACACCGAAACTCGAAGACTTGCCCCTCAAGGGGAATGTTTCGCAGTACGGCATTACCTGGACGTTTCAGAAGCCGGCTCGTGTCGGGCAGTTCATCAACGGCGACTGGTATGTCGTTGGGCCGGTGGCTATAAAGGAGATCGACCCTAAGCCGCTTTATGGCAACGAAATCCCCAGACGCGAGCTGGACGGCATGGACAATGAGCGCCCGGAAGCCCAGCGCGTCCGCAACGGTTTCATGCTCAATCCCCCGGCCAAAATGGAAGTCGCCTACGACAGCGGCGTGCGAAACTGGTTCACCCCATCGCTCATTCAGAGACTGCCGGCGATGATGAAGCCCGGCGATTCGCTTGTCTCGACGATCAGCATGCCCAAGAATCTGGTGCTCGGCGCCCAATTACGGAACAAGATCGAGCGTGGCGTGGATGACAGCAGCCCGATCCGCACAGCGGCGGTTCTGACCTGCGTAGGCGAGCCGCAGCCGCCGGACGCTTTCCGGTCGGGCTTCTGCGACCGCCGGCAGAGAATATACCTGGCCCGTAACCTCAAGCGGGACCTGTTACCGGTAGCCGCCGCAACTAAGAGCATGCCCAAGGTCCGACAGTATATCCGCTTTACCCAGCGGCCTTGGGTGGGAACGTGCTTCTTTGGCTTCGAAGAGCCCGTGGAGAACATGCCTCAGTACGGCCTGGAGTACGGGCGGGTGGTCGGCATCTCCGCCTTGCTCCTTTGCACGGACCTGACGCCGGAGCAGAAAGAGCCGCTCCTCGTGAACTTTGTCCAAGTTGGCATCGATCTGGGCGGCATGATCCGCGCGGGCCATCCCGGCTGGACGGGCTGGGGCGGGCACGGCAGCGGGCGCAAGTTGCCCATTGTCTTTGCCGGACTTCTTCTGGGCGATGATGAGCTGGCCGGCATCAGTTCGTCCTATCCGAAGGTTAGTTTCGGCGAGGATGAGCAGACCGCGTATGGCGATTGCTGGACCGGAGCGAAAGTCGTGTTTGCCGGACATTCAGGGATCGATGCGGCGACTGGTGAGGGCCGGTCGCGAGGCAGCGGCTGGGGGCCCTATGAGCATACGCCGCCTTCGCAGTGGCAGGACGGCCAGAACACCAGCGAGAGCTACCGCCGGTGCTGCACAAGCATTGGCTGGGTGGCGCAGGCCCTGAGTCTGCGGCTCATGCAGGTCGAGCAGACCTGGGGCCACAACGCCTTTTTCGATTACGTTGACCGCTGGATGTATGAAGACGACGCCGCTTTCGTAAAAACCATCAAGGAAACGACCGGCCGGGACCACGACAAAGAATGGGCGCGCCAAGGCCAGGCCTGGGACGCCTTCGTCAACGAGATGTGGGCGAAGCACCGCCCGACGCTCCAGGCGCCGACTGATGGGTGGAAGGAGAAGCATGATTGACAACCGATCTCAGGGGCGCACCTTGTCTGTATCGATACGTTAAGTGCGCGACCAAGAATCTCTGACACAGGGAGCCATAGCTATATGAAACACCAAACACTTATCTGCTTAATCGCAATCCAGGCCTTTGTTCACACAGCAGCGCTGCTGGGAATTGGGCACGCTCAGGCGGCCATGTACGTGGTTGACATGACGGCCCCAGGCGCGGCCGACACCAACCCGGGAACTGAAGAGGAGCCCTTCAAGACCGTGCAGCACGCGGCCGATGTGGCCAAGCCGGGCGACACCATCTACGTCATGGCGGGCAAGTATGACGAACGGGTCAATGTGAAGGCTGGCGGTACGGAGGGCAGGCCTGTCGCCTTTGTGGGAATGCCCCGGCGCTCAGCGGCCGTGCGCGGCTTCGACCTGGAGGCGAGTTACATTCGCTTGGAGGGCTTCGAGATCACGGCCGACAAACCGGCCACGGCCGTCCAACTGCGTGCCGGCTACTGCGATATTCTGGACAACTACATCCACGACATGATGGTGGCGGTTAGCGGTACAGGCGGCAAGCCGAACGCCGATGACAAAACCCGCGACTACTCCGCGGTGACGCACAACCGGATCGCCTATAACAAAGTCTACCACAGCGAGTACGGCTTCATCCTGGGTGGGGAGGACTGGCTGGTGGAGAGCAACGAAGTCAACCGCCTCTTCATGTACGTCCCGGGCAACAAGTACGACGACTGCGATTACTCGCGGTTCTTCGGCAAGGGCTGCATCCAGCGGTACAACTACTATCACGGCACGGACACCAAGGAAAGCAAGGTCGCCCACGTGGATTGCATCCAGACGTTCATGAACAACGGTGGGATGGCGCAGGATCTGATTTTCGAGTACAACACCTGCTTCGACTGGGGCCAGGGGTGCATGGTCGAAAGTGCTCCGCACATCGGCAGCGTGCGGGATTGGACCTTCCGGCACAACATCTACTCCTCCAGACTGCCGACCTACAAGGGAGCGTGGGGGCTGAACATCATCCAGACGCCCGACGTGACGATTGAGAACAAAACCTTCGTCGGGATCACCTGGTTCGGCGTGGGGCTGCGGGGCAAGGAATCGACTAACGGGCAGATCCGCAACAATGTCTTCTGCCACGTGCAGCGGGCCGTTATCGATGGCGACAGGGACTTCACCCCGGCCAATCCGGTGGTCGAATACAACCTGACGTTCAAGACCGCGCCGCTTGCGGATGAGAAGAACCTCAACGACAAGGATCCCCTGTTTGTGGGTGCGGAGAGGCGGGATTTCCGCCTGAAAAAGGGCAGCCCGGCCATCGGGGTGGGCAAGGGCGGCGTGACGATCGGGGCCCTGGAGTACCCTAACGTGTATTACGTCGATCCGCGGCATCCGGGTGCCTCCGACGAGCCGGGGTGGGGCTATCCGGGCGTGCCGCTGGCGAGTCTGGTCAGGGCGTGCGCGATCGCCCGGCCGGGAGAGACGATCATGCTGCGGGGTGGAGTATATCGCGAGGTCCTGGCCCCGAAACACGATGGCGTTACGGTCCGCGCCATGAAGGGCGAGAAAGTGACGATTAGCGGGGCGGACCTGATCGAAGGCTGGAATCGCGAAGTGGACGGCGGTTGGTCGGCGAGCCTGGCCACTAAACCAAAGAAGCTGCTGCGCGACGGCCAGCCCTGGAGCGAGTTCAGCTATGACAAGGCAGCAAGGCGAATCATGGTGAAATCGGGCGGCGACCCTCGGCTGCACGTTTTCGAGACGGTCCTGCGGGAGCAGGGCATCGACCTGGTCGGCAGGAAGGACGCAAAGATTGAGGAGATCAAGATAGTTGACACACTGAAGGCGGGCGCGGTGAATCCGTGAGGGGGCAGGTGGGATGTCGAATCGGCTGCGCATCGTTTAGCCGCTCTATGGGAACGATATCTCTCTGGCGATCATTGACTTTAATGGCGACGGAATTGTCGATGCTGCCGATATGTGCATTGTGATTGACCACCAGGGCGAAAACTACCCGTTATGCGACATTGGCCCGACACTTCTCGGTGACGGCATCGTCGATCTTCAGTATTTGATTGTCCTCGCTGAACATCTGTTTGAGGAATTTCCGCCAACTGGACCCGTTGAATAGATTGAATGTTGGAAGTTGGCCGAAGAAGAAGGCGACTGACTACAGGAAAAGAAACAAACCGCCCAGAATACTCAAAGGGCTGGCAGCTTAAAATAGTTGTCAGCTCTTAGTTTTTGTCTCCGTCCATAGAATTGACTGCGAAAACCCGAATAGAGAAATGAACCAATCAAATCAAACTATAGTCTTGATAGGCCTGGTTTCATAGAGGATTCAATGTTTCATTCGGTCCATGGCCGGGAGCGACCCGTACGCTTAATTTCATCAATAATGTCACGTGTAATAATTGCGTCCTGGCGAACCTGGAAGTCGAACATGCCGACATTGGCGAAATCCGCTCCGTTTTCAAACGCGAATTTAAAGCCCTTTTGCGGTTGTATGGCACCGGCGGCTAAAATCTTAAAGGCAATCCACGGCTTGCTGACGCCTCTGAAGAACTCGATTGTTTCCTCAGGCTTAGTACACCACATATTGTCGTGAGACGGCAGGCCACGCTCGGGACGCTCGGATTTCGGTGTTGCCGACCAGTAGTCATCGCTATGCAGCGTCTTCATATAAAAGTCAACATCGAGACCCGCCTTTTCCAGTGCCATCGGAACTTCAAGGCAGTGGCAGGCACAGCCGGCAATCAGTCCATTTTTTTTGATGAACTCAAAGGTTTTGGCCAGCAGGTCCACGCGGTTATTCCGGACCCAGTTGTCACCTATGCCGCCATGCACAAAGGCGCCGACGGCACCGTTATCGATGGCCGTTTGAATCGAGCCGGTCAGGTCGTAAGTTTTGGGATATGTCTGAGCAATCCACTGAATCTGTCCGCCCCATTCCTTACGGTAACGGTTGTACACCCGAATGGTTGGGTCCTCACCAAATGCGTAGGGACTATTGACAGGCCCGATCATCGTGTTGATGCCGCATTCTTCGCATAACTGCCATGTCTCGATTATCTTGCTGTCGGTGAAGTAGTGCCTCATCAACGAAGCAACGTAAATCAAATCGCGATCGTGCGCGCTGCCGATGATTAGATTGCCGCCGCAAATCAGGCGGCTGATCTCGACATGCCTGATCTTACTCATCGGCATATCGAAATTGGCGCTCTGATCGGCAGGCCCGGCTGCAAGAGCCGGCTTCTTATGGCTTGCAGGCAACGTTAGGCCGGCGGAGGCTGCTAAAGACCTTTTTATGAATCCACGACGATTTACAATCTTAGCCATAAGACCACCTAAACGCTCTAAGTATAACGTGACACCAAAGCAAACTTCCTGAACAGCCCGGGAGTACTGAAAAGTGTAATAATATGGCTGATATTTGTCAACTATGCACGGCTGAAATATAGGGGATTGTCTGAGGACCTTCAGGCAGAACACAAATCGAAGCATCTTTTCCGTATTTATGCAGAAGCTTTTCGATGGTGTCTTCAACTCTTGGACACGGTTTGAGGAAAGCACACTTAATTTGCTCTTCACTGAGATTGTGGCTATGGAAGTACACATCCGTCTTCTGGCAAATCATGCTGTGGACCTGTGCCTGCCACATATCCTGTATTTCGAAATCTTTTTCATGGATTTTCTTCAGGAGAGAATCATGGCTCTCGGCTTCACGCAGTAATCTGCCATACTCTCCATGGGCCGGGATACCATCCCTGCATTCGGCCGCGACCACAATGCTGCCGCCCCTGCCGACAATCCGGGCGGCCGCACTCATACCTTTGACGGCCTGGTATAGATTTATATCCAGTGGATATCCTGAATTGCTGGTGATGACGATGTCGTACGGCTTCTCCACGGCGACCATTGCGTTTTTCCTTACATAGTCACAACCTCGCTCGTGTGCTTTGTGAAAGTCACCCGCAAAGACCGCTGTAATCTTCTTGTCCTTATTGAGCGCCAGGTTTAATAAAAAACTCGGCGGGACCAGTGATGCGGCCTGTTGTATCTCCTCCCATATCGGGTTGCCGTAAGTTACCCCCCAGGTTGCCTTCGGATGGTCTATGTTGCTGACGCTGTGGTTTGCAAGTATGGTCTCCAATAAAGCCAGCCCGGGCATAACGGCTTTGCCGCCGCCGGAAAAACCGGCGAAGAAATGCGGCTCTATGAAACCGGTCAGAATTCGAATGTCGCAATCCAGATACGCCTTATGAAGCCAGATATCATTTCCGCTGGCGGTAGTCCCAGCGAGTTCGTGTGAAGGGCGATCCCCGGCATCGTTCTGGATTATCCGATATCTGCTAAAGACGTCCTCTCCCAGCATCTCGGTAAGCTCAGCATCCGTATTGAATCTATGAGTACCGGTGGCATTGAACAGCAGTATCTGCTCGTCGGGTATACCGCCAAGTTCCCACAGCAGAATCGGCAAAATGATTTTGTAAGGCATCGGGCGAGTAATGTCATTGATGACGATGCCGACAGTGTCCGATTGTTTGACCATTTCTCGCAGGGGCTTTGAGTCTATGGGGCTGAGCAACGCATCTTCTATCGCCGCAGCCTGGTCCGGCAGACCTTCGGTGTACCTGGGCTCCAGGACATCGAAATTCAGATAGTCCGGCAGGTTGATTTCCAGACCTTCCTCGCCATAGGCTAACCTTATTTTCACAAACGCAGACTCCTATTTCACGTTCTTAATCAGGGAAAGGTTTCCATCTCGTGCCGCCTCCAGTATCGGCCCCATATAGTCGTCTATCATATCGCTTCCGAGCGGCACGGGCATATTCTGAAGTTTCATTTTAAGCTGCGGATTCTTCGCGGCGGCCAGCGCTCTGTCGATATGCTGCTGACCGAATCGCTCAACATCACTCAGACGGGTGGGAAAACCGATACGACGAGCCAATTCAAACATGGCTTCGGCCACAGCGATTCCAAGGTCTCTGCCCTTCAGCGCTTCAACATCCGCTCCCGTCAGAGTTGCCTGCTGGAAGATTTTGCCGATAAAGTGCAATGGTTGCTCAATGGCCGGGGCGAAAAAGACTGTATAGTACGGATTCATAATAGCGCATGCCCGACCATGGGGCAGTATATCCACTAAGGAAAAACTGGTCAGGTGTCCTCCGTTGGTTCCGCCTATCATAATGGAATATCCGCCCAGGTCTGTGGCCAGGCAGAGTGCTTCCCTCGCCTTTTTGTCCTTCGGATCGGAGATTGCACGCGGCAGATAATTGACCGCCAGCCTGATGCAGACTCCCGCGATTTCTTCGAGCTTGTCGTAGTGAGGCTTGCCGATGGCCCCGTATAGAACCTCCAGCGAGTGCGAGATGCCGTCGAGCGCCCCGTCGGCGGTCAATTCCGGCGGCGTACTGTACGTCACTTTGTAATCGAAGACCGGATAAGCGGGAACAATCGCATCGTCCACGATCAGCTTCTTCTGGCCTGTCGAAATGTCTGTAATATTCGAGTACTTGGTCAGGTGGGCGGCCGAACCGGCAACTGTCTGAATGGCTACGTGCGGGGTCAGGGACTTGCCGCTTTCCTGTAACGCTCTGGTGACATGGCCGGTTCCAAAATATGCGTCAATATCACCGTTGAGAGCGCGAAGGACCTCGGCGGCTTTAGCGGCGTCGATTGTGCTGCCGCCTCCGAAGCTGACTATTACATCGGCATCGGTTTCTCCCAGGTTCTCTGCGATCCGAAACAGGTCTTCTCGCGGACTGTTGGGTCTGGCGCCTCTGATTTCTGCTACAAGATCGACTCCTGATTCGGTCAGCGAATTGCGTATAATCTCCACATAATCATCGCTGCCGGCAAATGTGCCGCGAATCAGCGCTGCTTTCTTTCCCGCTGCGGCAATTCTTTGACCCACTTGCGGGAGGACGTCCGGGCCGAACAAATACGAATCCCCTTTGAACTCATGCAGCAATTCCCGTGCTCTTTTAATGTCTGTCATGCTTTTGTTCTCCTTTATCTGCATCACAAGCCGTATCATACGAAAAACAGCCCGGTTTCTCAAATTTTCTCTTTGCTCGGACGAAAACATTATTCATTTGAGTTTTATCAGCAACACACATAAAATATACTCCGACACAAGAAGCGCAACCTGAATATTCAGGTTGTGCCAATATTTCAGGTGGCAATGAATTAGCCGAACAAGTGAGGATTAAATTATGGATTTGAACGGGAAGATAGTGTTAGTCGCCGGTGGAGCGGGTGGTATCGGATTAGGTATCGCTAAGGCCCTGGCGGCCGAAGGTTGCAGGGTCGCACTGGCGGATACCAACAAAGAAGCTCTGGCAGATGCCGTCAAAACCGCAGGAGGTGAATTTCCATGTGTCAGCCGTGCTTGTGACATAACCGACCGTGAACAAGTTTCGAAATTGTTCGAATGGCTCGACAGTGAACTCGGACCTGTCGATATCCTCGTCAACAGCGCAGGAATCAATGTCGGGGATCGGATGATGTCCAATATCAGTCCGGATGATTTCGACAGGGTAATGAAGATTAACACGACAGGGACGTTCAATTGTATTTATGCCGCTCTTCCCGCGATGCGTAGGAAAGGTTCGGGCCTGATAGTTAATATCGTGTCTCTGGCGGGTAAACGCGCGATGCTTTTGGCGGGTATGCCGTATTGCGTATCAAAGTTTGCCACGGGCGCACTCGGCACCTTTGTGAACCTGGAAGAATCTGCAAACGGAGTAAAAGTCACCAACATCTATCCCGGAGAGACGAACACACCCATCATCGACAAGCGTCCCACACCGCCGCCCCCGGAAAAACGCGCGAAGATGCTCCAGCCCGAGGACATAGCCGCCTGTGTGGTGACAATTGCCAAGCTACCACCCCGTGCAGTCGTTCCGGAGCTGATAATAACGCCTCCACATATGATGGTTGGCTGAGATCTTTTAATAAGCGGATTAAAAACGGTCTGAATCGAGATTAATACTCCCAAAAAAATATTTTTTACGGTCTGCCGGATATGATATGCTTTACATGAATCTCAATGTCCCATGAAGGCTATCTGAATAATAGTTGACATTGCAGAAAAATTATATTTGACTTCTGTAGCTGGTTTGTGAATAGAATTTCATACGGAAAAACGAAACGATCCGTTGATAACTAAGGGGAAACCTATGAACAGACTCACTCGCAGAGACTTTATCGGGAACTTAACGGCGGCTGCCGCTTGTATAAGTATCGGCTCAACATCACGTGCCGGAGCCGCACTAAAAACACTGGGAGCAAACGATGACATTCGCCTTGCCATAGTGGGTCTTCGCAAAAAGGGCAAGGAGCACATCGACCTGTTCGGCAAAGTACGGGGCGTTCGCATAGTCGCGCTCTGCGATGTTGACACTGAGTTTCTGGACTTCGAGGCCAAAAATTTCAGGGACCGTAATCAGAAAGTCACCACATACACGGACTACCGCAAGTTGCTTGATGACAAAGAAATCGATGCCGTTGTCATCGTCACCCCCGACCACTGGCATGCGTTAATGATGGTTTGGGCCTGTCAGGCAGGCAAAGACGTATATGTGGAGAAGCCCGCCTCGCATAACATCTGGGAAGGCCGTAAGATGGTCGAAGCGGCCGATAAGTACAAAAGGATTGTGCAGGTCGGTTCACAGGACCGCTCCGATGTAGGGTTGCAGGCAGCGGTGGAATATATCAATCAAGGCAGCCTTGGCTCAATAAGACTTGTCCGGGCAATCAGCTATTTTCTCCGTGAGAGTATCGGCAAAGTCAATGGGCCTCAGCCCATCCCCGCATCGGTAGACTATAACCTCTTCCAGGGACCGGCACCACTCGTGCCATTAATGCGGAAAAACCTGCACTACGACTGGCACTGGTTTTGGGATACCGGCACGGGAGAGGTCGGCAATCTCGGCGCTCACAATATAGACGAAAGCCGATGGGCGATCGGTCAGCAGGAAATTGCGCCCGGAGCAATCAGTATTGGCGGGCGGTTCTGCCTGGACGATGACGGACAAACCGCCAATACGCAGATTACTTTCTTTGACTATAAGCCGGTCCCGATGATTTATGAAGTTCGCGGCCTGCGACGGAAAAAAGGCCTTCGCGCCAGTGACCACTATAGAGGCACAAACTTTGGAATGGTGCTCCAATGCGAGGGAGGATATTTTCGTGGCGGCAGAGGCGGCGGCTGGGCCTATGACAATAACCACAAAAGAATCAAGCAGTTCCCCGGTGACGGAGGCGGCGAACATCAGAGCAACTTTATCAAAGCGATGCGCAGCCGAAAAGTCAGTGACCTCAGAGCCAATATGCTCGAAGGTCACATCTCTGCCGCACTGTGCCATATGGCAAATATATCCTATCGGCTCGGACGCAACGAACCTGTCGAGAAGATCAAAGAAATAATCGCAGGAAACAATATCCTGGCGGAATCTTTTGAGAGTTGTCTTGATCATCTAAAAGCGAATAAGGTGGACCTGGCTTCAGAGCCCCTGACCATAGGACCTTATCTGACTTTCGATCGAACAAGTGAGAAATTTGTCGGCGAATTTAGTGACATGGCAAATATGTATATACGCCGGAACTACCGCGAGCCGTTTGTTGTACCTGAACATGTATGATGTATTTTGACCTTGGACTGAATACCGGCATTTAGAGGAGAATTTTTACCGATGTTGAAGACTATGAATCGCAGAGAAGTACTATACTCAATTACCGGTGGTTTGGCGGCAGCCACATTAGGGTGTACGGGCAGAATATACAGCACGGAGAAAATAAAAAAGTCCCGGCTTGGAATTGCAGATTTTTCCTTCAACATTCGGCTCAGGGCAGAACGCACCGGTCAAATGAAGGGCAATCTTGGTGACCCGCTGAACTTCCTCGATCATTGTCATAATATCGGTGCCGGCGGAATCCAGATGAATTTAGGCGTTCGAGATCAAGCCTACGCCCGTAAAATTCGGCAAAAAGCTGAAGAATACGATATGTTTATTGAAGGTTCAGTTTTTCTGCCCCGTGATAAGTCCGGCGTCGAAAGATTCGATGCAGCGGTTCGGACGGCCGGGCAGGCCGGAGCCGGAGTAGTCCGCACAGCTATAGGCGGCCGGCGGTACGAGCAGTTCGACAGGGCCGAACAGTTCAGAGCTTTCGCTGAGCGTACCGGCAAGTCACTGCAGTTGGCCGAGCCGGTTGTGGCAGAGCACCGTATACGACTGGCAATTGAAAATCACAAAGACTGGCGTATCGACCAAATGCTTGATATGCTCAGAAGCATCAGCAGCGAATACCTCGGCGTGTGCGTCGACACAGGCAACAGCTTCGCTCTTCTGGAAGACTCGATGGCGGTCGTCGAAGCGTACGCACCTTACGCATTCTCAGTACATCTCAAAGATATGGCACTGGCTGAATACGAAGACGGCTTTCTGCTTGCCGATGTCCCGCTGGGGCGGGGTGTGCTCGATCTGCCGAAGATGATTAAAATATTTCTAAAGGCGAATCCCAGGATCAATTTCAGTCTGGAAATGGCAACACGAGATCCGCTTCAAGTTCCCTGCCTGACAGAGAAGTACTGGGCGACGTTTGAGGACGTGCCGGGTTCCGACCTGGCTCGTACTTTAAGATATGTACGCGCTAATGCTTCGCCGAAGCAGATTCTGCCGAAGGTCAATCATCTGCCCATGGATAAGCTGGTCAGGATTGAAGAAGCTAATATTAAGCAATGCCTTGCTTACGCTAAGGAACACCTGGATTTGTGAGTGACAATATGGAGATAATGTTTGGAGGTATTTTTTTATGAATCCGATCGCTATTTTGGTTATTGGCGTCGTCTTGCTCATTGCGATGATTCTTGTATTGCGGCTAAATGCCTTCGTCGCGCTGATTACTTCAGCGATAGTCGTGAGTCTGCTCTCGCCTGGCGAGTTCGCTGATAAGGTAACCCGCGTGGGGCAGGCATTCGGCTCGGTCGCCGGGAGTATCGGGATTGTAATCGCCCTGGCGGCAATCATCGGCAAGTGCATGATGGACAGCGGAGCCGCCGACCGGATTGTGAGGTCTTTTCTTAAAGTACTTGGCGAAAAAAGAGCACCTACGGCACTCATGCTGAGCGGATTCGTACTCTCGATTCCGGTTTTCTTTGACACTGTTTTCTACCTGCTGGTCCCACTGGCCCGCTCGTTGTGGAGTCGGACACACAAAAACTATGTGCTGTACGTTACAGCTATCGTCGCCGGCGCGGGAATTGCGCACACGCTTATTCCGCCGACGCCAGGCCCGTTGTTTATGGCAAGCGAGCTCAAAGTCGATGTCGGCCTGATGATGATCATCGGTCTGCTAATCGGCCTTCCCACTTCTTTCGTCGGAGTGCTGGTATGCAAGATTATTAATCGGCGAATGGATATCCCGATGCGGCCATACGCCGGCCAAGCCGAGCCGGACCCACTCGATGAAAATCAACTCCCTCCATTCTGGATTTCTTTCGCTCCTATCGCACTGCCGGTGATTCTGATTTCCCTGAATACCGTGACCAAGGCTTTGGGCGTTGGTAAACCAATGAGCCAAATCGCCGCCGTATTGGGAAGCCGGGATATGGCGCTGCTGCTCGCTGCGGCTGTTGCCATGTTTATATTGGTTCACTATCGCAAAATATCACTCAAAGATTTGGCCACAAGAGCCGAAACTGCCCTTATGAGCGGCGGAATCATAATCCTTATCACAGCCGGGGGCGGAGCATTCGGCGCCATGTTGCGAGAGGCCGGCATTAAGGATTTGCTCAAGGAGATGATCGGCGGTCAAGGTCAAACTGAAGCTCAAACTGTAGGATTAGTGTTGTTGCTGATAGCATTTGCCGTTGCCGTAGTTATGAAATTCGCACAGGGCTCCGGAACAGTTTCGATGATTACAACCGTCTCCATATTCGCAGCCATGGGTATATCGCACGAAATGCTCGGCTGCAATCTTGTATACCTCGCGATGGCGATAGGTAGCGGTTCGCTGGTTGGCGACTGGATGAACAACAGCGGCTTCTGGATATTCTCGCGGATGGGCGGTTTTACAGAAGTAGAAACACTCAAATCGTGGACTATTGTCACGGCCGCGCTCGGACTGATAGGGCTCGGATTCACAATGCTCTTCGCGTATCTGCTGCCTATGGTACCCGCGGTGTAGGGGCAACCCCATGTGGTTGCCCTGGGCAGGCGCACATGTCTGCCCTTGCAGGTTATTGTTGTCTTACCTCGACGTGGGCCAGTTTCTCGTAGAACTGGATAATTCCGCCATGATCGTCTGCGCCCTTGCCGTCAACTTTCAATGCCTGCATAACCTCCATCACAACGCTGGATAGGGGAACAGGAACTCCCAGCTCATGGGCTGTGTCCAACGCGTTGGCCAGGTCCTTGATGTGCAGCTCGATACGAAATCCCGGCTTGAAGTTGCCCTTCAAGGCAAGCGGCATCTTCGCGTCCAACACTGTACTTCCCGCTAATCCTCCTCGAATTGCCTTGAAGACATTTTCCGGATCCACGCCCGCCTTCGTGGCCAATACCATCGCCTCGGACATCGCGGCGATATTCAACGCTACAATGATTTGATTGGCCAGCTTGGTGGTATTGCCGCTGCCGATTTCACCGACCCGCGTGACAGAAGCCCCCATGACACTAAGAATGTTCTTGACCTCTTCGAACGTCTCGGCCGGACCGCCTACCATGATGGCGAGCGTCCCCTCGACGGCCTTGGGCTCGCCACCGCTTACCGGGGCGTCGAGCATAGCAACTTTCTTTTCCTTTACTCTTTCTGAAATCTCCTTGCTTGCCAATGGTGCAATGGAGCTCATGTCGATAAGAATAGTACCGGGCCGGGCGCCATCCAAAACACCGTTCTTACCCAGCACGGCTTCCTTGACCTCCGGCGAGTTGGGCAGCATCGTTATTATAATCTCGCTATTTTCAGCGACATCTTTATTCGATAAACCCGCCTTTGCTCCGGCATCGATCAATTCTTCGACCTTCTCAGGTACGATGTCGTAAACTGTGAGTGAGTAGCCTTTTTTGAGCAGATTCTTAGCCATGGGGCAGCCCATAATTCCCAATCCAATAAAGCCTATATTCTTCATCGTTAAACCTTTCCGTATATTATTGTCTGTGATTCTGACTCCAAAGCCGACCTTCATATCTTGTTATCAGCCGGCAGCAAACCATTATTCGACCTTGAAATTCTCTAATAATTTCCAGCCGCCTTCGTAGAATTGCGCGAGTGTTTTTTGCGTCACCCCGTATGTAATGAAGTCCTCCGGCTTCATACCCCCAGGTTCATAAGCCCGGACAAACTCAGGTAATGCCGAGAGCCGCTCAATTACATCGCCTGGTATCGGCCGGTCGATCCGTTCCTCACGAGCTAAGTCGCCCGATAGCAACATCTCCTGGTATGGCACGGCAATGGACATGATGACTTCGGCTCCCGTTAACTCGGTCATGTGGTAAGTCCCCCTCAGGGCGGCGACAATCAGCGTTGCTTCGTATTTACGCTGTTTATAAATCGAATATGCACGTTTGGAAACAGCCAATCCCGCCTGGCGAATATCGGATTCGCTGATGTTTGCTTTGCTGTCGTGCGCGACATCTCTAAGATAGTCGTCCAGCCGTCCGATCATAATAACGGCAAAGCACTTGCCCGGCTCGATCCCATTTTGTTCCGCCCTGCGCAAGCCCATGCGATGTCTTTCGGCAACGGCAATTACCTGCGGCACAGTATAGCTTATCGTCAGCGTAGTCGTGATTCCCTCGGCCGTGCAGTCCTCAAGCACATCCAGTCCCGCCGCAGTGGCCGGCAGCTTGACCGCAATGTTGGGTGCCCATGCGTGAAAACGCCTTGCCATCGAAAGCATGCATTCCCTATCTGCCGCTCGGGTGGGATTTACCTGGGCACAAACATAGCCCATCCGGCGGTCACTTTTTTCGTATTGCGGCTCGAACTGATGGGCGGCGTGAGTTATTGCTATACTCATGAGCCTTTCCGCTTTTCTCTCGGATTCCAGGCCCTCTGACAGCACGTTGTCTATCTCTCCGGACCAGGCGTCTTTGTTCATGGACAGAGCAAGATGCGAGAGATATGGATTAGTTGTAGCGCCAATGGCGCCTCTCCGGATACCGCGTTCGACTTCGCCCGGTTCCGCCGAATCATGCCACCATACCGTCCTGGTATTTTCAATTGCCCATTGCAAATAACCGGTCTGCTTCATTACTCACTCCCAAAAATTTTATATAGAGGATATAATGTTAAGTCATGCCGGGCAAGCAATTTTTAATATCTGCGGAGAGACGGGTGTGGCCGGATTTTCCGGCAGGGATATGCTGCATGTTTTCGGCTCTCACAATAGCTTTCCCAGGTATTTGACTGTTGCAGAATAAATAACGTTATCTTTTTATCGATTTTTGACATTAGCTGATAAGTATGGTAATATTTTAAAAGGCTTGCGGTTTTTGTGGTTTTAAGAAATAGAGGGAATAAATACCTAATGGCTGATGTACCTTCCAGAGTTGCTGAACTTGTCGAAACCTTTGACCGGCATATCGAAGCATATCGTTCACTGCAGTATAACGAGACCCAGGTTCGCAGGGAATTCATAGACCCGTTTTTCGAAGAATTAGGCTGGGACGTCTCGAATAAAGCCGGCTACGCCCAGGCTTATAAGGACGTCATTCACGAAGATGCGATAAAAATCGGCGGCGCAACCAAAGCCCCGGACGACAAAACGCGCATCCAGCGTCAAATCGACGCCACCGATAAACAAATCAACAAACTCGTCTACGACCTCTACGGCCTGACCGAAGAGGAAATCAAAATCGTGGAGGAAAATATATAAAAGATATGATACTAAAAATGGCTTTTTATTTGTGGCTTGGCATAGTGCAAAAAGCTAAAGTATTTCCAGGACAGCTATAAGAAATAAATACAATATTAGGATAGTATCAGATGGCAAATATCAAAGATTTAATTTTAAAACATGAAACAGAACCATATGGCACTATTCATACATCGATCGGCGATTTATGTGTTTTTTATCATAGCGCTAAAGATGAGATAGAAATTGAAAAGGATTTAGGCAAGCCGATTAATAAATGTAAACCCATAGATTTTATAAGGAAGCTTGTTCAGCATATTTGTTTTCCAAAATCCACATTAAAAGACGGAAAATACAAACCTGATAAACCTATCTTAACCAATGATGATATTTTATCCTTAACTGATGTTGACCTCGAATCAATTGCACAATTATATGTTGAAAATAGTGAATATTTATTCAAAAAAACTTTATGGAAGGAAAAAACCGATAATGAAGGTAAACAAATCAGTTATACAGAATATGGTGAAATTGAATATCCTCGAAATGAAGACGAAAGCTACATCCAATACTTGACAAGATTGTTCTTAAAGAAAGAAGAAAAGCAAAAAAAAATTACGGAGAAGGCAATATGTTCATTAGGTCTTAATAACTTTTCGGGTGCATTGGAAAAAAGCATAAAAGACACATTATTATTAGGTGACTCACTTAGAAAAACAATGGCAGGTCTTCGGCCTAGTGAGATTGCCGCGATGCGCCCGTTCGAAGCACACCTTCCCAAAATTGATTTTTCAGAAATAGAAGGCACGAGATTAAAGCCTTTTAATGATATAGCCGGAAGGCTTGACAGATTAATTGATAGATCTGCTCGAGCTACTGAGTTCATGATTCGGGCAAATGAAATTCAGACAAGAATTGCAGAGGAGATAAAGTCATCCGGTGATCAAGCAACAACACTCTCAAAAAAGAATATTCGTCTGACTTTTGTCGTAGTTATTCTGTCAATAGCAAGTTTAGTTTTTTTTGCCTATTCTCTTTTTGGATCAAACAACGCTATCAATAATCAACGTGCGGAAATCGAGAAGCATGTAAATTTATTATCGGATAAACTAACAGATATAAACAACAGCATTACAATGTCTAATCAGAAAACTTTTGATCTTTTAGAAACCAATTATATTACTATCAATAAATTACTCATTGATGAAAACGATAATCTAAAAAAACAGATTATAAAACATAACAAAATTCTTGATGAAATGAAGAGCATGTTGCCACTTGAAAATAAGTAGTAGAGTCTTATGGATCGCACCGATTCTTAGAGGATAAAATCATGCCGGGGTGTAAATGATGGTTTCGTGCGGATAATTCTGGTAAGAATAATACGGATAATCGAGGTTAATTATGAATAACAACATAACGAAACGAGCGCCGACCGGCAATGATTCGCCGTTTGAAAAAATAAGGTTCATCCGATTAATGCGTAGGTTGAGCTATGCAGATTTAAGATTCTGAGTTTGAGATATTCATCGTCGCGATAGCCGTAGGCGTTACGTTGTAATGTCCCGATCTTACCGTTAATCACTTCCAGCTTCCCGGTACTGATACGGTGTTTGTGCCAGTTCAGGATAAATGGCTTCCATATCGACAGCTTCCGGGCTGCATCTTTGAGTATTCTGATCCCGCTGGAGGATGCTTCTTGAATCCATGCCTTCAATTCCGTTGCAGTCCGCTCTCGATTCGTACATTGAAACAGCAGCCGAAGTCGTTCCTTCATATAATAGGCCATCGCAAGCGGCTGGTTCAGTTTCAACGCCTCCTGCAAACGAATCCGTTCATCTTTCCTGGGGTCCCGATGTGACTTAAGGTTCTCCGGAGACTTCAAGAGCAACCATCGACTGCCCTTGAGCACGTCCTTCTGCATCTGAGTGGCCTGATGATATAACTGCCGTCGCAGCAGGGATAATTTCTCGTTAAACCACTTAACAAGATGGAAATGATCCAGCACCAAATCGGCCTTCGGAAGGTGCTACAAAACCGCAGCGATATACCCGCTCGCCATGTCGGTTGCCACGGCTTGAATCTTTGCCTTGGACCGCCTCAAACACTTCCAGAAGCCCTCCAGAGCATTTTTTCCTTTTCCCCGGCCAACATGAATGACCCGTCCTGTTTGAAGATCAAGAACAATAGTGATGTACTTGCGTTTCTTGCCGAGATAGACCTCATCAATAGCAATGTAACGGACTTTCTTAAGGTCAGACGATTTGTATTTTCGACGTAAGTGCCTCTTGTGAATCTCTTTGACGGTATCCCAGCTTAGATCTGTCAGTTCCGCCGCATCCTGGATTGACATAACCCGGCAAAGGTCGACTACGAAACGTTCCAGCGATCTTGTGTAATGCTTTTTCGGCTCAGCAAATGCAAGGTTAGGTTGTCTTATTGTGCCGCAGTCTTTGCAGTAGAGCCGCGGTATATTTACAACCAATTCGACCTTGCGGCGACCGACAGGAAGCATCTTGAAGACCCTCGGCTTGTGACCGAATCGGATGACTCGGCGAGATTTGCAGTTCGGACACTTCAGCGTGTTCTGATGAACATCTCCATAGAAGACCGTCTTGTCCAAAAAAGCACCTTTTTGTATTGCATACCGGATACTCCAAACGTATGATAGAGAATACTTGTAGACATGGTTTTACCTTTCGGATTTTTCCATTAAGTGTAATGCCATGTCTTTTTTTATGCAAGACTACCTACTCATTACCCGGAAGAACCCTAAATTCTCATTTCTTTCGACCCGGCACCAGTGCTGCGGGCTAAAATTCGTACTGCGTTCTGCGTGATTGGACCTCATTTTTCCTTTTCCCTTCGACATACGATATACTACATACAATATACGAAATACTAATTCGTTATACATTATACGAATCTTGGCACAAAAAGGCGGGCAAATTCTAAATAAATCTCCGTGAGACGGCGTCCTTTGTTCGTATTGCGTACGGGGTAAAGGCTTCCATATTAGGTAGCGTGGCGGCTTGCCCCACCAAAAGGCTCAGTAGAAGGAGAACGCAGAGCAATAGTCAATAGTAAACATGTCCCGTTCGACAAGCTCAGGGCAGGCTCTGAGCAAAGTCGAATGGATCGTAAATAGTAAATGCCATGTCTCGCCTGTACGAAACAATCGTCTATAGCCCGGCATGATTCTATTCTATTCATTATTGGTGCGATTCATCGCACACGACCGCTGTTTTAGTCTCCGGCAACATCTTCGGAAATCGGTAAACGTCCCTAATAAAATCCCGACAGGCTCATAGCATCCTCATGATTGGTAGTTTTGCCTCAAATCAACCCAAATATGAGTTAAGTCAAATTCTTTGGGCGCAACATATTTTCTCTTCACATTGTGCCGATATCGAAAAACCTTCGCTTTATCAAATACCATCGAAATATCTGCAAAATAGGATAAATGCTTTTGCTTATAGTGATTCACTTCTTTTAGAATTTCTGTTGGCATCATATCAATAATGTAGCCGATCATTATTCCAGAAGATGCACGCTTCCCGTACTCATGGGAACGACAATCAAATCGTTTAATGCCTTTTGTAACGTAGTTCTCATTCAGCTTCCATGACGGACTTGTTGGAAAGCCCAGACGTTTGCACTCCACATGAAGTGGAATTTCATGCTCTTCTACTGATGTGGCATACTGATTGGAAAGTTTACAGGTAAAATCAGGACGTTTAGATTCAACCTCTAATTCTTCTTCGGAAACAGGCTGTATGGGTCCTTCCCAGGTCGGTGTGCGGACTTCTATATTTCGCGATTGACTCAGAGTGAAGCAAACACAATTTAAGATTGGACAGAGTGTTTTTGAAATCGAATTTTCATCACCTGACACAACTTCATTAGCTAATTTCTGGAGTGATATGAAGAACACTTCACAGTAGATTGTCTCATGTCTTTGCCACAAACTCACAAAGGCAGGAAGAGACCGTCGAGCCATTAGCGATCCCTCCCTTTTGCAGGTGAGGTATCTACCATTCGTTTGCAAAGTGTGACATCCGCATCCTCCCTTGCCAAGCTGCGAGTCCAAAAGCGTTTTTCGTTACGCTTGATAATAATAACTCCATTTTCCGACACCGCGTGAACGACTCCATCCAACAGAATCTGGGATGTTCCCCTGGGCTGCGGCAGAGAATTGCCAATTTGCTCCAGAACATATCCCCATGAATCATGTTTTGGTTTCAAATCCCAGGAATCTTCCTTATCTGCCGGGTAGAACTCAATGGCAACCATATTCCCGTGAGCACCAACATGGACTTCCGCACGCATCTCCTCACTATCATCAAGATAGGTATTCCATCGTCGACAGAATATGTTTACATAGTTTGCCATCCAGGAATAGTCCTCATCCCCAACAGCCGTCATAGCACCAACACTGTTAAATGGTTTGTAGAAGAATGGAAGCATGACTTCGCAACAGTCCCGAATCAGATCTTTATGTTCTTCACTCAGTCCATAAAGCTCAAAGACCGCTTTATCCAGTTCGGCTTCCAGTTTCTGTCGTGTCGCTTTGATTATCTCTTCCGGAACGGTATCTACTTTTCTTTCTGAGAACATGTCCGGTTCTTCATCTTGCCTTAGAGGCAGATAATTGCGAAGATCATCAACGATGGAAATAATTCTATTTGTGGCTGGACTATCCTTATCGACCACAATAGGGAGTTTAAGCAATTCGTCCACAAAATGTATGTTGCTATACCATAGCCCCCACTGAGAAGACGTCATGAAAAAAAAGTATCGCGACAACGAAGACCACATAATGCCAAGAATAGCCTTGTACAGCCACTCTTCAGACTGTACAAGCTGAACCCCATAAAACCACTCAGAAAATGCAAAATCTTCAATTGCATATCGTGCAACAATTCGTCCTTTATCATGTGATTGTTCATCTATTCCGCGTTTAATTAATAATCGCGGATGAGTGTACATGTGGACACTTCGCGGGCGTTCGGTCTTGGGCGGTGGATCCTCGAAGGTGAGAGCTTCATATCTTGTGAATGTCTTATGGTTTAAGCACTGCAAATCATAAAAACAATGGTCACGAGTACCGATTTTATATCCTGCTCCAGATTTACCACGGTCTACAACATCTTTAAGAGATGGGTAGTGGCATATTTGTTTTAGAAAATTCCGATCTGCAAGTCGGCCAAGCCAATATGTTTTCCATAGTGCGTTGGTGTGGAGCCCTTCATCACACAGTATCTTCAAGTCATGCAGAGACAATAGAACTGACTGCGTTTCCCTTAAGATAGTGGTTTGCTTGGCAGACCAATAACGGACAGGTCTGTCATCTTGTAGGCTTTTGTCAAAGAAAACAGAAAGAAAAGGCGAAATTGCACCTTTAAAGAAGAACTTTCTTACATGAGCAAAATTGAAAACTTCTTCAAGTGTTATGCTGTTCATCCATTGCTTACGAAAAGCCTGTGTTGTAGTACTATGCTTAAACAGAACACCTGCCGAAACCAACATTCCTGCCTTTCCAGTGTTCTTTAAGAAATCGGTTGCGCGCCAAAGAAAAGCTTGGGATGATTCTTCGTCTCCGATCGGCCTATTATTGTTCTTGCACCAATCTAACATCTTTTTATGATGAGCCTTTGTCTGGGCATCAGCCTTGGAACTGGGTTTTCCCCACGGAGGATTGCCAACTACGATGTCCGCACATTCACGGCCGAAGCGTTCTCGCCAAAAAGCATTTGATTCAATCGTTTCAACATCAAATGCATTTTCGGCAAGTATACAATGGTAGTGATTACTTGATCTACTATCAGAAGCAAGCAAATAGGGAAGCTTATTCCCCTGCTTAATCTGCTGATCTATTGCAGGAGGATCAAGATAATGCAGCATGGATAGGTAGAGGCTGAATGCCGTTATTCTCGCCGCCTCTTCATTGACCTCGATCCCTGCTATCTGGTCTCTAAGAATTGCTTTTAACTCATCAAATGTTAAAGGAGTCTTCTTTCTATGCCACTCATAGCGGACAATACGTCGGAATGCCTCCACCAAAAAAATACCTGATCCACACGCCGGATCCAACACGCGAGGAGTCTTTTTGATCACATCTGGCGTTAAGACACGGGAAAGAACAAATTCTGCCAAAACAGGAGGTGTATAATAGGCACCTTCCTGCCTAGCTTTGCTTTTTTTCTCTTCATCACTTGTTGAGGAGTGGTAAAACTCTTCATAGATGGAGCTAATCAAATCCAAAGGGATAATGTCAAAACGGTAAGAATAGAAGAAAAGCTTCTTCTGTATCCCAACGTTTCCGTATAGCAAGCCCTGGATCAGGGATAAATGTCCTGGAGTAATTATTTGTTCTTCTTCATTGATATCAGGAAACATATCTCCGTTAAAATCCCTTGCTAAAGCTCTAAACAAAGCAAAGGTGAAATCTTTATCGTTCAAGACACGAGAGTAAAATGATGTTTTTTCAGAGAAGTCTGCAACAATCGTTTGTCCTGGTCTGCGCAGTACGTCTGTCCAACCAGCTTTCTTTCCTGCCACATTTCGGAAGTATTTCTCAGTTAGAACGCCACGATCTTCAAGGTATCGAATGAAAATCGAACGACCAATAAGTGCATGGGCAAAGCAAACATGCTTGCCGGACAATCCTGCCGCAATAAGTTCGCGTCGTACAACTTTCAAATCCCAGATCAATGCCTTGTCCGCACGATTCTTCAAGTCACCGAAACGCTCATCGCCAAAAATCCGCCCTGACTCAACGTTGTCTCGATGAAATTCCTGGAGTTTAGAAGATACTTCTTTAATATCATCAAGCACTGCTAGCGTTTTGAGTTTATTCCATCCCTTAGGCTTATTTTCATCTATTGGCTTTTGTGCCAGATCGTAAACGGTGATTTCTCCGGGAGAAGCTAAAAAGAAGAGCCTTGGGCGAGCAAGGCACCATGCCTTATTAAAGGCCCTTATCCTCTCAGCAACGCCATCTCCGCTCTCGGCAAAGACGGCAACGGGATTATTCTCAACAAAGAAAATCTTCTGTGCACCTGCTCGCTTAGCCGCAGAAAGCCATTCTCCTTTTTCCAGCCAATCAACTCGCTTACGGCAAGAAGAAGGTTCATCAGTGGCTATCAATAGATCGCCACTCTCGAAATCCAATTCTTTGTATAAAACATCCAAACTGCTCATGTTCTCACACCTGTGTACCCGAAAAACCTCGTCGTCCTTGTCATTGTTGGCCTTACATGAACTTGCTGCATGCGGCTAATTGTATTGTCTTGGTGGGATAAACGCCACAAAGAATTTTCTGATAAGAGGCTGCAATCTTCTTGATGTGCTTGCAAATTGTTCCAGCATACCATGTGGAAACCTGGGGATACCTTACTAACTTCTCCATTTCACTGAGATCCTTTTGCATCTCGCATAGGTTTCTTGAAATAGATGCGTTAAAACGGCCTCGCTAAACATCCATATTCTTTAGATTATCACACGTGGATCTATTCGTCACGTATTTTCCGTGAAAACCGGAAGGATAATAGACGAATCCTGTCCCGGACAACGAAATCGATTTCGGCATAACCTTCATTCGTCGGCGAGAAACAACGAAACACAAAAAATAGTTCTGTTCTTGCATAGTTCAGTGGTTTTTGTACAATAACAGCCCATTATGAGCATCAATTAAGGTGCCGAATGGTGAGTATGGACCATAAGCTTTTTATGGCCCGGCTCACCTTATTTTTAGGACATGAATTACAGGGCATGTAGATGAATCTCGACCCAACAAGAATGACGCACTGGCAGATAGCGGAAGCCGCCGAACAGACTATGAAACCCATCCGTTGGCTTGCCGAGGAGATGGGCCTGCAGAAAGATGAATTAATCCCGAGGGATCGCACATTAGTCAAAGTTGACTATCAAAAGGCCCTTGCCCGGCTGGCGGACGCCCCGACGGCAAAATATATAGATGTTACCGCTATAACACCGACGCCACTCGGCGAAGGAAAAACGACCACTACCATGGGTCTGCTCGAGGGTCTCGGCAAGCTGGACAAGCGCGCGATCGGGGCAATCCGCCAGCCCAGCAGCGGCCCAACATTCAATATCAAAGGATCCGCCGCCGGGGGCGGTCTGGCACAATGTATTCCTCTGACTCCCCTGTCCATTCGCCTTACCGGCGATATCGACCATATCACGAACGCCCACAATCTCGCCATGGTCGCCCTGACCTCGCGAATGCAGCACGAGAGAAACTACGACGACGCCAGGCTGGCGAAAAGCAAGCTGACGCGGATAGATATCGATCCCGAACGGATTCATTTCAAATGGGCGATGGATTTCTGCGCCCAGAGTCTTCGCAATATGAGGATCGGCCGGGGCGGGAAAATGGACGGCTTCGAGATGGACTCAGGCTTTCAGATTGCCGCCTCGAGCGAGGTCATGGCAATACTTTCCGTCGCCAAGGACCTTAAAGACATGCGTCAGCGTATAGCCAAAATCGTGCTGGCCTACGACAAGAAGGGCAATGAAGTAACGACCGCCGACCTTGAGGTTGACGGTGCGATGACCGCCTGGATGGCCGAAGCGATACACCCGACTTTACTGCAGACCATCGAGGGCCAGCCCGTATTCGTCCACGCGGGTCCGTTCGCGAATATCGCAATCGGGCAAAGCTCGGTCATCGCCGACATGATCGGAACGAAACTGGGCGAATACCACGTAACCGAGAGCGGCTTCGGTGCCGATATCGGCTTCGAGAAATTCTGGAACTTGAAATGCCGCATATCGGGCCTTAAACC
>Ga0268282_1000340_pt1 | contig 25260 bp, 31 predicted proteins | sample saktaG_12_FD_190133 | JGI IMG/M metagenome (GOLD analysis project Ga0268282, IMG submission 190133) | Saline water microbial communities from Sakinaw Lake, British Columbia, Canada - sak_2011_5_24_120m | ecosystem: Environmental > Aquatic > Non-marine Saline and Alkaline > Saline ...
AAATTCAAGTTTTCAAAAAACATCTCTAAAAAACAAGCCTACCACTAACCAACCACAAAGTCAACTATCGCCGTTGTCGTCGTCAACTGATAACTGAAAACTGTTAATTGATAACTGATACCACTCCTACCGCCAACACACCACCCGCCAATGCAGTAATCAACTGTGGCCAACTGAACATCAATGCAACCTTTTGCGCAATTGCTGGTTTAACAACAAGACCTGCGATTACAGGAATTGTCAGAAATAAAAATGCAGATTTTAGCACGCCTCCACCAACAACCCCTGCCCAAAAACTTTTCTTTTTAGAAAGATAAAAAACAGAAACCATAATTGCATTCCCGAGAATAATAAATGGAATTGCTGGAGCAATCAACGCAGGAAGAAGACCTGCGGACAATGCAATTGTACTTGGAACCATCCCAACTATCAAAGCCCCTGCCAAACCACAATATATTACAGATAAAAATAGAACAGCATTAACCAACGGACCAGTCACCCACTGCACATGTAAAATTGCAGGAATAACAGTCGCCATCACAATGAACCCCGTCAATTTTAACGTCACAGAAACTGCCTGATTATTTAATACAGTTTTTACTTTCACAATAACTTTTGTGTTAAACATATTTTGTTATTTAAAATTTAGATATTTGATATTTTTTTGAAATTCTTGTCCCGTCGCATGACTTGGGATGAAATTTGTCATTTGAAATTTCATCTATCATTATCGCCCACCAATTTTTCTGTTCCTGAAACTCGTGCACAGTAAATCTCGTCTCCCGTCTTCCTCATCCAAAAATTCTTCATAAAATTTTATCACACTTTGATTTTTATGCGCTACACGAACTGGACTATTATGATCTAAAGAATATAGATTTTCAGCCCGTCTTTTTCTGATTTCATCATCAACAGGGATTGGTTGCCCACCTCCTCCGATGCATCCACCCGGGCATGCCATAATTTCAACATAATCATAAACATAAGGGTTCTCTTTTATTTCCTCTATTATCCGAACAGCATTTTTCATCCCACTTGCAGCTGCAACTCTCAAATCTCTTCCAGAAATTTTAATCACTCCTCTTTTGATCCCTTTAATTCCTCTAATCTGTTCATAATTTATTCCCGGAAATTCTTCTTTGGTCATCATAAAATAGGCAGTCCGAACAGCAGATTCCATCACCCCTCCGCTGGCTCCAAAAATTATCCCTGCCCCCGTTGGATCTCCTAGAGGATTATCAAGTGGTCTTGCCTCCACTTTGAAAGGATTGACTTTGAACTTTTTCAAAAGAACTGCCATCTCTCTCGTTGTTAAAACATAATCTACTGGAGCAATTCCATTTTCTAATTTTAATTCATCTCTCGCAATTTCAAATTTTTTAGCAGTGCATGGCATAATTGAAACTACTATTATATCTTTCGGATCTATCCTTTGCAACCCAGCATAATAACTCTTAATAACCCCACCTAATATTGCCTGCGGGGAACGCACAGTGGTGAGATTTGGTATTAATTCTGGATGGTAACTTTCTACATACTTCACCCATCCCGGACAGCACGATGTCATCATCGGCAAATTATTCCCCGTTTCCATCCTTTCTACCAACTCTCTCGCCTCTTCTATCGTCGTAATATCAGCGCCAACACATGTATCAAAAACTTTATCAAAACCAATTATTCTCATCGCCTCTGCAAGTTGCTGGACAGATACAATATCTCCCGCACAATTAAATTCTTCCCCTATGCTAGAACGGATAGATGGAGCAATTTGCGCAACAACAATTTTATCCAATTCTCTAATCGCCTCTTCCACCTCGTCTATATTGCTATACTCAGATGCCGCTCCTACAGGACAATGTGTGACACACTGTCCACAATAGATGCAATCTTTGGTTTTATCATCTGTCGGAACAACTTGTGTTTTATATCCTTTCCCCTTCATTTCCAAAAATCTCGCTTGTTGAAGTTGGCATGCATCAACACAATTTTGGCAATCTATACATTTTGAGAGATCAATTTCAACCGCCCCACCAAATGAATAAGTTTCTCTTTCGCGCTTCCTATCTTTCATCCTGCCATCTATTTTTATTTTATATTTATCTGCCAAATTCTGAATTTTACATCTATCGTTGTAGATACATGTTGGACATTTTTCAACATGTTCCGCAAATAGAAGTTCCAGATTTACTTTTCTTGTTTGCAAAATTTCATCTGTTTCCGTCCTGACAACCATCCCCTCTTTCACCTTCGTTGAGCACGATGTTTGCAAACGATCTATCCCATCAATTTCAACAACACAAAGCCGACAATTCGCCTTAATCGGCAAATCTGAATGATAACACAATGCCGGAATGTTAATACCTGCACGACGAGCAACCTGAAGAATAGTTTCATTTGTATCACATTCTATTGTTTTGTTGTCTATTTTTATTTGCATAATTGCGGAGAATTAAGTATTAAGAATTAGGAATTAAGCAACAAATAAAACAAAACGTCCGAACGGATTCTTAATACTTAATACTTAATACTTAATACTTTGTTAAGTTACATATTACTATGTAAGCACATTTTCAATTAAACTCTTGAATGGCGTTGATACCATTATCCCCATTGCACAAAAGGATGTTTTCTCCATTGTATCAAAAATATCGTAAAGCATGTCCCAATTTGGGTTTTCTGATTCTAAAATTTCACAGATTCTGTAAGTTCCCTCTCTGCATGGAACACATTTACCACAACTTTCATCCCTAAAAAACCTCGCCCACTTTAGTGCCAAGTCCCCCACTTTAGTAATACTTCTTCTGTGGACAATTATCGCTCCCATCCCTATCAATGGACGATTTAATTGATTCTTATTGAGGACTGTCCCACTTGCCCCTCCTCCCACTTGAACAAAATAATCATAATTCATAATGTTTTGAGATATTTCTAGCACTTGTTTTATCGTAAAATTTTCAGGAACACTAAAAGTTCCCAAGTGAAGACAGTCTCCAGAAATTGAAATTAGTCTTTCATTTTTGTATTTTCCATGCGCAATAAGAGCAACAGAATATAAAGTTTCCGCGTTATTGATCAGTGTGGGATAGTGCCATAAACCATCAGTCGTAGGATATGGCGGTTTTGCTCTTGGTTCAATCCGCTGTCCTTCTATCGCTTCAAGTAGAGCAGTTTCCTCACCTGAAATGTATCCCCCAGATTTACGAAAAATTTCAATTTTTTCTTTTCCAATATGTTCTATCACTATGTCAGCCATCTGGTCAAAATATTCATCCTTCAGAACAATTATCGCGCGTTGCGCTCCCACATTTTTCATCGCTAATTCTATCCCCTCAATCAAAATTTTCAGATAATTGTCTAAAATATATTTGTCTTTTTTTATCCCCGGTTCTCCTTCGGATAAATTGCAGATAACATACTTTTCTTTGTCAGGTGCATTCTTTACCATCTCCCACTTTTTCCACGTCGGAAAACCAGCACCCCCGCGCCCTACAAGTCCCGACTTTTTTATTTTTTGTATCAAATCCATTTTTTATTTTACTATGTAATTACCTATGTAATTACATTTTTTCATCATCTTTTTTATTTTTTCCCACCACAAAAATAGCGATCCCAACTATCGCAAGCACGCCTATAATTGATAATATAATTTTATTAGTCAAATTTATTTCTGACGTCAAACCAGCTTCAATGGCAACAGAATCGGAAGCAGGAACATTACTCCCATCTCCTTTTTTTGCATCAGTAGATACATCTACAACATCTGTCCCTTGAACATCTCCATTAATTTCTGCCAGTGCAGATTCTACACTAATTTTCAAATCACAATCCCCGGGGCATGATAACAATGCGGAACCAATTCCTGAAATTATTGGGGTATCTCCTTGCAAAACTTTATCTCCAATGATTAAAGTCGGAACCCCTCTGCTCGCAATGTTATATTCTTTAGCATAAAAATTAAAAAGATTACTCGCTTCTCTGTCGGTATAAACATCATTCCAATGCACATCAACTACATCTTTATATTCCTCTCCAAACTCTTTAATAGTCGGCTTCACTTTCTCACAATGTCCACATCCAGTTCCATAAAAAAACAAAACATCTATCTTACCGTCCATCGCCTGCACTTTATTCCCCCCAACAAAAATCCCCCCCACTACAAAAACCCCCGCCAATAAAACTATTAAACTCTTTTTCATAATTTTTACTATTATTAATTTATTAATCTTCTATTTGTAGCCTGCCATTCGTAGCGTAGCCGTAAAGATATTGATGAATATACAGGTGTTGTACATCCCTTCTTCGCTGAAGCTACGAAGGGCATTCTTCGCTACGCGAAGAATGGTGGGCCCAGCAGGGTTCGAACCTGCGACCAACCGGTTATGAGCCGGGCGCTCTACCACTGAGCTATAGGCCCTACACTAAATTTTCAATTTCAAATTTCAAATTTCAAAAAAATATTTAATACTCTAAATCTTAATATCTAATATATTATACGACGTAACGTCTACTCGTTTTTAATATTTAGACATTAGTTATTTGAATTTTTTTTGAAATTTGTGAATTTGAAATTTGAAATTAATTTAGTTCGTCGTCAATCATTTCCTTCAGATCATCGGCATCTCTCGCCCCACTGATGAATCTTCCGTTGATTATAAAAACTGGAGTTCCTGAAACGCCTATCTCTTGCCCCAATGTTTTATCTTCTCCAACCCTACTTCTTGTCACTTCACTATTAAAGCATGCTTCAAAACCTTCAAAATGTATATCCTCAATTCCCTTTGCAACCGCTTTTATGTCATCCACTGATTCCAAATCAGAATCAAAAAGGCCTTCGCTCATTTGATGAAATGCCCCCTGATTTCTGGCACACTCTGCCGCCATCGCAGCTTCATCTGCCAAATCGTGAAAACTCAAAGGCATATGTTTGAAAACTACTTGAACATCTTCATCTGAATAATCTTTCACCGCTTCCATTAATGCCTCATGCCCTTGTTTACTGTAAGGACATTGATAATCTCCAAATTCTACAATCGTCACTTTCGCATCAGACATATTGCTAAACCCTAAAATTTTGAGTGGTTCCATCCCAACGCGTGCTGGGTCTAACATGTAATAGGAATCTTCGTGAATTAAAACTTCTTCCAGATTTTCAAATCCTTTTATCCTTTCAATTTCTTTCGGGAAAATAAATGCTGGCAAAGATTTTATATCAAAAAGATCAATTAAATTTTCCCCACCTTGAGTTTTAACATCTAAGTCTTTCGCGACAATTGTTGGAGAAATGTTTTGTTTAATCGCAAGCACTTCTTTAGATGGATCACAATATGGGCAATTGATGTCATTCAAAACCGTCATTTCAATAATTGGATTGTCATACGAAATCCATGTTTTATCGCCCGTTTGGAAAATAGAACTCGTCGCTCCAGATAGATATTCTTTAGAAATTTTCCCTTCTCCAAGTCCACCAATATCTACCATCAATGATCCAATGAAAAGCCCCGCACACAAAAAAGCAATATACAAAATTTTATTTTCTTTAAGATGTTTTATCATGGTTTTATTTCATAAGTTATATTTTTTATTTCCACTTCGTCATTGCCCACGCTGAACAACGGCGAGGAAGTTTTTTTGATTGTAATACCTAAAACGACTCCTGTTAAAAGAAATGCTATACAAAATAATATTTTAAGTTTTAAATTGTTTTTCATCGTCCTTTTAACTTTATGAACTTTTAACTTTTTGACTCTTTAATTGTATTATAAAAACTATCCCCCATACTATCACACATATAGCCATAATTTGACCTATAGTAAAACTTCCGTATCTCGGATCCACACGAACAAAGTCCCATCCAAATCTTGACAATCCAATCGCAGTCAACACAGTTAGCCCCAGAACACCTTTCTGTTTTATCTTATCATGTAAATAAAGAAAAATCAAAAGGAGAAAGAAATTCGTCAACATCAGGCATAACGCTGGGTTAATTTGGACACTAAAAATAGTTTTTCCGATGTGGTCATGTGCTAAATAGCACCCCGCACGTCCGATGGTCATTCCTGCCAATGTTGGTATTGCCAACGCGTCCAAAATCTGCCAGACAGATTTATCACCTAAATATTTTTTTACATAAATAGAAATTCCAGCAATGGATAAAATAAATCCACCAAAGAAAGATAATCCTGTCTTATGAAATAAATCCAGTATTAGGAATGCATTTTCAGAAAATTCAGAGAAGTTTTCTAAAACATACAAAAAACGAGATCCAACGATCCCGCAGATGATCGCAATAATCGCAATGTTCCAAATGTGGTTTGAGTTAATCTCACTTTGCTGTGCATATTTTCTAAATAGAATAATACCAATAATAAATCCTGTCGCTACAAAACATGACCAAACATTTATCGTAAACATCCCGATTTGTATTGTATTGCCTGTCATCATAACTATTATACACAATTATTTAAGGCAATCCAACTATGAATTGCCCTTTTATACTTTTCCTCTATACATTTTCAATCTCCGCTGAAATAACATTTCCATTTCTGTTAATCAATTCTATCGCCTTTTTGACGGTGGAAGTTTCAATCTCTGTTATACTACGATACCATTTCCATTCATTCTTTAATGCATCATAAACTTTTGAAACAAATTTTATTCTAAATTTCATATCATTCCCTCCCTTACTAAAGAACTATTTGATCAAATTCATAATTATTTTAATCATTACATCTTTCTCCATATCCAAAAACAAACTTGCCTATTTCCCCAGAAACAATTTTTAATTTATCATGATCATATTCGTCTAGAAGTGTTAGCGTTTTTGAATATTGCGAAAGCAGATCTAACATTTCTTGACCTTTGCCATCCAATAATTTATGTCTTGACTTTTCTTTCAGAAAACTAATAGTTTCTTGGAGTTGCTTAAAATTATTCTTTACATCTAATAATCTTTTTTCATTTATAACGTATCCTTGTAGCAAATAGTTTTTGAGTACTTTAGTTGCCCAAACACGAAACTGTGTAGCTTGTTTAGAATTAACGCGATAACCAACAGATATAATCATATCTAGATTATACAGATTCATTTTTCTTTTTTTACCATCAGCCGCAACCTGTTCCAAAATGGAACAGGTTGAATGTTCACGTAATTCATTGTTTTTATAGATGTTATTGATGTGTTTCACTATCGCTGGTCGATTTACATCAAAAAGAATAGCTACTTGATGAGCATTTAGCCATACAGTTTCTTCTTCTAGTTTCACAGCTAACGCTGGACCTTTTGAAGTCTTGTAAATAACCACTTCCCCTTTTTTGAAATCTTTTTTATCCATGTTTCTATTATATCGTGAGGACGGGAGATCTGCAAATTAAAAAGCAACCTGTGCAATTTTTACACAGGTTGAAATCTTTTTTATTCCTATCAAAAGTGGTACGTTCCAAAATGGAACCAACCAAACATGCAATGTGCAGAAAATGCACATTAGTTGTTTGTCTATATGCCCAATAATGCCCACGTGCAGAGACGTTGCAATGCATCCTCTCTACCGTCGTCAAAAAACCACGCTAAAAGTCCTGTAACAATTTTATTCTTGGATAATACGAGTCCATTTTACTATATAACAATCGTCCAAAAGGACGTTTATTAATTTCCCATTGCATTCTCCAGCTACAGTAATTCTATCTTCTTTTGATAATTCAGCTATTTCATTAATTTTATTTTTGCTAAAAGAGCATTGGGTATCCGAAAAGATTTCATTCCCTTGAATTGTTATATACGGATCTCCAACAATATCTTTGTTTATATCATCTATTGTTCCGAATACCTGAATAATCTTACCTTTATAATCATTGTCGGCCTTTACACTATTACTATAATATTCTTCCGTGAGCTGTCTTGAAGATATATAAATGTCGGGTCTATTTGCTACTTTACTATCAATAACATTTAACGTAACAATCAATACCACTATTGAAAACATCAATGTTATCCAAAATGTGGTTTTTGGATATTTTAGATTCAAAAATCTTTGCAAATCAGAATTTTTTTGTTTCTTGTTCTTGCCATTTAAACTACTCCCACAATGTTTGCATTTTACCGCTTCTACTTTAATTTCTTCCGCACAAAAAGGACATTTTTTCATTTCAGATTTCTTTTCTGAGATAATATTTTTTAAACTTAATGATTCTTTACTCATAACTTTAGTATCAATATTTTAAAAATATACGCTATAAAATTCCAAATAAAACACCCAACTCCAAATCCTCCTAAAATACCTGTAATTAATCTACTTATATTACTAAAAAATAATTTAAAGTAATTTTGCAAAAGCCAGTCTACAAGCAGAATGATCATTCCCGTCAAAGCCAATAAATACCACGAGCGATATCCTAACAAAAAAATTCCTAATGAAAGAATATGCCCGATACTACATCCCAAACATCTTGCGCAAAATGGCATAGGATTATTTCTAAATCTAAAACATCTTTCAGGTATTCCATGGCACCCCAATTTTATATTTTTTATTGCCATTTATGCTTACAATTTAGACAAGTTTTCTCAATTTTATTTGCTCCAGTTTGCCCGCACAAAAGTCCGAACGGTCCAAGTAACAAAGCCCCACAACATCCAGCTGACGCATCATATCCCTTTTTACCTATAAAAATATTGTTAGATCCACATTTTGGACATTCTACCATATCGTCTTTAGCTAGATTGCTTCCGCAATGCTTACATCTTATGGCTTCTACTCTAATTTCTTCCGCACAAAAAGAACATTTTCTTGTATCTACATTTTTATCAGATATAATTTCCTCTAAAGATGTTTTTTTATCTGTCATAATAATAATTTAATAATAATTTAATTCTAAATTATCCAAATAAATACTGCTATTTCAAAAGCAAAAATTGTCATACCTATTATTAATAATATAGTTTGGCAACGAAGGGGCTTTGTATCAGATTCATAATGTAAACCTTTAAATTTATCATCAACAAAATCAATAAATTTTCTTTTTGATGGAAAGTCAAATTTTGCTATTTTTGCAACAACCTCAGAATTACATTCTGCAAACATCTTAAAATAGTTATAATCTACAAAAAATTGTCGGATGCCAAAAAATATTGAAATAATCAAGCAACACAAAGCGACTATAATTAAGATCTTATGAAAAATATTAAGTTTCGTCAGAAGATTGTTAGAGTCAAAAAGAAAAAGAAAAATTGAGAGAAAGACAGTGGCAACTAACGTCAATTGATTAGAGAGATGCCTAAATGTTTCATGCTTAGTGGTTGTCCGGAATTTCCGGACAACCACTTTTTTATCCAATTCACCATCAACAAAAATATTGCCGATATGCTCCGATATCGTTCTCTTGTCTTTCCCAAATAATTCTCCCATTTGTGACTGAGTGAGCCAAACTGTATCATCTTCCAAACGGACATCAATTTTTACCTCATTGACTTCGTTTTGATAAATAATTATTTCGCTGTTTGGTTTTTTATTTTCCATATTATTTTTTCGTCGTAATTCGTAAATTGGTAGCCCCACGGGGAATCGAACCCCGATTTCCAGAATGAGAATCTGATGTCCTAGCCGTTAGACGATGGGGCCAGTTATTTCTTTTTGATCAACTAAAAATATACTTTTAATTTTCTTCTCCCTGCACTTGATTTCCAATATTTTTCTCGTTTTCTAGTTTCTAAAAGATTGTCCACTTCTTCTATCCTAAAACATCTGAATTTACTAAAGTCTTTTGTGGTTTTTACTTTTCTTTGTTTATGCTCATTAACTCTCCTGCGAATATTATCAGAGAAACCAATATATGTACATGAATATTCTTCGTCTATTAACCAGTATATTGTATATTTCATAATAATATAAATGAGAATCTTATGTCTCCGCCTCGGCTCGATCTCGCTTCGGCAAGCCGAAGGCGAGACGAGCGAGTCGAGACGGGCTAGCCGTTAGACGATGGGGCCAATACCAATTATCAATTTACAATGATCAATGATCAATGTCAACAACAACGACATGCTTATCGTTCGTTACAAGTTATGAGTTATGAGTTATGAGTTATGAGTTTTTCCAACTTCGTTCCTGCCGGACCAACAACTCCCCTGCTTTCTGTGGTTCTGCCATTATTTCTTCAACAACTTTCTCCATCCTCATTCCTTGAGAACCTTTCACTAAAACGACATCTCCCTCCCGCATGCTTTTCTCAACTTCCCTCGCCACGCCGTAGCTCCCGCAGGAGCGAAGGCTGGTCGCCTCATCTGCATTAGCAAATCTAAAAATCTGGTCATCTTTCATCCCAGCTTTCTTTGCCGCTTCTTCTGTAAAAACAATTTTATCTCCGACTAAAAACAATAAATCAGCAATTTTCCCAGCCTTCTCTCCAATCTTTCTGTGCCCTTCTTCTGTAAAACTGCCCAATTCTAACATGTCTCCGAGAACAGCAATTTTTCTTCTGTTTTGAAATTTTTCAAGAGTTTCTAACGCAGACAGAACAGATACTGGAGATGCATTGTATGAATCATCAATGATAGTTGTCCGTTTCACCCCCGCTAACAATTGCGCTCTCCCCGGAAGAGGTTTCAGTTCTTTCATTCTCTCTGCAATATCTATCAGATTCATATTAAAAATATTTCCTACTGCAAAAGCTGTAAGAACCCCATAAATTTGTGCTTTGCTACTAATATATTTTAATTTAACAGGCATAAAAGTCCCCTGTGTTTCTATCTTAAAAGAAGACTCACAAAAATCTCCATGATCATCAAAACGAAGCAACGGTTCCTCCCCTGATACTATTTGCACATCAGCCCCTTTCTGAAAACCGAAAGAAATCTTATCCGTTCTTTGCCCGTTAAAAATATCTTTTATCTCTTCATCATCATAATTGTAAACAACCCTTCCTCCCTTTTTCAGATACTTCAATATTGTTGACTTCTCTTTTACTATTTTCTTTATGGAACCAAAAAATTCCAAATGAGTTGGTCCTATCGCTGTTAAGACAATGATGTCAAAAGGAGTTGTACTCGCCAGATATTCAATGTCCCCCGGTTTACCTGCTCCTAGTTCCAACACTAAAACTTCAGGAAAATTTCTCCCAAAAAATGCAATCCAGAAACCTTTTAGCAAAATTTTTATCCATCCAAAGATGTTTTTCCCAGATGATTCTATCCCCAAAATACTTAATGGATATCCTATTTCGTTATTGTAATTTTTAATAATTTTTGAAACACGAAAACGTTTGCTCAACAAAAAAGCAATAGCATGTCTCGTGCCACTCTTGCCAACACTTCCAGTGATCCCAATAACAATCGGATCATGCCGATCAACCGCCACTTTGGCAAAAAACTTTAAAATTTTAGATACAACTTTCTTCATTGAATTAATACTATCGTTTAAGAACGTTCTATTACATTGATTTACAAATTAAATTCCAAAATCCAAATAACAAATGCCAAAGGAATTAAAAATATCAAATGCCAAATACGACGATCTATTTTTTTAATTTTTAATTTGATATTCCTTTTTAATTTGTCATTTGAGCTTTTTAATTTCTACGTATTTCATCATTGTTAATTGAAAATTGATTTAATTCGGTGCTATCCCATAGTACTCCAACATAAACTCAACAATTTTCTTAAAAGTAGGAGCTGCTGTTGATGATGAGAAACGATACCCTTTAGGGTTATTCAACTCCACTATAACCGAAAATACTGGATCTTCCAAGGGAGCAAAGCCGACAAAAGTGTGAAGAGACTTATCGGCATAAGCTCCTCCTTCTGCTATTTCTGCAGTTCCAGTTTTCCCTGCAATGTTATATCCATCTATCGCAGCCGCCTGACCGCACCCATTTCGGACAACACTTACCATCATTGCCGAAACCTTAATCGCAGTTTCCGTGCTAATTACTTGCCCCAAAGAACTTTCCTGTTTAGAAAATCCTTTCCCATTTTTTACTATTTTGGAGACAATATGCGGTTGCATAAATTCCCCTCTGTTGGCAATCGCTGAAATTGCTGAAATCATTTCTAATGATGTGACGGAAATTCCTTGACCAAAAGATGCCGTAGCATAGTTGACCGAATTATATGGAAGCTGTTCAAGCGTGCCAATTTTGCCGGCAACTTCTCCTTGAAGTTCAATGTTTAGAATTTCTCCAAAATGATATTTTTTAACATAGTCTAAAAAAGTTTCTTCTCCAATTGACTGTTGAGCAAACATCGCTCCAGTGTTCAAAGATTTTTCCAGCGCCTCTATCATTGTCTGCGTCCCATAAGATTTATTATTCACATTATGGATTACTCTATTCCTAATTGCCACAAAACCTTTGTCTTCATATTGAGTTTGCGGAGTCACCGCCCCCTCATTAATTGCAGCAGACATCGTGATGGCCTTAAAAACTGATCCCGGCTCATACACACTTTGGATTGATTCATTTTGAAATGCTCTTATGTCTGAAAAACTGTTGTAATAATTTGGATCAAATGTAGGCCAGTTTGCCATCGCAAGAATTTCTCCAGTGCGTGGATTCATTACAACAATTGATCCCGAATCAATACCATATTCTTCAACCGCATCCCATAGTGCATCCTCTGCTCTAATTTGAACATTGCGATCAATCGTTAAATAAACATCACATCCATCTTCCGCAGGAATTTCCTCCGTGTCCCCTGTTGGCACCCATCTTCCCCTCGTATCTTTCTCACCATCAATAAACCCTGCATGCCCCTCTAATTCATTATTAAAAAATTCTTCTATCCCATATCGCCCTATCCTTTGGTCACTTTTGAACCCCACAAATCCGAGAACATCAGCTGCAAATTCGTGTTCTGGATAATACCTTTTATCAAACTCCGTAAAATGAGTTCCTGACAATTCTAACGCATTAATTTTTTCAACAAAATCACTATCAACATCCTTCAAAACTATTTCATATGGATCATCCATATCCTGTGTCCGCTTTTCCAATAATTCTCTCGCTTCCACTAATTCTAAATCATTTTGCCACGCCGACTTGTCCGCCAGAGCTTCAGTGTCGGTGGAAGCTTCAGCGAAGGCGGGTTCATCCTCTGACATTTTTAACACCACGGTTTGTTCAAAAATACCACTATTTTCCAAACTTTCAGAATTTAATTTAAATTTATAAAGAACTTTATTAATTTCTGCCTCCCGACTTTGCGCTTCTTCTTTGACCACCATCGCAACTTGTTCTATAAAAAAATCTCTATCCGTAATTTCCTTTGGTACTATATAGAACAGATAATTTTTACGATTAGTTGCCACCGCAAAATAGTCGTCAGAATTTTTAGTCCCTACAAAAATCTTCCCTCGTTTGGGAAGAATCTCTTGATACATACTATGCTGTCCTTTGGCGGCCGCAAAATATTTATCGTGATCAATAATTTGCAGAACAATCATTCTATAAAAAAGAATTGCAATCGCACAAACAATTACAACAAATAAAAAGTTGACCTGCCAAAAATTTTCCGGTTTCTTTTTTCGCATCAGTTTTGTTGTCTATAACACTAGGGCTTACAAATTTGAGTACAGTTCAATGACCTGCCTTCGCTCTACGAGCTACGGCAAGGCAAGAAACATAATTATCTGCTTATTCTTAATTATCTTAATGCAACACCTCCTGTGATATTCACAAAACGAGATGACAAAGTTCTTACCATCCCCATCTCTTGAGATTCTTGTTCCAAAACATCCGCTGACTGCAATTTAGATGTTTCGTTCTTCAAATTTTCTACACTTTCCTCTAAAGATTCAATCTCCCTGTTAATTTTAGCAATCTGAATTCCACTAACCGCAAGAGTATTAACCTGTGTGACATAGAAACCAACCATCGCTAAAATACCTGCAACAACACAAGTTAAAATAATCGTTTCTTTGATATTAAATTTTTTTGTTTTTATTTGTTTCATGTGATTAATACTAATTGACACGAATGTAGAACAAATGCACACTAATCACTAATAACGGATTCGTGATTCGTGAATATTCGTTCTACATTAGTGTTTATTCGTTCTCGCTACCCTCAGCTTCGCACTACGCGCTCTGGAATTATTTTTTATTTCTTCATCACCAGAAGTAATAGGTTTTTTTGTTAAAATTTCAATTTCGTCTTTTTGATTTTTAAAGTAATGTTTTACAATCCTATCTTCCCCAGAATGAAATGATATCACTGCTATTATCCCTCCCGGTTTCAAAATTTCTAATGCCTGTGGTAAAACCTTCTCTACATTTTTTAATTCATCATTCACCGCAATTCTTAATGCCTGAAATACTCTTGTTGCAAAGTGAATTTTGCTATGATGGAACTTACTGGGAATTGCATTTTTAATAATGTTGGTCAGATCAGCAGTTGTTTTTATCGCCTTTTCTTTTCTATATTCTGTGATTGCCTTCGCAATTCTTTTAGAAAATCTTTCTTCCCCATACTCGCTAAATATCTTTACCAAATCTTCGTAATTCCAGTTATTGATGATGTCCTGCGCTGATTTTTCTGTATTGCAGTCTAACCTCATATCCAATGGTTCTTCGTCTTTGAAAGAAAATCCTTTTTCCGATTTATCAAAATGCCAACTTGATACCCCTAAATCTAACAGTATGCCATCAACTTTCTTAAAACCATTCTTGTCAGCAATTTTTTTTAAATTTACATATGAATCATTGATCAAAACCAACCCTGTCTTGCCACTTGCCCGCCGTAGCCTCGGCGAAGGAGGGTCTATTCCAATTTCGTTCTGATCAAAAACATCTTTATCTATCTCAATCCCTAATACACTTCCACCCGGTAAAACTTTTTCTAAAATAGCAAAGCTATGACCTCCAAATCCGAAAGTACAATCAACGAACTTCTGCCCCGGCTTGGGATTAAAATATTCTAATATTTCTTTAAGTAAAACTGGCGTGTGCAACATTGAGTTAGAAAGTTAAAAAGTTAAAAGTTTATAAAGTTATGTGCTCGTCTGCCTTCGTTAAAACTATGGCGAGACAAGTCGGACTTTTTAACTTTATGAACTTTCTACTTTCTAACTTATACTATTTCTCCTAATTTCTCCGCTATATCATTGCTAGACTTTTCAGCATTTCCTTTGAATTTCTCCCATTCTGATTCACTCCAGACTTCAATCCTATTATATAAACCTGCTAAAACTATTTTTTTAGAGATCTTTCCAAACTTTCTCAAATAATCTGGAACAATAATTCTCCCCTGTTTATCAAGCGTTGCATCCATCGCTCCAGCAAGCATTAACCGAGCGAATGCTCTAGTGTTTGCCTGACCAATTGGAAGTTTACTTAGCTTGTCTGCTAGTACTTTCCATTCTTCAATCGGGTAAAGAAATAAGCAATTATCTAGTCCCCTTGTGATGACAGCTCCTTTGGCTAAGTCTTTTCTAAACTTAACAGGAATTGCCAATCTTCCTTTGTCATCAATTGTATGAGTATATTCTCCTATAAACATTCCACTTTTCCCCACTTATCACCGTTATAATTCCATTATACTCCACTGGCATTCCACGGTCAACCACCCTATACTTAAGCCAAAAACAAGACTTGTCCACAACGCAGTTGTGTCATTTCCCAAAATAAAGAAGCGTGTCCCAGAATATTTCTCTAAAAAATATTCTGAAAACACGCTTCGTCTGTTCCACTAAATCATCATGCAACATAAGGATCCCCCTTTCCCTTTGTTTACGATTTTGACGATAATCTCCATAACTTGTACGGAATTAAGACCTGTCTTTTTGCTAATTGTACAAATGTTATCCTTGATTTCCTTGATTTCAGGAGAAAACTGTTCTTTAATAATTTTGGCAGTCTTGTTTTCTTCTAATTTTTCATCAAGAATTTTCTTCTTCAATTTGGCAACAGGATCTATTATGTCTCTCATTCTTTCTCACCTCCTTTCGTTTAAGAATGATCTTTCTATATAAATAAAAGAACCGTATCCCTACATGATACAGCAATCCTAAAGTCTGTCAAGAGCAGAATCAATTACGAATTACGAATTAAAAGCATAAAAACACCTTTATAAAAAATTGTGCTTGCACATTGTAAATTGATTATCCGTGGGCGATATAGGATTCGAACCTACGACCTCAACAATGTCAATGTTGCGCTCTAACCAACTGAGCTAACCGCCCGAAATCAATGATCAATTATCAATTTACAATGATCAATGACATTGTCGTAATTGATTACACTCTTATTTTATTAATAATATCCTCCCTCGGGCTATCTAAAATATCATAGACGAATTTATCAAACATGTCTCGCCTATAATTAAATTCATCAACGGAAAGCACTGAATAGATTACCTCTTTACCGATTTCAGCCTCAATACTTTGAAGAGCTGTTTTTAATTTTGTTTTTTCCACATCATCCGCAACGATAAATAAATCCACCCTATTACGTCCCTGCCTTGGTGTTTCTTTATCAGCATTAAGAAATACTCCTGACACTGTTGCAAATTTTACTTTTCCAACTTTGTTAATAATATTTTCAAGCTCATCTTGATCTACAAACCCTTCTCCAAAAACCAACCCTCTCAAATCTTTTAACAGTTTGAACGATTCATTTAATCCAAATACGATATTTTTAGATGATCTTCTTCTTGTTGTCTTTTTAGATTTTTTCTTAGATGCAGTCTGAGTTGATGATTCTTCTGAAATAGTTGATGATTCTTTTTCAATAACAAATTCAATCGTCTGTAAAAGCTTTATCTCCTTTGTTAAGGTATTGGATGCTATTTTTGTCCTTTTAGCAATTTCTTGCATATCAAAAAAATGGTCAGGATTTCTTAAGAAAAATCTTAGAATTCTAACCCTCGCTTTTGAATTAAATAGTTGTTCTAGTACATGAACCATAAAAACCTCTTTTTTCCATTATACTAAAAAAACAAGCATTGTCCATATTTACAAAAAGAGTTATAATGTTATAAATGTTACAAGATAAAGACAAAATACAACAAATAGAGGATTTAATGGCAAAATCCAGCGAACTGTATGTGGGGTCTAATAGCGCTAAGGAGTTTTGTATTTCATACTCTTATGAACCAAATAATGTAGAGGAAGCAAAAATTGGCAACTTGTATATAGTAGGAGAAGTCAGGTTAAAATCCAAAAATTGTGCTTATCTTGCCAATACTTTATCATCTATTATCAAAAAAGAGCTCTTTAAGAATTCCAAAAGAGGAGCATTAGAATCATTTGAAGCAAGTCTAAATAAAGCAAACGCCTATTTGGCTGACATCGCATCTCAGGGAAACATAGATTGGATCGGCAAATTAAATATGGTTTGTGCTTTGCAGAATGGGGATAAACTGCACATCTCTCAAGCAGGAGATGCAAGAATGTTGTTATTACGAAATAATTTTTTGGTCACGCTTACAGAGGAACCCAACCAAGAAGAATCCCCTTTCCCATCAAAAACATTTACTAATATCGTCAGCGGTCCCATTACCGCTGGGGACAAGATCGTTGAAGCAACTCCGGGATTTTTTAATATTCTCTCATTAGAAGAATTGAAACATGCTATCTCTGGAGTATCATGTGCTCAAGCAATAGAAAATTTGGGAGAAATTTTTGAGATGGATGGAGATATACCTGATTCCAGTTCCGTTGTTATTGATATACTTTCAGATAATATATCTATTCCGCAAGAAAGTTTGAAACCACAGCAAAGCACTATTTCCAAATTATCCCTAAAAGATATATTAGGATCTGTTCCTGATAGACCTGTCACCACGGTATCATCGCAACCTAAGGAAAATGTTAAATTAAAAAACAAAACGCAGATTTCAATAAAACCTGTTTTAGATTCGTTGAAACGACAAGCTACCCGATCTTGTTCTACCATGGCAAAATCATCTGCTCATCTTGCCAACAAAATAATTGCAAAGATCAAGAGTAACCCTAAAAAGCGTGCTGATGAATTTTCCAAAAATTTAGAAAGATTTGCAGCTGTATATGTTACAGAGATAGAGGAAGATGACTCTAATAAAAGATCAACGAGACCGACGATTATAAAGAAATCTGAGGATAAAAACAAAAAACCCAAACATTATATTGTAGGTCTTGTGGTAATTAAACGTGCTATAAAAATTATTTCAATAGTATTTATCATCTCAGCCATTTCAGCTGGAGCATTTGGCGCTTTTAATATCAGTAAAAGATATTGGCAAGATAAAACAATTATTGCTCAAGTGGCAACTCCAATTATAAATCAGGAGATGATGTCAAAAATTGAGCAAAAACAAGAGGAAGCGGAGACGGCCTTGATTTACAAAGATGAGACAAAAGCAACCCTCTTATTAGAAGAAGTGATGACATTATTAAAACAGTCTCCAGATGATTCCATGTCTCAAATAATGATTGGGAGAATTCAAGAGCAAATAGACCAACTAAATAATATTATAACTCTCTCCACCCCTTTCATGATCGCTGATCTGAACACAGTATCACAGGGAACATTAAATACTGGAGTTCTTTTGAAAAACGGAAACGACCTATTTTCAATTGACATGAACAGCGGGCAGATATTCAGAATTGATATCGCAAAATATCAAGCAGAAAAATATATTACCATCCCACTGCAAAGCGGTGAAAAAATAATTACGGCTAACAGTTCTAATAATGCAATCACTTTAATTACGAACTTTTCAACCATCTTTGAAGTCAGTGCTAATGTTAAAATTATCAATAAAGAATACTTGCTAAGCGGGTTGAACCCATCAAATATCATTGACAGCAAAATTTATAACGGAAATCTTTACCTCCTGTCTGGTGCCGATAATCAAATTTTTAAGATTACTAATGACAGTCCATCTTCATGGGTTAAAACATCAATTGATATAACTGGAGCAAATTCTTTAGCTATTGATGGACGTATCTATGTCCTAAATGCGAATGGACAAGTGTCTATGTTCTCCGCTGGAAAATTGGTAAATACTTTTGTTCTTCCTTCTAAGTCATTAGAAAACATCTCAACAAATGATGGTGACAATCTCTTTTTTACAATTCCTAATGAAAATAAAATTATTGTATCATCTAAATCTGGGCAAATTATCGCCCAATACAAAAGCAAAGCTTTTGATGGTCTGAGAGATATCTGTGTTAATGGGGATAATAATATTTATATTTTGAGTGGGAATAAGATATTTAGAATTGATTCGTAGACGACGCCCTCACCCCCGCGCCCCTCTCCCCGCCTTGGCTGGCGAGACAGGCCTACTCCTCTGACAGCTTGGGTGATAAGATTTAATTAACTTTGATTAAAAATATTAATGTGGTTATAGATTGTCTGGGCGAGGGGAGGCGATTTTGTAGGGATTCAATCCCACCCAAATATTCATCGGGACAAGTATCTTGAACCCGCGTCGTCGTTCGATCGTCGTTCGATCGTCGTCGCAACCGACGACGTCGTCCGTAAAGACGTGCCTACATAAACGATGATAAATTTATACGATACGCCCTTTTTATTTAAATATTTCTCAAAATAAAAAGAGCCGATGGATAATACTTTATAATCCAACGACTCAACTACTCTGTTTCTCACGATAGAATTAACTATAAAGAGAAAAATTTGGTCCTGTATTAAGATTTTTCTCTCGGATAAATTTTTTTATAAATCTCGAAAAATCTTGTTTCGTAGAATTTTCATCGACGGTTATCCTAATTATCCATCCAAAAAATTCATTTCCTTTTTTATAACTATCAACTTGCCTAAAAGTTTCTTTATTCTCTAATCCTATCTTAGGAAATTTCTCACCAAATTCCCTTATAAAGTCCCATACACATGACTCGGGCATTGCAAAAGTAAAACTTAGATCTCTTTTCAAGACTATAAAATCTTGTTCGTTTATTTTTTGTGACATTTCTTTCCGTATCATTTTTTGACTCATTCTTATATCCTCCTTATTTATAAAAGTACAGTTTACAAACCTTTGTAACTTAAATAATACTCAAATGTATTATTCACATAGTATCGCGGAAAAGAGGTTGATTGTCAAGCCAATTCCCGTCAGCCTCATTTATGAGGCTTTAACTATGTAGGGGTTCAATATCTTGAACCCGCGTCGTCGTTCGTCGCAACCAACGAGGGCGGCCGCAAGGGCGCGCCCCTACACGACGCGGGTGAAACACCGCAAAATAAAAATACAGAGTTAACTCTGTATTTTTATAATCACTAAATTTTGTCGTATCCGTGATCCGCCGTGCCTCGCCGTAGCCTTTGGCGTAGGCGGGCGAACATCCGTTTCACATCCGTGAAAATCCGTTTATTTCAAATTTACTGTCGCCCCTGCTTCTTCAAGCTTTTTCTTCATTTCTTCAGCATCTGCCTTTGCAACTTTTTCTTTGATAACTTTAGGAGCGCCTTCAACGATGTCTTTCGCATCTTTAAGACCAACTCCAGTGATTTCCTTAACTGCCTTAATTACGGCAATTTTGGATTCACCCGTAGCAGCAAGTTCTACATCAAATTCAGATTTCTCTTCTGCAGCGCTTTCTCCCGCACCTGCAGCAGGAGCTGCAACGGCAACAGCAGCTGGCTGAGCAGAAACACCAAATTTTTCTTCAAGAACTTTTACAAGTTCTGATAGATCTAGAACACTTAATTCCTCAATTTTTTTAACTAAATCTTGGAATTTTTCAGGAACTTGAACTTCCTTTTTTTCGTCTTGCTTCTTTTCTTCTGACATATATTTTTCCTTATTATTAAATTAATTAGTTTATAAAATATGATATAGATAATAACTAAGAAATTTCAAAATCCAAATAACAAATTAAAAAGGAATTAAAAATATCAAATGCTAAATATTTTTCATTTAGTTTTGACGTTCCTTTGAACTTTGGATTTTTTAATTTTTAATTTACTCGTTAATTATTGTTTACTATCTTTAACTGCATCTAAAACCCTAACAAATCTCCCTGCCACATCTTGCAATCCCCATACCAAATTATTCACTGGTGCTGCAATTGTTCCAACAAACATTCCAAGTAATTGTTCTCTTGTAGGTAGTATTGATAATGCTATCACTTCTTGAACGCTAAGAAATTTATCTTCCATCAATCCGCCTAGAATCTTCATTGTCTTTTTGCTTTTTACAGCATTTCCAATTACTTTTGGAGCATCAATTTCACTTTCTTTTCCAAAAGCCATCGCAATTTCACCTTCCAAAACTGGCATATTTTCAACATTCATCCCTGCATTCTGTAAAGCTAACTTAATAAGCGTTTTCTTTATAACTTTCATACTTGCCTGTGACTGTCTTAATTCGTTTCTAACATCTTCCAAATCGCTAACTGTAGTTCCCTTAAAATCAAGTAAAACTGCTGATTTAGCGTCTTTTATCTGCTCCGCAAGAGCATCTACTACCTGTTGCTTTTTTTCTTTTGTAATAGCCATGTTTATATATAAATTAAAAATCTGCATTACTGCAGAATTATAAAACCAAAAACTGGTTTAATTACTTCGGTAGGTCTTATTGATCGCCTACTGTCTACAGTGTTTGCATTGTATCACATCACTTAAAAATGTCAAATAAAAAAACTTACTTATTACTCTTTTGATCTTTTAATCTCAAGATAGCCTTAAGATATTCTTTACATTTTTCTTTAAGTTGAGTCAAAAGATCTGAACCATGTAAATCAAACTTATTGAATATTTCTTTTTCACTAAATCTGTGGACAGCGTTATTCCTTACCCCATTTATTTCTTCAGCAAATTTAAACCATTTATCATCTAAACTATTTACTGTTTCTATCCAACCCTCGCCCACATTCCTATATTTAGTAAAGTCAACAGGTTCATAAAAATATTGTCCTTTATATTCAGGATAATATTTTTCATAATATTTTTGTTCATATTCATAAAACTTCTTAAAAAAGTTTTTGTCTTTATATATCATCATGCCAAACTTTCCAGGAAGGTTAACCCTAAAGCATTCATTTGTTGATTTTTTATTGTTCTGATCTTTTTTTAATTGCTTCAACAAATTTAAACATCTTGCAAAACTATCTGGCAAAATCAGTCACACTCATAAGAAAAGAAATTGGTTGTTCTCCATTGTCATCCCATATTTTTTTCATTAGTTTCTGATTACTTTCTGAGAATATTTCGTGATCAATCATTTATTTATACTCTTTAAATTTTATTCGTATAACACAAAATTTTATTTGTATCACACATTATTTTTGCATAGTTACGAGTTTGCTTCACTGCGGTTCGCAATGACAGGGAAAAAGAAATCCCGTAATCCTGAATCCTGTAAATCTTTCAAATCCTACTTAATCCAGTCCGCCTTGGCTCGTCGAGACAGGGTTCAGACACCGTCACATTCGTGATTAGTGTATATTCGTTCTACATTCGTGTCCATTCGTTTTTACTATCTTAACCATTTCCGCGCACTCGCCTCATGCTCCGCCAAAGTCCTTGAAAACACTGTCGGACGATCTACTGGAGTTAAAAAATACAAATAATCTGTATCTATTGGATTCAATACTGCCTCAATAGCATTAAACCCAGGATTACAAATCGGTCCCGGCGGCAAGCCGCCATATTTATAGGTGTTGTATGGAGAATCTACTTCTAGATCACTGTATAGAGGAGATGGATTCCCTTTTTGAGTCACAAAATTAATTGTAGCATCTGACTGCAAAAGCATTTTAATTCTCAATCTATGCAAAAACAATCCAGCAACGATTTTCATGTCTTCTTGAGATGCGACCTCTTTTTCAACGATAGAAGCCAGAGTAACAATTTTATGCAATGTCATTTCACTCCCAAGAATCTGGCTTTTTAATGGCTCTATTTTATTCTCAAAATTATCCAACATTTTACCGATTACATCTTCCGCATCTGCATCCTCATGAAACTTGTAAGTATCTGGAAACAAATACCCCTCCAAACTCTTCGGCTCTCCATCCTTATCCTTCTCCAAAAACCAGTATTTACTCCTCAAAACAGTATTCGGAATATTGATTATATTCAACAGATCTTTATTTGAAATTTGAAATTTGAAATTTGAAATTCTCTCAACGATTAGTTGAGAGCTGTATCCTTCCGGAATCGTAATCTGCACACTATTGTCTTTAACTTTCCCCTCTGTAAGTAAGTCCACCACATATGGGATGTTTTCTCCTAAAGGAATCTCATATTCACCTGCCTGAATTTTTGTCCCAGCATTTTTTAGCCATACATAGGATTGAAAAGCAAAGGAGCTTGAAATAATTTTCTCATCTTTAAGTTGCTCACTGATGTTTTTTACATTTTCTCCGCTTGCAACCACAAATTCTTTTACAGTTCCTGTCGCACCAAAATCATTGTATATTGCATTTCTGACATGCAAAAAAGATCCGAATACCACTATTCCAAATCCACAGAGAATGATGCCGGTGCTAATCAAAAATATCTTTAGTTTATTCATATTCACATTATATCATATAGTCATTATCCGTATAGTGTTTTCTGATTGCCAATAAAAAATTGCTAAAAACGATGTTTCGTGTTATACTAAATTTATTGTTTTAACAGTTCTTTTTATAAACATTTTGTTAAGCTACAACAGATCAGGGGAAATAGTATGCATAATATGTTTAGTAATATTTTTTTATTTTGGCAAAGAGAAAATATCAACTGTTCCGAATTAGAAGGGAGCGTTACCATCCTCCAAAACTATTCTGATATAGGATTACCTGGAAAAATTACGCCAAGAGACTTTTCTTTTTTTCTGAGTTATAAGATAGCTGGGAAAACTCAGCAAGTTGCCTTCATAGAAGGCATCCCGCAAAAAATTTCGCTACATTAGATGTAGCGGTTAGATAGCCCCCAGCAAAAAGCCCTCCAGAATTTTGGAAGGCTTTTTAATTTCTAAATTTTTATTTCTTTATGTGGAGTATGTTTCCTGCATTTCTTACAGAATTTGTTTAATTCTAATTTTTCTTTAATAGTCTTTTTATTCTTGCGTGAATAATAATTCCTGCTATTGCAAACAGAACATTTTAACCCTATCAAATTTTCTTGTGTTTTTGCCATATTTTTTTCTTCTACATTTAATCCGCGTTTCAGCGTTTAATCTGCGTAGATATCCGCGTTAGATCAGCGCTTAATAGTTAGTTTTTCTTAACCCATTGTTCACTGCCCGGATCTTTTTCATATAAATAAACTTCTTTACCAACTTCTAAATCTTCTCCATCAACTAAATTCCAATCCGATTCCCCCGGTTCAAAGACTGCTTTCACTTCGTGCGAGATTGAAAATTCATCTATAAAAATATCCACCAATATCTTACTCATGATGTGCCCATCCTCATATTCTACATAAAATCTTTGAGCATCATCATCTTCATCAACACTTGCATCTTCTACTGTCCAAAATCTTGTCACATACCATGTCCCGCCCAAGACAGCTTCTACTGGAGAAATTTCTGTGATATTTTCTTGAACATACCCAAACGCAATTTCTAAAGGAGCGTCTGCTATTGTTAAATCTTCGCCGTTATTTACATCTTCTTCAAAATTATCAATCGTTCCTCCATCTAAAACTGCATCATCATTGATCTGTCTTCCCTTGAGCCCATAGTATCCAATCACCAATAAAACTACTAAAATAAATCCTACTGTTAATTGTTTTTTGTTCATACTCATAGTTATTTTACTATATCACATTCAATATACAATGTCCAATTGATTTTGAGCCGTTGCGCGGGGTTGAACCGCGGACCTCATCCTTACCATGGATGCGCTCTGCCAACTGAGCTACAACGGCCCTCCTTCGCTGAAGCTACGGAGGGCAGGCCATCTCGTATGACGATTGCGTGACGACTAACGTGGCGGGCTTGCCCGCCGAAGTTGCCCCTAAGGGCAACGTAGGCGGGGACGACCGGGCTCGAACCGGCGACCTTCTGCGTGACAGGCAGACGCTCTAACCAACTGAGCTACGCCCCCAGATTCAATGAACAATGTACAATTATCAATGATCAATTACGACGTAACTATTCACTAATACCTAATTACTATATTATCATAAATATCCAAAAACACAACAAAAATGTCTTTTAGTGGCGTATTGCATACGCCCGTCGTTGTAGGGGCGCGGTCTTGCGCCCGCCCTCGTCGTCGTTCGTCGGTGTTTTGCACGCAAACCATCATTACCTAATAATCTGCTACATTTTTACGCGGGCGGCCATGAAGGCACGCCCCTACACGACGACACCGTCATATAAACAAAATAAAACTGCATC
>Ga0268282_1000357_pt1 | contig 24631 bp, 17 predicted proteins | sample saktaG_12_FD_190133 | JGI IMG/M metagenome (GOLD analysis project Ga0268282, IMG submission 190133) | Saline water microbial communities from Sakinaw Lake, British Columbia, Canada - sak_2011_5_24_120m | ecosystem: Environmental > Aquatic > Non-marine Saline and Alkaline > Saline ...
TTCTGGTATGGTCTTGATTGGTCAAATATCGGGATTGCGGTATCGAATGTTTCAAAATCAAAATAATAAAGCGGGTATTGTAATTCTTTTAAAAAATTTCTTATTTTATCTTTATTGATTATTATTTTATTTCCATCAACCGCTTCTTTAATGACTCGGTCTTTGTGTGAAGATAATATTTCGTCTTTTGGAATATCTTTGATATCTAATATTCCGTCTTCAAAGAACTCCCAATATTTGCGCCAATTGGTTAATTGAATCACATGATATTCCGGAAGCTTACCCCAACACTCATCCTTTAAAGGACATTCATATGGCTTGTTACACTTTATAGATATGGAGACTTCAGGAGGTTCCCCCTGTTTTATTATTTCAATATACTTCTCCGAGTTTTCCTCAATATCATCAATTTGATTGACCTTCCCGGTTACATCTTCCTGCAATACCAACTCATTTGGAATGATATTGCCTTGCTTAATATAGTTTTTATTTATATATTCAATGAAACAATTTTTTATCTTTATCCCGTCTTTTTCACAAATATATTTTTGAAATGCCAAATCGGGAATATGCTCATCCTTTACTTTTGTTGATGCTTTCATCTCATAAAGGTTCCATCCATCAGCTGAAGGCTCAAGGATATCACCTTTAAAGAAAAGATTTTTATAAACCATGCATCCTTCGAAAATTGTCTCGCCTTGACGAATTAAATTTTGAGTCTCTTTAATATTTTCGCCATGATTAAGATTGCCTAAATCTAAACCGTCAGGGAAAAGTTTTTTTACATATTTCTCAAAGTCTCTTCCTTGGGCAAATTTATGTTGATCATACAAAGAAAGTTCCGGCAATTGATGTCTAGAAGAAAACCATAAAAGCCTCGGGCATTGCTGTCCACTCATATATAAAGATTTGGTCAGAAATTTCATTATAATACCCCTTTGTTTACATAACAATCCGGCTCAGCGGCGACGGTACACCGTTCATTAGAATGATTTATTAGGCTAAGTTTTCCTTCTTTAATTTTTCACGACATGTTGGTAAATTCAAATTCCATTTGTCGAGTTGAAATTCTGTTGAATATAGTAATTTTTGATCAATTATAACAAAAACAAGCAACAATTTTGCTGAACTCACTGAGGTCCTATTTGTGGAAAGGGCATTAAATGAATCATTGAATTTTCCCAATATAGAACGAATCGTTGCTTTGTTTTCATTTTTTAATGTATGGAACCATACGCAGTTGCAATTGGAAGCAAGCATTTTTTCTAAATCTTTTTGAATTGAGGCGACTTTAGGAGTGTGCGCTTTTAATTCAATAATCCAATCAAATTCCAAACCATTTTTATTTGATATTTTGTATGTGGCAAGATCAAACCTACCACTAATTTTAGTTTTTCCTGAGAAAGAATGGCTACTCATAGTGGGCACTTCAATAGAAAAAAACATTTTCTTTTTAAGAAAATAATTGGAAAATAGTATTTTTGATTCTTGTTCTGAAATTCTGATTTTCACTTGTCTTTTTAACCTATATTTGGGAAACAAAAGCGATTCTTGGGAACTTTTTGGAATATTAAAAACATTGTTAAGATTAATCAATTTTTTGGCAACTTCGCGGCATGTATTTATCATATTATATCCTCCTATTTCTTTTTTCTAATAATTAATAAACGAAATGTGGAGGTTTTATAGGAGTAGGTCTTGCGATATCATTTTTCGTCTTCCCCCTCATTTTTTTAATATAAATGGGGCAAAACATCTTATTTTTTCTATGATTTAGCTATCCATTTTACGAAGTCTTCCTTTTGGACGTTTATCTGTAATAATAACCTAAAGCCTCAACCTATCCGGTAAAAAACTCCTCAGATCCTATAGGTTATTCCGTTGGAGGTTATCAAATTATTGACCTAGTACACCGTCTCCGGTATTCGTTTAGAATTCATGATCTCCAAAAGAAACAGTCCTTCTAATTATTTTTACTTCATGAAAATAGCTGTCCCTATTATATTCCCTTATTATATTCCCTCATTGATATTAAAATCTGCAATTATAGGTAAATGATCACTTAATTTATTCCTATAAATTACACTCTCGTCTCCAACATGGCAGTCATTAATTTTTGCATATAACTTAGTTGTTGCAAAAAGGTGATCCATTTGATGTAATATCTTTCCATTTGCCATATTCTTGAATGTTGGAATTAATCTTCCATTATATTCTTTTAAACATTCAATTAATCCAATTTTTCTCATCCTGTCTAAATATTCTTGATTCCCTCGTGGATTCTTGCCCCAACAACTATCAAATGTTATAGATAGATTAAAATCTCCTCCGATAATATAATACTCATTAGGATTAATATTGCATTTTAATGCATACCATAATAAATCAGCAAGCCATAACTCCCTATTTTGCGTTAGTTTAACTGAACCAATTTGTTCTTGCTTTAGTAAATCACTATTTAAAGGCCATGCAGGGCTATAGACAGAAATCAAGCGTAGAGTACTACTATTCAATTTTATTTTGTAAGAAAGCAAATTTCCTTTAAATCTTTTTAGTTCTTTATTTACCCATGCTAATTCTGTCGTTAATTCAATTTCTTGTATCTTTCCTCCGTTATGCGCCAATAAGTTTCCAAATCTTTGCTTTACATTATTTTTCGTACTAGACTTTTCATATTTATAAATATAATTATTTTCAATCCAATTGGGAAATGAAGACACTTCCTCTAATAACATGATATCAGGTGATAACTCTTGTAAGTGTTTCCAAATATCTTTCTCTTTTGTCGCTCTTCTACAATTCCATGTAATAACTCTCATAACTTTTCCTTTTTATAAATAAAATAGGATGCGTTCTCCCAATTTATTCAAGGGGATTCTCGGGGTTAGGTCTCCACATTGAACATTACAGCCCTCTATGTCAAATGTGGAGACCTGACCCCTTTCCTATGCTTTCGACTAATGTCTGAATGAGTTTTCATCCACTTCTTTTAAACATTTTTAGAATTCATTTTTCATTTGTAATGTTATACAATACTCATTAAAAATATCAATGAATTTTTCATAATCCTCACCATCTACAAATATCTTTATTAGCTTGTACCTCTGTCATGATGTGATATATTTTACTTTTCTTATTCTTATTGCTTCCCCGGCATAATCATCATCCCGGTAAAAGTTTGCTTTGCCAAGGGTAATCGGGGATTGTCAAACAAAGAACCGTCCCTCTGTTTTATCCTGAAAAGTTAGAAAAAGTTACCGAATTATTGAGCTAGTAAAACGGTACTCTGTCACATTTTCCTATTTTACTGCATTACCTGGGCAACCTGGACGCTGTATCACCTCTTTAAACCGTTTTATCTCTTTGGCACTATATTGTTAGAAGAACCATCCCCTTGACATTCCTATTTTATCCATTCAATTTTATTAACGCGGCATATTATTTTGAAATAGAATTAGAAAATTTAATTATTTTATCTATAATTGCTTTGTAATCAGTGTTTTCTAACTTTTCTAAAGTTACACAATTCAAGTCTGTAATTTTATCAAGGAAATCACCAATATTTGATTGAATTTTCTCTATTTTATCTAGCTCATTATAAAGAGTAACTGCACCAATAGTTTGTAAAGTCTTTATTTTAGCTTCAAATTCGACATACTTTTCTTGCCAATAACGAATATATTCGTTATGTTTTGAGCGATTAAATATTTGTGCTTTATTATCAATGACTATTGGGAATGTGCGGTTAATATAATCTTTTTCCTTAATAAATTGAATTACCTCATACATACAATTTATAGATGTTAAATATGCATCGCTAATTAAAATTATTACATAATCATGGTCACGTATGGTATCCATAAATATTTTTATACTTGAATAAGGAACCGCATCTCTTACATCTCTTGTTAATAGTATATTTATTGAATGAAAGAATTTATCTACTTTATCAGCAATATTAATATTATTGTGACTGTACGAAAGAAATATTTTTATTCTCATATTTTTCACTTCTTCTGAATAATTTATATTATTATGAACAGAGTTTTCGTATAATTTTCTCATTTTTGCATATAACATATAAAAATGACGGGCTAAAAGCAAAAAGAAGAAGTATGGAATAATTCCCAGTATACCCATATTTTTGTATACTATAACCATTATAAATGCTACAAGAGTAAAACTTATATAAGAGGGGATTGTCTCTGTAATTTGTTTTTTCCAAAGAGATAGTATAGATACTTCTTCAGCTAAAGAAATAACTATCATAATTAAATTTAAATTAATAAAATGATAAGCAAAAGCACAGATTATTGCAGGAATTATATAATTAGTTATATTAATTGCACCAACTATTCCTCCTAATTTCTGATATGCAATACCAGCAATTCCAGCTGATAGAGCAAATTGAGAGGCATTAAAAATAACTTTGTACCAATATTTATCTTTATTAAATAATTCTACCAATACATATCCTAAGAAAGTGATACACATTGCAACTGCCGGACCATAAAACAATATTACAATAAAATCTATAGGAAAACCGATGGTAACGCGCATACCTATAGGTAAATCAAGGGGCATAAATTCAACAAGAATAGTTAATGAAAGAAATAAAACAAAAACCCACCACACATCCGTTGAAAAGGATAAAGAAGAGAGTAAATATACAAAAAGAGCAATAGCTAAACATGTTACCGCTCCAAGATAAACTTTTAACTTTAATGACAAGGTATAATTCTCCCTCTAAATATATTATAAAACGTTTTTAAACTTTATTTATTATATCAATTAGTACTTATATATTATATGAATGAACTGTAATGCTCCTGCTAGATAATCTTGCTCAGCAAATTTTTAAGCATTACCTCAAATTTTTCCTTTTATAATATAAATCATTTAGCCTTTAATTCCTTCAATGTAAAATTTACGTGATTTGCTACAGTTCTAATATCAATTACAACTTTTGGATCAAACTTAGAATTGATACAATGGACCGTTCTGAGTATCATATTAATTCTATTTCTTTGTTTTTGTCCCAGCATCTATAGCCTGTGAAAGTTTTTTATGATCCCATGGAACAAGCTTAATTTTGAATTCTTTAATAGCTGAAGGAATTTTAGCCGGCAGTGAATCGCCTTTATACATTGCAATGACACCCTTCCCTAAAGCGATGCTTTCACGAATTTCCCAATCTACCCATTTACTTTGAGCAGTATTTTCGCTTAAGTAGCAACAAGTAATAGAAGACTGTCTGATATGTTCTCGAATTCCCCGTTTGATGTATTCTGCATCTTTGCTGTCAAATGGTTTTTGTAAAGACCTATCAATAAATTCTAAGTCTGAATTCTCATTCTTTGCCTGCCCACGTAGAAGATTTACTTCATTTAAATCTTCACTGGAAAAACTAATAAAAATACTTCTCTTTTTAGGAACTGCTCCTTCTCTAATAGCTTTCCTTGCTATTTCTTCCAATTTTTTTAATTCGTCAGGAGTTAAGCTACTTCCTCCACGTCCGCCACCCATAATTACACCTCTCTATTTAACGAATTTTTAAATTCAATACACGAAACACACTTACCACAGGGTGGATACACCCCCGCATGGCACGAATATGTTCCTGTAATACCTTTATTTTGTGCCATTTTAATGATATCTGATTTACTAAAAATCATTAAAGGAGTTAATATTTTGACTTTAAACCCCATTGAAATATTTATCAGAGATTCTGTTTTTCTAATAAAAACTTCGGTTTGATCTGGGAACAAATGATACTTTTCATCTAGTAATCCAATCGCAACTGCATTTGTATTTTGCTGAAATGCATAAGCACAACCTGCAAGTAGAAAAAGAAGATTACGACCTGGGAGAAAGGCATCTTCGTTTAACCTCGCTTTTGAATCCGTTAGACCAGAAGAAATCAGATTACCAAATCCCTTAAGGTCCATAACCTTAGGTATTGGAAAATTATATTTTTTGTGAATGGAAAGGCAAGCTTTCCATTCAGCCTCTTTACACAATTGTCCATAATCTACAAATAAAGGATACTGCTCAATCCCTTCTTCATTTATAAGCATCTCCATAAGCGCAGAATCTAAGCCTCCTGAAATAAGACTTACAACACTCATAATATCACCTCCTTCCAACAAGACCTCATTACTATCCAAATTGCCGTATCAAGACAAGCCAAGCTTTCTTTAAATTTAGTTGCATAATTAATTAATATTCTTTCTATGTCTTCATATTTAGGTGAATAAGATACCGTTTTAAGAATTTGTGGAACTAAGCCAACGACTTTCATATATTTTAAAATATGCGTGTCTAATATGGCTAAATTTTCTGCATAACCAATGTTTCTTAAAAATAAACTAGCTTGTTTTGGTCCAATTCCCACAGCCACTGACATGATTCTTGCCCTGGCAGTACGCTCATCTATACAAGATGTAAGTATTCTTCTGATGGAAAAATTTGTTGGAAATGGTAAACTAAAATGCACCTAAGGTGGAAAATAAAAATGCACCTTTAAAAAGAAACAGTTCTTTACTATAGTATGAATAAGAATCAATACTATAAGGAAAGGACTGAAATATGGTTAACAAGATTATGTATCAAAAGATTCAGCATTTTAGGAGAAAAGGATTTAGCAAAGCAGATATTGTAAGAGAAACCGGATTAAACAAGCGGACAGTATTTAAATATTACGATATGTCAGAGAAAAAATACTCTCGCTATATAGAAAAAGTGAGATACCGGAGCAAGTTATTTGAGCCTTATCAGTCCCCTATTCTTGATCTATACCAAGTAAATGACTTTCAAAGACTGGAAAAATCGGCGGTGTATGATTATCTTGAAGAGAAACTAGGGTCTTTGCCGGGTACGGAGAGGAGTTTCCGTAACTACATCAGCTTCCTGGTAGAGACAGAACAGTTGAAATTAAATGGCAATAAACGGATATATTCTCCGGTGGCAGAGCTTCCCTACGGGAAACAGCTGCAGATCGATTTCGGAGAATACCGTACCAGAAGAGGCTTAAAGCTCTATATATTTGCAGCGGTTTTATCTGCCAGCCGCTACAAATACTGTGCCCTACAGGATAGACCCTTTACTACCCTGGATTTAATCAACCATCTCCTGGATTGTTTTGAGTATATAGGGGGAATACCCGAAGAACTGGTAATAGACCAGGATAAGGTGATGGTAGTAAGTGAAAACCGGGGAGATATCATCTACACTAAGGATTTTAAGCAGTTTATAGAAGAAATGGGTTTAAAGATGTATGTCTGCCGGAAGAATGATCCGGAGAGCAAGGGGAAGATAGAGAATCTGATTAAGTTCATCAAGAGAAACTTTCTAAGCGTAAGAGATTTTGAAAACATTGAAGAGGCTCAGGAAAGGCTGTCCAGGTGGTTACACCGGCGGGCCAATGGCAAGATTTCGCTGGCCACCCGGCGTATTCCCCAAGAAATGTTTAGCGAAGAGAAAGTCCATTTGAGGACCTTGAAAAATTCCATCTACCGGAAGGATAGCTCAAATGTCCGAGAGAGACGGAAAGCAGATATTATGGGTCAGATATCGGTGAATGCTTCTAAGTATCCGGTCCCTTTGGAATACCGGGAGCGGGAAGTAGAGATCTATAAAACCGCAGAAAGGCTTTTCATTTACGATATCCGTACCGGAGAAAAGATAGCAGAACATGCAATATCTCCCATCCCGGGAAGCCGGATAGCAAACCGGGCCAGATGCCACCGTAAAGAGCTTAAACAGAAGCAATTAAAAGAGGAGTTAAAGAGACTTTTTGCCTTAGATAGCTGGAGTGAATTTGTAGATAAGAACTTTCGGATGTATACCCGTTATTTCCGGGATCAGTATCATGATGCACTAAAGAAATTCTCCCAGGGGATAGAAAGGGAGCATCTAGGACAGGCCATAGACCTATGTCTGGAAAATCGGACTTACACCATGGCAAATCTCTATGATACTTATCAGTATTACCAACAGGAAGCCGAGTTAGCCCTGCCAAAAGTAGAAATTGTTTCTAGGTTAAGGGATATCCCGCAGGAGAAGAAAGCCTTTCAAGTAGAAAAGAGAGATATCGGAGTTTATCATACCCTGGTAAATGCCTCAGAGGTACGGCCATGAGAAAATATCAGCAGATAGTCAGTTTACTGGAAAGCTTAAAGCTTAAAGGAATGATCCCTAATCTGGATAACGAGATAACCGAGGCAGAAGAAAAGAAAATATCCTATTTGAGTTTCTTGGACCTTCTTTTAAAGGCAGAGATAGACTACCGGACAGAAAGAAGGCTCAAACGTAATCTGGTAGGAGCCCATTTTCCGGTAGAAAAAGACCTGGATAATTTCCAATTTGCCAGAGTAAAAGGTATCACTAAGTCAGACTTATCGGCCCTTCTGGATTTCCTGTGGCTGGATAATCACAGCAATCTATTATTTTTCGGTCCACCCGGCCTGGGTAAAACTCATTTATCCATAGCCATTGGACTAAAGGCTATACGAGCAGGTTATACGGTATGTTTTGAACGGATGACCACCCTTGTCAAGTGGTTAAAGATGGCCGATATTCAGCGTAAGGCGGGCTTTAGAGTGAACCGCATCTTAAAAGCGGATCTGATTATCATTGATGAGATAGGCTATACGCCCATAGAAAGAAAGGAGGCTAATCTATTTTTTAACCTGATAAGTGAGCTTTATGAGAAGGCATCTGTCATTATCACTTCTAATAAAAAATTTGATGAGTGGGCTGAAATGATGGGAGATGAAGTGATGACCGTAGCCATGTTAGACCGGTTGCTTCATCATTCCAAAGTATTTAATTTAAGTGGGGAATCATTTAGAATTAAAAAAGAAGAGGAGGATTAAGCCATTTTTTTCTTTCTAGGAGGTGCAAAATTGTTTTCCGCGCAAGGTGCATTTCTACTTGCCATTTACAACTGCTCATATTTATTAATTACCCTCTCTCTAAAGCGAAAATGAAAATAGTAACCAGACCATGAAATATCATTTTTATCTCTTCCCATCCGCTCTTTTAAGAGTTTTATTCGCCACAAAATAATATACAAATATATTTTTCAAAAGGGGCTTAAGATTAGTTTTCTGTAACTTTATAGAATTATCTTATAACTCAATTGACTCGACATTATAAACACAAAAAGGACAGAACAAGAAAATGATAGATATCAAATTGCTTGCTCTGTCTTTTTACCTGAAAGATTCTTCCTAAAAAATTAGGATATAGTTCTTTTAGTAAACTCTGTATGGGTTTTCCTAAAGATTAGGAGTTGCCCCGTCGGTGCTTTTTTGTATAAAGCTCTCCAGAGTTCTGTCCGGTAACGGTCCTTTTTGCCTGAAAGTTTGGATACTTATCGTATCTTACCTCTTCGGCTCTTTTTCTTTACAAAACAAAAGAAAAAGTCTCTCCTGTTACCTTCATACAGTTTACAATATTTAGTTAATATATTATATATACTACACCTATTCTAAAAGTCCTTCTTTTTAAGGAAAGTTTTATTTTGCAGGTAAAGGGGGACACACTTTACTTTTTATAGAGCATTAAATTCGGGCGTATCAAAGAAGAATGTCCCACATGATTCCCATCGAGTTTTTATAAATATTTAAAAATCCCAGTTTGTATTTGTGAGTGCACACGGACCTATCGAAAATATCAATAAATTTTCAATAATCATCATCTATAAATATTTTTTCTGGGCGTAGCCTTATATTTTTCTTTATTTTACTATTACTTGTACTTGTTCTTCTTGTTTCCCCGGGCATAAAAATCACCCCTAGTAAAAGTTTATTGTGCTAACGATAATAGGGGATCCTCAAACAAAGAACCGTCCCCCTGTTTTAACACAATTTCGATAAATATCAATTGTCTAAGAAAATGGGATATGCCCTTATTTAATTTAATATTCTATTATAGTAAAATTAGAATTTTCAGGAAAAACTTGTACATCCTGTCTATTATCGATACTATAATATATTTCCAATAAAGGTATTAAATTTAAGATATAGTCGTACATCTCATCTAAAGCAATTTTATAATTACTATTTGTATCAGCATTTAAAGGCCAATTTGTATATCCATACCCGCATCCATCACAGAAAACAGCAGTAAATAATCCAAAAGGATCAAAATCGCCTAGCACTAATGGTGATACATCTATACTTGTTTGATAATAATGACAAGCGGTTAAAACTTTATATTGATTAGTAGTAAGTAGACCTTTAGATTGAGCTTGGGAAAAAATATTAATAATCTCATCATTAAAAGATATCAACTCTTCTTTAGAAATTATTATTTTTCCTTTGCTTTTTCCAATAAATCCGCCTGAATAACAAGAATCAAAAATAACTATCTTTGTACCTGGTATTGCGCTTAAAACACTCTCTAACTCATCCACACTTATAGCCGAATCAGTAAAACCGTCAAAATCGGTTGGAAGGATATAAGAAGTGCTAAACCCCTCACCATAAGCACCATGACCACTAAAGTAAAAGTAGGAAATATCATTTTCATCTGCTTCCGAAAAAGTGGAAGTAATTCCATTTATAATGGCTGTCTTTGTAGCATTTAAATCCTTCAGTGATACAATTGGAGAAAATTCAATTTCATCTGACCCAAACTTGCACTGGTTAAAAACCTCTATCATTCTATCTACGTCATATGGCGGACCATTTAAGTCACCATCAGGAGGAGGACCATAATTTTCATAATTACCAACTCCCACAAGTAAAGCTCGGTATACCATAGAATTAACAACTGGAATAGCGGCTATAGTTACATTTACAGTATCAGTTTTAGTAATGTCTACATCAGTATAGGATATGGTAATCGTAGCTGAACCTTCTGAGACTCCGGTAACAGTTCCGCCACTACTAACAGTAGCATGACTACTACTTGAACTATAACTGCAATCACTTAACGTGAGAGCAACTGAACCTGAATCAATGTAGTAAGCGGTAACCGAATCAATTTTTAGAGACTCTCCTACTTCTAAATTCACAGAGGTAGGCTGAACGATAATTTTGTTTAGACGGGCAAGCAAATCTTTATATACGCTGGTAGTATGGTCAGAATAAACTATAACTGTTTTTGTATAACTTACATCACCAAGAGTTACCTTAACTTCATAAGTGCCTTTGGGAAGATTTATTATGGTATAAGGGGTAACATATCCCGTATCTGCATTATTTAAAAATATTTTTGCTCCGGAAGGATAAGTAGATACTTCAATAGAACCGGAGTCACCAAAAAGCAGATTTGAGATAGGAGTACATCCAGAAATTAGTAAAAAAGTTAATAGTAGAAGAGTTAATAAGGAAAATTGCAGTACTTTAGAAACTGAAAGGTATGCTTTCCTTTTCATAGTTTAATCCTCCAATTAATTTGAATTTTTACTATTATTATTTTAGTATTAATACATTTTAAAACAGGAAACAGGGGACGGTTCTTTGTTTCAAGCTCTAAAGATGTTATTGACAGTAAATCCGGTCAATTCGAAAAATTAGAATGAGCAATTAAATTGTTTGCCCAAAAAAACTGTCCCATTTGCAATCTTGTATCGCAAGTCACTGACATCTATAAAAATATCATGAATATATTTTCTCAATTTATGGTTTTTATTTAATCCCAAAAAACACTCCATAGTTTGAATAGCCCCAAGCCACTCGTCTTTAGTTTTTGGTCCATGAACTGTTACATCATTAATAAAATAGATGAATAAAAGATGGGCTTTAACCTGTCTTTTTTCTCTTAGATAATATAGATGAGCTATTCGATTTACGTATTGATAAAATGTTCCGGTCCAGTCAATATTATTACTAATATTTAAATATTTTTTTACCTCATCAAGGGAATTCCTTATTTTCTTAATTGATTGAGGGTCTTTTGCATCAGTTCCAGAACTTACCATTTCAGGTATATTTGCCTTTGCTTCAACTAGTATGACTTCATATTCTTTATCGTCTTTAACACCTTTAACACCTAATGCATCCCATTGAGGACCCTTTTTAGGCCAAAAAGCAATTAAGGGATATTTTATTCTATCTAATTTTCCTATCCTTTTTAAAAAACCTTCATCACAGTATTCTGCGTAATCATCTTCCTTTAGAGGAGATTTCCACTCAATATTTATTTGCTTTCCAATTACTTTGGAAATTTCAGCGTCCAGATATTTCTTTTTTACATTTATAGCGACTTGCAAGTTTTTTAGGCTGCCATGTGAATCGGATTCTTGAGGAAATCTACTCATAATACACCTTCCTTTTTATAAAACAAAGAACCGTCCCCTGTTTTATTTTAATAACAAGTTTACTTTTCTCAGAACATCTTAATGCCTCAAAAACATAATGACAATAATCTGAAATGGTAGCGATTAACACTTGCTTAATAACAATCGATTTAAATTCATCTTCATAACCATTATTGCTGAGCCATTCTAATATGTCATCATTACCTTTAATCGCTTCAATATCACTCTTTTTTTTTAACTTATATATTGTGTCGAACAATTTCTTATTTTCGCCTTCAACTACCACTTGCGCTAAAATATCATGTAAATAGAAACATAAATTATGCAATTCTTTATATTTTTGAGGTAAAAAATATCCCATAATTTCCCCTATTTTTAATTTTTGTAATAAAAATAAATAGATTTAATTTTTCATTTGATATAGTATTTTTATAAATAAAATTCATTGTTTTGTATCTTTTAAAAATATTTTTATATTTTATGTTATTCTTCTATAACATATTTTATGTATTTTTTCTTTTGGTATTTTAATCACACCACTCTGCTCTAATATGCCAATCTTTATTAGGAATAATTTTTTCATCTGAAACAACTAAATGGATTCTAGGATCTGATGTTGCAAGAAACAAAGTATGTCTACCCGACCAATATCGTATTTTTTCTCCCGGTTTCAATCTTAATATTAATCTAAAAATAAAGTCTCTAGCTATGTTTTCTATATCATATACTCTTTCTTCCACGGTTTTTCTATTCGATTCATCTGAATAACTAAGCCTTCCGTGAGCAAGGGCGCCTCGAATATCATGCAGTGACCATCCTTTTTCTTTTTCAAATAATTTTTTAAAATATTTATGCTCATCTCCAAAAATTAATTTTATAATTTCTTGAGTTTTGCTTTTTAAAGTTCCATAACAATCAAAATATGCATCTACAACAAACTTTAATGGATCTGATTCATAAAACTCCTTATATTTGGTTTTAACACATTCTATTTTCATTTCCTTCTTTTTGTTTTTAGTTTTTTGTATCAATATTAATCCAAAATCACCTTTTCCGTCAGTAATATTTATAGCAATAGACTCAATGACAATATAATAACAAAGAAATCGTGTAAAAATATTTGTAGAATTTTTACCATGATTAAACCATCCAATAGCGGAATCAAGAATTATTGCATCTTCGTTGGCAGGAAAATTTTTTAAAAATTTATTTAAAAACAAAATATCTTGCTTGGTAGGGCTAGCAAATCCGCTTTTACTATAAGACATATTGTATTTTACACACCACCTCATAGAACAATTAAAGGCAAATGCTAATCTATTCGCGACTATGTCAATAAAATTAATTGCATTTTTAATACTATTTTCATCTATTGAATCAAGTTCTATCCACCCATCATATATATACATATTACTAAGGGGAAACCCTTCTTCGTCGGTAGGTGAACATTTATATAAATGTAATTTATTTCCAAAGGTTGAATGTTCTATAGGTAAATTTAGATTTGAACAAATAACAAACTCTACAACTCGATGGCCTGTACACAATATATAAAAAAAACTTCCCTGAATTTTTGGATCCTTTGAAAAAGAAGATGCTTCCTTTTGTAAAGTATCTGATTTTCCGGGATACATTAGAGGTCTCCATTCACCAGGTTTATTATATCTCCCAGGTAATCCAACCTCATATAATCTTTTTTCTCCGATTCTCCATTCGTCTCTCATTTCATCTATATAACCAACAAAAAATTCTAATGGATAATTTAATGTGATATTAACACACTTTGTTTCATCGGAAAATCTTTCAAAAATAGCAGAAAATCCGTTCGAAAAATGCATTTTAAACCCATAGAGACCAAAATCAGAAGTAGTAAGTAATTCTAAAACTTTAAAACAAGGTAATTTATATAATTTAGGTTGTTTTAAAAAATCTAAACTTCTTTTTTCTTGTATTTCAATAAGTGTATTAAAAAATATTTTTGCTTTTTTATATAGTTTTTTTAAGTATTTAATTTCATTAATATTATAGGGTGTACCTTCAGAACTTATTAATTTAATTAATTTTTCAGGGAAAGCTTCTTTTAGCACATTTATAATCGATAGTTGATTTTTTTCTTCACACATTTTCAAGAGAAATTGAATACGCTCAGAGATATTGGGGTATACAATATGTGGAAAATTACCTTTATTTAAAGATAAAAAAGGATTTCTATTATAGCCTTGTTTGTTAATACAATTTATCAAATTTGCAATTAGGTCAAATGGATCATTTATTTTCATTATTGCTTTATATTTGTCTATAAAATCACCATCACTAACGCATGAAGAATTTATCTCTTTAATTGTGTCTTTAATCTTTAATAGTGGATCTAATTCCCATGTCATACCAGTAACACGCAGAAGAGTATAAATATAATGAATTCCACCTTTTAATTGTGCTTGCGTAAAAAGTTTTTTTAAAATTTCCTTAACATTAGATTGGTTTTTAGGCATTTTTTAGGTATTTTACCTCACATGTAATATATAATTAAAAAACACAATATACATGACAAAGCATGATTCTCCATCATGCTTCAATCCTTCCGAAATTAATCTACTCTTTTATTATTTCTCTTCTCTTTTCTTCCAGGACAACCTAAAAGTTACCGGACTATTGACTTGGTACGCCTTCCCTATTTAAGAAAATGGATGTGATTCTATTATTTACTAGGGCACTGTCAAACGAAGAACCATCCCTCTATTTTCGTAAATAAGATTTAAGTTTGCTATCAAATCGTCTTTTTCATAAATAGATAAATAGGTACAGACACCTATCTATCTATTTATCTAATTTAAAAGTAAAATACTAATTATCAAAAAAATGGGATTTGTGCGTTTTTTATTCAAATACTAGTCTATCTGCCTTTTTTTCATAATCATTCATATCTCCAATTTTTTCCGATATGCTTACCCAAAGTGTAAATCACTGTTAGACTAGTTTAACCTCCTCTATTTGTTCGACGTAATAACATCTGAATTAATGCAAATAACCGATGGAATAGATAATCTAAAAACTCGGATTCAGAAATTACAATTTTATTTGTCTCGGTATGTCGAATCGCAAAATCATTTCCTATTTTGGTTAGTTTAATAGCTTCTTGATTAACGCATTCGCGAAACTCCGACTGTGGAATAGCTTTCTCTAACAGGGTTTCAATCTGTTTTTTCTTATCTGGACCTGGCTCAAGGGTTTTTAACCGTTCCCAAGCACCCCAAAGTTTTTCAACTGCTTCTCTTCGAATGTTTATATCAGGATCACGAAATTTTTCACGAGCAAGCTTAAGAAGGCGGTTAAGTTCTTGATCTTTAGATTGAAAGACCGCACTGACCAACGCCTCACGGAGAACTACAGGCTCTAACCTCACCACTTTACCATCTCCTTGTAACTCAAATGCAAGTCCGTTTCGTCTAAAAAGCCTATTGACATCCTTTATATATTGCTGTTTACCAGAATCCTGATCAAATAAAAGAAGATGATTGTGTTTGAAAAAAGGGTGATATGCCTTCTTAGTGGGCTTTGAAATGTCTCTATAAAAAAATTCCACCATATCCAATACTGATAAAGTATCAGGCAAATTACTCGAATTAAGAGGCCATTCTATCGAAGGAAATTCAGCCCGAAAGGCCTGCTGGATAGACTCTTCATCAGACCCAATAAGGATAGGCCCGTCAGGGCAATTTAGCGGAAATCTCTCTGCCAGAGAACCATTATTTATCCTTACTTGAACAAGAGCCATAAATCCACCCCAGAACAATTTGTCTATCCTCTCTTTATTTCGAGGCTGTAAGCCAAGTTCCCGTTCACTAAAATAACTATCTTCCATTGTAATTACCTCTTATTTATTGCATGACTTGACACCTTTTTTATTCCTGTATCATATTAAGAGGCGCCAAGCATGCTTTTTTCTTCTTATATCCTTTTCCATTCGCTTTCTCTCCCAATAACATCAATGAATTTGGATCTCTTCTTATCCGTTAATTCTTGACCATATGATATCCCCCGGGGTCTTTTATAGGAGTGAAATAGATATAGTTTTTCTTTTGCACGAGTCATAGAAACATAAAACAAACGAGATTCTTCAACAAGATCGCCTCTAGGACTTGGTACTATATCATCTTCTAAACCTACCATAATCACAACATCTGCTTCAAGGCCTTTGGCTTTTTTCATAGTATTTAACTGCACCCAGCCTAAACCTGTGGTACCTTGAGGATTAAGTAATTCCGTTATCTTGGTTATATCTTCTATTAATTTTGATGGATTAACCCAAACATTGGATACAACTGCCAACTGTTTGATAAACTCACCGCACTTTTCTTTTTTAAAATTAATAAATAAATCACTCAAATTCAAAAGTCCATCCCGAATTTTTATAAGGGTTTTATTGGGTTCTTTTAGGCTTTTAATGACCGAAAATAGATCGTTTTTTTTATCAACATGTTCCCATAGTTTAGCAATTTCAGTTTCTTCTATAATTCGTTTCTTGATAGTTTCTTGGGTAGTTCTTCTATCCTTTTTTGCACCCGGAACATGTGCAATACCTTTATTTATAAGTTCTTCAATAACTAACCGTGTTGTAAAGGTCTCAGAAGGAATAGTTGTCCAATCTATAAACAGCTTTGCAATTTTCACTCTTTCGGGCAAGAAACTTATTGGACAACTATATACTATGCCTCGTTTGGATAGTTCTTGAGTAATCAAAGGGAAAAATTCTTTCTTTGGCACGAGTATTAAAATACTCTTTTTCTCTTGGGTAAATTGCCGAGCAATTACAGCAACCATTTTTGCTTCTGCTTTATCACTAAGTAATTTCCATATTTGAGGTTCTTCACCACTTGGCACTTTATATTCTAATTTTTGTTCCCCAGTCCAATCGGTGTAGTATTTTTTTAAAACGCTGATGGCATCTTGCATTATTTTTTCATGACACCTTCGACTATATGGTAATGGTGGAGTTTCTGAGCCGGGAAAATATTTTTTAAAACGTAAGATAAATTTAGGGTCGCCGCCACGGAATCCATAGATACTTTGAGCATCATCTCCGACTACGAAAAGCCTATTTCTGGACTCTCTACTAATCAACTCTATTAGTCTAAATTGTGCTGTATTAATATCCTGATATTCATCAACTAACAAATATTTTGCTCTGGATTGATATTTTTTGAGAATAGTAGGATTTTTCTCTAATATACGACAAGCAAAAAGGATTTGATCATCAAAATCTATATAATTACATTTTGACATTATTTCCCAATATTTCTTACATATTTGGCATATTTTTTCTCTGGAGTTTTCTTTACAATCACCATATTGCTTACATTTAAGAGCTTCTCTACTATCGTTTTCAGTATAACCGAGTATTAAAGCTGCATCCCGATACATCAATCGTTTTACATTTTCATCTTTTTGAACCCTGAGGTCGGTTTTGAGTAAATTAATGTCGTGTGGCTTTTCACGTACTATTTCAAAACCTAAAGAATGCATCGTGGAAATATAAGGTAGTTTATCAAATGGAATATTAAAACCGCTTGGTTTGGTAAGTTCATTAATCATATGTTGGTTTGCGTCTTTTCCAAATGTAAGTACAGTTATAATAGTTTTGTCTGTACCGTTGTCCAAAAGACGCTTGGTTCTATCGGCCAAGAGATGGGTTTTGCCAGCACCGGGTCCCGCTAGAACAAGAGTAGGTGATGCAAAATTAGTAACAATTTCTTCATAATTATTCAACGCCATATAATTTATTTCCTATTTTTGTTTACTTTTTATTGTTAAAATTCTCTACGATTTCTATTTCCTCATCGGTTAAGTCATATAATTTATACACCAATTTGTCAATTTTTCGTTCCTGCGCGGTTGTATCTGCTATTAAATCAGATTTTTTCAATTCTAAAATTTCATCCACCAAAGATTTTATTTTATCAACAATCGATCGATTTTCAGTGTTGCATGGGGTGATGTGAACTTGCTCAACATATTGTTTTTTCCATTCAAATGCATGACCTAAAAAAATACCAATTTTCTGAAATTCATAATTAAATATTGATGAATTTAAACATCCTAATAAGTATCTCAAATTAATACTGTCACTTGTAATAATATTTCCTGGTGCATTTAAAAAAACATCTTTCCCTAATAATACAAAAGAACTATTATAGGCAATATTTCCCCATACTACCTTCTCCTTCTTAAATTCAGGATAGTAGGTTGCAGCACATCTTTGCAAAGCATACCATTCATATCGAATTCCTGTTTCAGCAGTATTTCTTTTTGATAAAGGCTCTTTAAATTGTAAAAGATATTGGAATATAGTAGGGTATTGTTTTTTAAATTCCAATTCTGCTTTTTTGCTTGCACCTTCAATTGCCAGGTCTTTATTTAATGGAAAATGCCAGGGAATAAATATAATCCACAATCCTGCCCATTCAAAGCCATATCTTTTTATATCTCGCCCCCGTAAAATTGGTTTGATAATTTCTGCACTTTTCGGATCTTCCTTGCAAAGTCGTTCTTTGGTCGTTGTATCAATAATAAAAGCATTATTGTATCCAGTTTTTATTCCATAAAAAATGTTCACATCCCACTCTTTAAGTGGTTTGCCAATTTTTTCAATTTTTTCCTTTAATTTTTGTTCAGCTTCATTGATGATAAACCAAGCATTTTTACTAAGTTTGGAGAGTATCACACCATTGGTTTGTAAAAACGCCGAAATATTGAGTTTATCAGCATTGATATTGGAAATAGTTATTGCCTGCAATTTCTTTTTGTTTTTAACTTTAGCTATAATTAAAATATTGGTATCAACCGTCGCAGATTCAAAAACAGCTGGTCCCAAATCTATCAAAATCATTGGATTGTGCTTTATAAAATATTCCCTCAATTTTTCGCCATAACTTGCTCGCATCCATTTATTACTAGTAATAAAGCAGAGGTGCCCACCTTGTCGAAGTGTTTTTATCCCATTTTCATAAAACAAAGCATATATGTCGCCGGTTCGTTTAAAAGTCTGGTATCCGCAATTTTCATAAAGATTTGCCAGTTTTCCACCATTTTTTTGTAGTTGTACATACGGCGGATTCGCAATTACTATATCAAAACCATCTTTTATTCCAAACATCCACTCTGGATCAAACCATTCACAAGATTCACCCGAAAATGGATTCCATTGTGATAATTTAACCGTTTGTGAATCTTTCCCGCCCCAACTTAACCATTTTAAACTGCTGCTAAGCATCTCGGTTTGTATCTCTTGAAATTTCTCCTCAATTGATATTTTCTCATCTCCATAGCATCTAAGGTATTCTTCACGTAATTTTTTTAGTTCGGTTATGTTATCAACTGTTTCAAATAGTTTTGGTTGTAATCCTTTTTTATATGATCCAACAAGAGTACTAGGCAATCCAATAAGGGAATTAGCACATACAAATTTAAATTCCAGATTTGGAAGCCAATCAACTCCTCTATTTTCTTTCGAATCATCCACGTTTTCATCGACAATTAGCGACAAAAAGAATCTTAATTTTGAAATATCAACCGCAATAGGTTGAATATCCACTCCATAAATTGAATCCTGGATAATGCCAAGCTTATGTACATAGTTCCAATTTTCTGCTTCGATTTTTTTTTGAAATTCTTCTCGTACTATAGTATTTTCTATTTGTGATACTTTCTTGGTTAGCCATTTTTTTGATTCAGGATCAATTTTTTGTAAAATTAAAAGCATCTTTTGAAGAATTCCCATCGGAAATGCACCGCTCCCACAAGCAGGATCAATAATTTTTATAACATCAAGGGCGTCAAGTACAGCGTCTTTTTCAGATTCATTTAAGTCAACCTCTTCTTCCTCGTAGGCAAGCAAAGAAGATATTTCGCTCTCCTTAAGATTTGTTTTGTTAAGTAAATACTGTTTTAAACTTTCATCAACCATATATTCAACTATCGGCCTGGGCGTATAGTAACTTCCTGTTGATTTACGAGCAGTATTACCCGTCTCGGGATTAATTTCTGCCAAGAGGTTTTCAAAGATTCGTCCTAACATCTCCGGTTCAATAGAAAGTTCAACATCTACCGGAGTATTTTCGTCGATTGTAAAGTTGTAAATTTCGAAAACCTTAAATAGTTCTTTAAGCCAATTATCAGGTACCTTCAATGTATTGATATATTTAGATGTTCCAAGTTGATCAACCTGATAATAGTCATGATATTCAGGTGTAAAAAGACCACCGTTAAGGAAGGGTATTTGTGACCAAGGGGTTATTTGGTATTCTTTTTTACGTTGTTTTATGGGTTTATTGAGTGTTTCAAAAAAGAGGGGCTCAAGAATATTGTGATAAAGACCAGGTTTTTGGGTAACTGCCATCAAAGAAAGAAGTTCCTCTGGAATTAAAGAGACGCCTTTATCAGAAGTTTTTTTCTTCAAAAACCAGCAGAAAATCAACCTGCCAATTAATCTAACTGAAAATTCCTTTTTTATTGTATCATCAGAAGTAGATGGCAACTGCAGACTGCCTTTTTCCTCATATTTTGTTCTGCCAATTGTTCTCTCCCCACCTGCTAATTTTGTAAAGAGAATTGCTATTTGTGTATAGAAATCCTTATTGACTACTTCTATAGAAAATCTTTTTTTCAGGTCTTCAAAATCCTTAACCCTACCTTTTTTAATTAGGTATGTTTCAGGTGTATGTGTTTTTGTTTCCGGTCCTAAAAAGAAAGAATATCTATGGGGATTAGAATATTCCTTTTTGACTCTCCTTCCTTCTTCCCATTTTAAATCAATTGTAACAAGTGACAGTCTGTAATTAAGTGAGTTTTCGGAAATAAATAAGATCAGAGCTCTTTTTATGCCATATTGTGCCAATAACCGGAAGGAATCTCTGGAGAGAGAAATTCTTGGGTCGTTTTCTGAATGGTGAGTTATCTGGTATACATTCATCTCTAAAGAACGGACTTCACCAATTTTGGCAATGTTTTGAATAAATTTGGGTTGAAAACTAACTTCAATCTTTTCATCGTGTCCCTCAAAATCCTCCGGTAAAAGTTGGTTTCGGAAAAAATTTATATACTGACTGGGATTATAAGGGTTTTTAAAATCAATAATTTAAATCAACTCCTCTGATAAGATTAATGATTCTCTACCTTCATCAATTTTCTTTTCTCTATCAATAATATTTAGAAGGTATTTATGGGGAACTTCTTTCTCAAATTCTTTAATTTCTCTATCGAGATTTTTTAAGTCGATTGTCCTAATGGCTTTTGCATATCGATCAGGTAAGGCATCCAATTCTTTTAAAACATAGTAGAGGTCTTCTAAATAATCTTTTTTTTCTGGAAGTTTTGTTTTTAGGGCTTCTACTTTGTCTATTGCTTCTATTTTACCTCTATTTAAAGCAATCTCTTTCTTTTTGGAAAAAAGGTTATCCTTTAATTTTGTATAAATTGCATCAAAAGTTTTACTTGTTTTTTCTGCGTTTTCAGAGATTTCTGCTTCGAATATTTTAAATGCCTCAGCAGCTCCCAAGGGAATGCATTCTTTAGGTGAAGAAGCAAATTTAAAGACATATTCATCGCCTTTTTTGCCAAAAACTACTACTCCTGAGCTGTCTCTCATTGTTGTTCGTCTAATTCTCGACCTTTTAGAAATATTTAGAGCTTCTTCGATAAGGTTGGGGTTAGATATACGTAATTTCTTAATAAAATTCTCATATTTGGTTTCAGGTGATAGTTCCTCTTGATTTTTAAAAGCTTCCCGGAATTGTTTTGCAAAGAAAGTTCTAAGTTCTTCGTCTTTGGTGAGTACTTTTGTATCTTCACCAAAAAGTGCATGTACCATAGCAATTTTTAAGGTAGAAATCTGCTTAACGCGGATTTCTCTTTCACCTGTTGCAGTGGGAAAGAAATTATAAATAAAAAGTTCCTCAAAAACTTTTTTATTAATTCGGTTTATTCGTCCAACCCTTTGAATTACCCTTGTTGGATTGTAAGGGATATCATAGTTAAAAACAATACCAGCCCGGTGCAGGTTAAATCCTTCGGAAATTGCATCTGTGGCTATTAATACATCAAAATCATTTTTTTGGATTTTTGCTCCTGCATCAAAATTTTCTTTTATTGTTCTTTTATTTTTTTGGCTGGCATCAGAAGAAGAATATTTAAAAACTCTTAAATTATGCTTTAATTTTTCAAATAAATAATCAGCTGTATCCGCGAATTCTGTAAAGGCAACTATTTTTCTATTAGGATCTTCCTTTAATTTTTGCTTCACTATTGAGTCAAAATGCTCAAGTTTTGGGTCTTTGGGGAAACCTTTACTAAACCATTTTTCACGTATATCTTTAAGTATTTTAATATCTTTCTCTACATCTTCAATAAATCCTTTTCTGATTTCTTTTTTATCAATTAGCCACAAACCCTTTTCTTTGTAACTTTCTAATTCCTCATCTAATATGATATCTTTAAGTTCTTCATCTATGTCTTCTCCTGTAGCTTCTAAAAGAGCATCCACATCAGGTAATTTCCCTTTTTTATATATCGGTACTTTCCCTACTCTTTCATACCAATCACGGATAATTTCAGAAGATTTGATTATAGAATCTAAAGTTGACTGGAAAGCATAGATAGAACTTTCAAATCGGCGTACAATCAAACGTCTCATAAATTTAGCTAAATTCATTTGGGTCTGTTTCAATAGATTTTCATCAACACCCATTTCCTTAGCTATTTTTTCCCGGTATTTCTCAAAATTCTTTATATAACTTGTCGGCATATATCTTGCACCAATAAACCCAGCTTCTTCGTCATCTTCAGGAGCAACAGTTTCCAGTGTATCTTTATAAAGGTCGCTTAACTCTTGTAAGTTATACTCAAGGAGTTTCGGTTCATTAACTTTGGGAAAAGAAATATTTTGCTGTTTTAAATCTTCTTTATATTCTTCGATCCCCTCCAAATCCAATCGGGAGCGACGGATGACCAGAGGGGATAAAATATTTCTAATTTCATCGGCCACTTTTTTTATGCGAGCGGTGATGGCTATATCACTTTCTTTTTTATTTTTTTGTATTTCTTTGATTTCTTTATATTCAGAAATGAGTTTTTTAAATTGATAAGAGAGGTTGTCAACTGTTTGAATGGTTGACCTGGTAGGGATTTGAAATAATTTAACCATGGAAAAAACATCCTGTGGCCGGTTATTGAAGGGAGTAGCAGATAGTAATACAATTTTATTACGCTGGCAAAGTTTATGAAGATTGGCATAATCTACGGTAAGTTCGTTCCTGTATTTGTGGGCTTCGTCTATGATCAATAATTTCTCTTCATCTTGATCGTTCTCTTCTATGGCCTGTTCAATTTTCCCGCTGCTGTATACCTTGGCATTAAATTCAAAATCGTAACGGTAATCTTCCCACTGATTTTTTAAGTGGGGTGGCGCTATGATGATAGTCTTAAGATTTAGATTGTAGGCTATTGCCGAGGCAATGATACTTTTACCTAATCCCACCACGTCGGCAATAATAACCCCATTATGCCGTTTGAGGACATCAAGGGCTTTTTTCACAGCATCAATTTGATATTTTAGATTTATATAGCGGTCTCTGGTAATCTCTGCCGGTAGTCTTATGGAACCTCCTTTTAAATGCTCATCAAAATATTCCTGTAATACCCGTAGGTACAATAGAAATGGTTTGGGGAGTTTGTCCAGCCATATTTTTTCGACTACATGGGAGAAAAACTCATCAATATTGTTTTTGTCTACAATGGTAACGGCACTTTCCCATAAATCCTGGAATATTTTGTAGGCTTCCGAAAAGTTTATCGCATCACGAGAAATTACATTAATCTCAAATCTCCCTCTTAACCCTGATCTTGATAAATTACTTGAGCCGGTAATGACTGTTCCGGGATATTCTCCACCTTGACTAAATTCTTGTCTATTTTCAAAAATATATAGTTTGGCATGATTCGGCTGTAAAGTCTTTTTAATTTCCAGGGTACCGTCTTTTATCTTGGCCAAAAACAATTTAAACGCCTCTTGTTTTTCTTCCGAGTCAAAAAAGTCAGTATCGTTAAAAAGGGTAACCAGGGATTTATAATAATTATCCCTTAATTTGCCCCGTGGATCATTCACTTCCTGGATAATTTCAAATTCTCTGATTTTATTGGCTAAATCACGTTCAATCTCCAAACCTGCCAGGATTTTTACTTCTTTGTCGCCAATTTTTTTATAAATTTCCTGGAAGCCTGAAAAATAAAAATATCCTATCAGGAAATACAATTTTTCTGAGGAAGGAAGGATATTTTTAATAACATCTGATAGAAGTTTTTTCTCGT
>Ga0268282_1000361_pt1 | contig 24454 bp, 18 predicted proteins | sample saktaG_12_FD_190133 | JGI IMG/M metagenome (GOLD analysis project Ga0268282, IMG submission 190133) | Saline water microbial communities from Sakinaw Lake, British Columbia, Canada - sak_2011_5_24_120m | ecosystem: Environmental > Aquatic > Non-marine Saline and Alkaline > Saline ...
GGCTTCGGAACCTTTGCCGTCGTTATAATCTACTCGTGGGTATTTCACTCGGTGACTGGTAGAGCCAGCTTCTGGTTCCGATTCCGGCTCCGGCTCATTGGGATCTTCGCCGGGGCGACTGATAGAAGCGGCGGTAAATGCATTTTTAGGCTCAGGTACTTCGGCGTTGTCGCTGAGGTAGTTGATTCGGTTCCGAACTGAGCCACCGTTGGGTTTGGACTCATTTGAGTCTTCGCTTAAATAACTAACCTGGTTATCAGCGGAATTGTCTGTCCAACTCGCTGTTAAAGCGACTATTGAAAACACCGTCACCAACAATATGAATGCCAAGATACTCAAAACAAACTCCTTCATTTTGTTCACCTTTTCATATAATCGAGAGTTTTGTTCCAATTCACTTTTTTTGATTTGCTCCTGTTATGCTCCCTCGGAATAAGTGTCTTTCAAAGGCTTAATAACGATGGGGCTTGTTATGCCGCTCGGCAGCATTTGATCCATGTCCGGCGTAATACCGATCACGCCGATGTCGCCCAGCTCAGTTGTTTCGGAGCCTCCATCATCAAGAGTGGCGCCAATATTTGTCACGTATCCCGACGGCCATTGCGTCGTATCGCACATCGATATAATTGTGCCGTAAATTTGTGCATTGCCTCGTATGTCGACAATGCCCCCTACGATCGCGCCGGTTAGCACGTTGTTCTCGCTTTGCTCTGGATTGGTATTTCCGAGGTTCACGTTGAAATGTGGCGCGAGAATAGTGGCTTCCTGTATGCTGGATGTATTTTCAAAGGTGGCCGCACCGGTAAAGTAGAGGCAATTATCTACCCATTTGAATATTTCGGGCGTATCGCTTACGATTACGCCATTGTAAGTGCAGTTCTCAAACCGGACGTTATTATAGTATGAGCTGCCGCTCTTGGAGCAATCGATGTATAGAACCTCTTCGAAAGTGCAATTTTTGAATAATGCATTGTAGTTGTTGGGCAATCGTGCGTTGGTAAAAGTCTGGTTCTCGTAAACATGACGGGTAAGCTTTTTGTTCCATGTGTTGTACGGCGTTCCGTCCCTCGGCATACTGTAGCTACCTTCGTCCGAAGAAGCATGAGGGAAGTATTCGACCTCCCTGAGCTCGAACGGACACGAAGGTATAGTTGCCAGACCGGAATCATACCCATCGGTGTCGTAATCATCTATGTCCATACCCGGTATGTCTTCGTATGGTTGTCCGTAATTTATACCTTCATGATAGGCCTTGATTTCGTCATCATCGCTATAATAGCGTTCTTCGTAGTTGCTGCCTAATGGATCGCCATTTGCATCAACAGGATTACCGTTATCATCGAGCGTCTCCATTTGGTAACTCTGCGGTTGAATTTGCTCTTGGGTTAAAACTGTGTTAACGGTGCCGAGCACGGCTGAGTCGCTGGTCATGTTGAAGGGTGATATTTCCGGGCGATCCCAGGAACTGAAGATATCCCCATGAATCGTCGATTCTCCGGTGAGCCACATTCGGCCCCTGCTGGCGAGGGCATAATTCAGAACTTCGTTATCTTTTGTAATAGTCGTATCTAAAGCGACATGCCTTGTAACCTGCCCATCTGCTCCGATACCTTCCAGCTTGATAGTGTGAGTGTCGATTCGGCAAAACTTCACCTGGAAGGAAGCATTTGCAACTCCAAAGCTGGCAGCAGGCGTGGTAATTTGGGTCGCCGTCACGTCGGCGTTTCCTCCTACCCAGGGCTGGGCCTGGACCTGGGCGCAAAGTATGCTCCATGCTATGTTGGCCTGGGCGTCAGTGACCGTGTTATATGCAGTGCTTTGCAGAGGAGTGTTGGCTATGATGAATCTTCCACATTCCAGGCCGGATTGGGCTGCTGATAAAGCTGCATTGATTTTGTGCTGGTTCGAGGCGAGCTGAATGCTCGTGCCTGACAGCGTGGCCATAGAGACAGCCAGAGCGGAAAATACAAGAACGAAAATCATTGCTACGATAAGTACAGCGCCTTTGCGCTTTGGATGAAGTGTTTTTTTTACGGGTGCCATTTTTTCCCCCCCAGGAAAAGCCCCAATTAGAAAGTATCTGGTAACTTCTATGTTCCAACTAAAGTATAAGAAATATTTGCAATTTAGACAAAGATGCTTCCGTACCTTATGAATTATTAAAGAAGTTTTGAATGAACCGGAAAATGTCCTATAAAAAATGGTTGAATGCAGTTAAAGCTTGGTTATTTTGCGCTCTGACGCTCGGCATAATATGAGCTGCGTGCAAACGGGCCGGAGATTACCCATGAGAATCCCAGTTCGACGGCTTTCTGCTTCCAGTAATCAAATTTGGTTGGAGTTACATACTCGACAACATCGAGGGAATCCTTTGAGGGTTTGAGGTATTGGCCGATCGTGATTCTATCGCAGCCGACATTGAGCAAGTCTCTCAAGACCTGCTCGACCTGGGCATCGGTTTCTCCCAGCCCGAGCATGATTGAGGATTTCGTATGGACCTCATTATATTGCTCCTTCGCCATTTTCAGCAGATTCAGGGACAGTTGATAGTCGCCGCCGGTTCTGGCAACCGGGTATAGCGATGGGACCGTTTCCACGTTGTGGGCGAATACGAACGGCAGCGAGCCTTGTAGAATTTGCAGGGCCCGGGCCTGGCAGTTGCGAAAGTCGGGCGTGAGTATCTCAAATTTTACATCCGGACACTGTTGCCTGACACTGTCGATGCAATCGCGAAAGTGACCGGCACCGCCGTCCGGCAAATCATCGCGGTCGACGCTGGTTATGACCAGATATTTCAATTGCATTTGTTTTACCATCTGGGTCAGGCGCATCGGCTCGGTCTTGTCCGGCGGTTCGGGCCGGCCTGCCGCTACCGAACAAAATTTGCAGTTTCGCGTGCAGATATTGCCCAGGATCAAAACTGTTGCTGTTCCTCTCGACCAACACTCGCCTCGATTGGGACAATTTGCGTTGCTGCATATCGTCTGCAGACCCAGGGAGTCGAGAACTTTCCTGGTATGCTGGAAACTGCCGTCTGTTGGTAAAGGTCTGCGGAGCCAGGGTGGCAGCCTGCGGCTTTTGGACTTCGTGCTTTGTGCGTTGTCTTTCTGCATTCTATTTTTTGTTCGATGAAAAGTGCTCTGTGAGCAGTTCTGCTAACTTTTGCTTTATCTGATTCATTGAGTGGTGTTTGCCGGTTTCCTTCAGCACGGATGTCATTTCGATGTTGTCCAGCCCGCACGGTACGATGAAATCGAAAATGCTCAGGTCGTTTTGGATGTTGATTGCCATGCCGTGATAGGTGATAGATCTCGATACGCGTACGCCGATGGAGGCGATCTTCCTCTCGCCGATCCATAAACCGGGGGCGCCTTTTCGCCTTGTGCTGTGGACGTCTAATTGCTTGAGCAATTCCGTGCCGATTGCTTCCAGCTCTCTGATGTATTCGTTGATTCCAAGGCCTGTTTTCTGCAGGTTCAGGATTGGATAGAAAACCAACTGGCCCGGATTGTGAGCCGTAGTGCCGCCGCCTCTGCGGACATCCAATACGTCGATATGCTTTTGTGCCAGATCCTCCCGGTTGACTAAGAGTTTGTTGGTACTTTGCCGGGCCCCGAGGGTAATGACAGCAGGATGCTCAACGATCAGGACGGTATTCGGTATCTCGTTTTGCAGCCTCTTTTCGCGTAAAAGTTGCTGGGTCTGCAGGATTTGACGGTAATCGGCAAGTCCGCAATCACGGATTTGCAGGAGGCAGTTTTTATCTTGTTCGGCCACGAGGTTTTGCAGATTCCAGTTCATTATCCGTATTTCTTTTTTTGGGCAAAGGTTTCATTGACTTCATTTTAATAATGGATTGCTTGGATTGCACGGATTTTCCCCCGGATATGATGAGTCTTCAATTGAGTGATAACAGATGATTGATACTTCCAGGCTAACAAAAATGTGTGTAAATAAAAAAAGACTGATGACTACATACGGTCATCAGTCTTTGCTTTTCTTTTCCACTGCCCCGCTCGTCCGATAGCCACAGACTCTTCACTACCCTTTAAATTATGTAAATAACAATGTTAAAAGAGCTTTTTATTATCTACTCATACTCAAAGGCGATACCAACGCCGATCTCTGCATTTTCGAGCAGGTTCTTTCGGTCCACCCTGACAATTTTGCCGGTTTTGATACGGGCAAATTGCCCTTTTTCCTTTGCCAGAGTCTCTGTACGCGGGAAATTCAGCTCCACGAGATGGCCCGTCCGGATAGGTGCCGTTACCGGTAGTGTGATAAAGACGCCTGTCTTGCTGATATTACAGCTTCTGCCGTTGACGAACCTGTTCGCTTCCGGTATCCAAACACTGACAGGCCAGGCGACACTGCTCCGGCTATCTTTTCGCTGCTCAATTAAAGCCTGCATAGTTTCAATCTCCTTAAATAGTCGTTCCATCAATGATATGTTTTATCGGCAATGTTAAATTGGATAGATTAGAATATTTAGGCAAAATAATGTAGATTTCTGAAAAAAGTCTTTGCCGTTGGTTATGTTGCTTATTAATAAGTTTTTTATCAGACGTTTCCTCTGCTAAATTAAAGAAAACAAATTGGCCGAACAGCTCAAATCCCAAAATTGATTGAATTATGAAATAATAGCCATCTTGAATTCGTAGTTGATGGTTATTGAAATATAATGCGCAGATTCCCCATTTTAACTTAATTCTGAGCGGGAAACCTGAAAGTCAGATAAAAATTCTTGACAAAAGCAGATTATTTTGATAAAAACTAATTATCGGTGTTTTTGGATTTTGTTCTTTTGAACTATCTTAGAAGATGCTTCGAGGAGGATGGCAAAATCAAGCCTTGAAAAGCAATGTCGTGCAGATCTAAATTCTTGATTAAGGTTAATAAGTCTAATGTTTATTGAAGACGATGGGTATTTTGGTGAATAATAAAACATCGTTAACCGTTTAACTTTTTCTAAAGGAGGACTCTTATGTGTAGAAAACCGCTTTGTTTAACTTTTTTTGTCATAATGTTTGGGCTGCTCATGGCGCCTTCTCATACCTATGGCCAGGAGGGACTCATCGGGTACTGGAAATTTGACGAATCATCCGGTACTACGGCAGCAGATAGTGCCGGGGGGGACAACAACGGAACTCTATCAGACAATGTAGAGTGGCAGCCCGGGGGTGGCAAATCCGGGGGCGCCCTATTGTATGACGGCACGAACTCGGCTCATGTGGAGTTCCCAAGCACAGGTATGTCGGCGGTGTCGGGAACAATTGCTCTTTGGGCATACCTCACCTCACCACAGCCATCCCAGACTCGCTACTTTTTTGGTCACACGACCCAGCCCTCGTATAATAACCGCATCCAGTTGTATATGGACGGCGGCACCATGGATCTGGATTTGGGTCTCGGCAGCAGCCACACCACTAATACAGGCATCATGACCCTGGAGACTGAAATATGGTATCATATTGCCCTTACCTGGGACAATGGTGACTACGTGGTCTATGTAAACGGCGAGGAGGTGGTGAGCGGGACCTACACGGGTCTTGCAGCGATTCATGATTTCGCCTGGATTGGTAATGATGGCAATCCGGTGTCGGAGGGAGTCGAGGCATTCGGCGGCCTTCTCGACGAAGTGCGTCTCTATAATCGCGCGCTGGATTCGGTTGAGATGCTTGGGGTGATGGAGGGTGAGCCGTTCCCATTCGCGTCGGGACCTGTTCCGGCGGATGCTGCGCTACATTCCAACACATGGGTGAACCTTTCATGGAGACCGGGTTATTTTGCCGTCTCACATGATATCTATATGGGCGACAATTTTGATGACGTGAACAATGGTACCGGTGATACGTTCCGTGGCAACCAGGATACACTGTTTTATATTGCCGGCTTTCCCGGAGTTGCGTATCCGGACGGTCTTGTTAATGGCACGACCTACTACTGGCGAATCGACGAGGTCAATGATGCCGAACCCAATAGTCCTTGGAAAGGCGACGTCTGGAGCTTCTCGATTCCACCCAAATCGGCCTATAGCCCCAATCCGGCTGAAGGTGCGGAATTTGTCGACCTGAATGTACAGCTTACATGGACGGCAGGTTTTGGTGCAAGATTGCACTATATAGTCATCGGGGAAGATTACGACGAGGTGAACAACGCTGTTGCGGGCATTCCTAATGGTACTACGACTTACACTCCCGGCCCACTTGAATTGGCTAAGACTTATTACTGGCGTGTCGATGAGTTTGATGGTGCCGGTACGTACAAAGGCGAAGTCTGGAGCTTCACTACTCTGGGTGCCGTCAGCGGCCCGAATCCGGCAGATGGCGCCGTGGACGTAAAGCCGTCTGTGGTTCTTGGCTGGGTTGCGGGAGCTGTCGCCGATTCACACGAAGTGTACTTCGGCACGAACGCGGACGCTGTGGCCAATGCCACGACAACCTCGCCAGAGTACAAAGGGGCCAAGGCCCTCGGAGAGGAGAGCTACGACCCCGGCAAGCTTATACTAAATACAGCGTACTACTGGCGGATCGATGAGGTCAACAGCGTCAACCCCGACAGCCCGTGGCAAGGCAATGTCTGGGGCTTTACAACGGGCAATTTCTTTGTTATCGACGACTTCGAGGACTATGATGCCGGCGAGAACCAGATCTGGTACGCATGGCACGACGGGCTTGGTTATGGGGCGCCCGGCACCGCGGATTACTATGCCGGCAACGGTACCGGTGCTGCAGTGGGCGATGAAACCACTGTCTCTTATACTGAGGAGACTATCGTCAATGGCGGCAGCCAGTCAATGCCCATTTCCTACGACAACAACAAGCAGGGCTACTCGAAGTATTCTGAGGTGGAGTTGACGTTGACAGACCAGCGAGACTGGACAGAGCAAGACGCTGGGGAATTGTCACTGTGGTTCAGAGGGTACCCGGGAGCCGTCGGCAGCTTCGTAGAAAATCCTGTGGGCACCTTTACGATGACCGGCTCCGGCACCGATATCTGGGCGGTGAACGGAGTAGAAGCCGACGAGTTCCACTTTGCCTACAAGATGCTCACCGGCGCCGGCTCGATTGTGGCAAAAGTTCAGAGCGTCGAGAACACCAATGCTTGGGCAAAAGCCGGCGTGATGATTCGTGAGACGCTCAATCCTGACTCGGCGCACGCGATGATGGTTGTGACGCCTGGTTCGGGTGTGTCCTTCCAGCGTCGGCCAAGTACGGGTGGGACCAGCGTCGACACGACGACCAGCGGGATTACTACGCCGTACTGGGTGAAATTGGAGCGTAGTATTGCCGGCAGCTTTACAGCGTATCATTCAGCCGACGGCTCGACGTGGACGATGCAGGGCACAGAGCCCATCCCAATGGGTTCGAATGTCCACATCGGTTTAGCGCTTACGAGCCATGACGCTGCTTTGACATGCCAGGCCGTATTCTCCAACGTCACGACTACCGGCTCAGTCACCGGGCAGTGGGCGAACCAGGATATCGGTATAGCCAGCAACGATGCCGAGCTGCTTTACGTAGCCGTGTCCAACAGCGCCGGCACACCTGCGGTGGTGTTCCATGACGATCCGGCCGCGGCACAGATCGACACCTGGACCGAGTGGGTTATCCCGCTGTCGGCTTTTGCTGATCAGGGCATAGTCCTGACCAACGTTGACAGGATTGCGATCGGCCTTGGTACCCAGGGCAATATGACGGTACCCGGCGGTTCGGGCAAGATGTTCTTCGACGATATCCGGCTGACTCGGCCGACAGAGGTTGCTGCAGAGTAAACACGGTTGTTGTAGGAAGAAAATTAGATTTTGTATTATTACGGGGCCTATACTGATTGATTCGGTATAGGCCCCCTTTAAATTGATTACTTGGCAGCAGTGGAGAGATTATCCTGTTGGGGAGCAGAAAACCTTGCCATTTGGGGCACACTATTGTATTGTTACGGCCAATGAAAACAAAAGTATTAAAACTTGATGCCGCAAAGATTGATGCGATGAAAATCAACGAAGCAGCGGCGATTATTGAATCGGGCGGGCTTGTAGCGTTTCCTACTGAAACTGTCTATGGAATTGCCTGCCGGGTCAAAAGTGATTCGTTAGCCAGGCTCGATAATCTCAAAGGTCGAACCACCGGCAAGTACTACACTTTGCATATTGGTCAAAAGAGCGATGTCGGAAATTATGTACCCATCATCGGACTGAAGGCTCAAAAACTGATTCAAAACGCCTGGCCCGGGCCTTTGACCATTGTATTCGAATTGGATAAGGAGGACATCGACAAACAGCATAAGAATCTCGAAGGAGAAGTTTTTGAAAGCCTGTACAAAGATCATTCCATAGGTATTCGCTGTCCGGATAACACAATAGCCGCAATGTTGTTACAGCAAACGAGCACTCCCGTGGTTGCGCCAAGTGCTAACATAACGGACAGCCCGCCCGCGGTTGATGCCGGTCAGGTTCTTGATCAGTTATCAGATCGAATCGATTTGCTGCTGGACGCAGGCCCGTGTAAATACAAGCAAAGCAGTACGGTTGTTAAAATAGGTAAAAAGGACATGAGGATATTGAGGCCTGGTGTATATTCACAGGCGGAATTGGAAGCGTTATCGCAGCTTCAGTTTTTATTTGTTTGTACAGGCAATACCTGTCGAAGCCCGATGGCTGAGGGAATATTTCAAAAATATTTGGCAGAAAAATTACAATACGATATTGACGGCCTCGACAAAATGGGTTATAAGGTTAGTTCGGCTGGCATTATTGGTTCAGTTGGATATCCTGCAACTGCTGAAGCGGTGACCGCTTGTGCCGCTAAGGGAGTAGATATAAAAGCTCATAGGAACAAGGCATTGTCCAGAGAGCTTATCGAAGCAAGTGACATTATATTCGCAATGGAGCAAATACACCGGGACAGAGTTATTATTCTTGATCCGAAGGCGGCGAATAAGTGTTTTTTATTAGCGGGTAATACGGGAATTCCTGATCCGATAGGTCAACCACAACAGTCTTATGATAAGTGTGCGAAATTAATTGAAAGAGCCGTGCAAAAAAGGATTAGTGAGCTTGTGATATGAAAATTGCAGTTGGAAGTGACCATCGGGGCTTTGATATCAAACAGCAAATTATGGCCATAGCTACTGAGCTTGGCCATGAGTGTATCGATGTCGGCACCGGCGATAACAATCCTGTTGATTACCCTGACTTAGCGTATTTGGCCGCAACAGCGGTATCCAAAAAGGAAGCCGACAGGGCTATTCTAGCTTGTGCAACCGGGATCGGAATGAGTATGTCCGCAAACAAAGTAAAAGGAATCAGGGCTGCCCTGTGTCACGATGAATTAACTGCTCAAATCTCGCGTGACCACAACAACTCAAATGTACTGTGCTTATCGGCGGACCAGGTTGGAGTCGTATTGCTGCGAAAAATGGTGGAAGTTTGGCTTAGCACCGAATTCAGCGGCGGAAGGCACGAAAGAAGAGTAAGAAAAATAGCGGCCATTGAAGAAGGCAAAGATCCCAGAGAAATATAGAATGGCCGACTTATAGCGGATAGTTGGTAGGGTGGGCAGGGAGGCCTGCCCTATATTTCTGATTCAATTCTAAATAGAAGTCCTGCACCAAGTCACTTGCCGGGCAATCACAACCTCAGGGGCGATATCTTTATCTGAAGATGATTCTGCAACTTATTTCTCAAATCTCTCGCTACGTCGGGGAATTCTTTTATGCCATTCCTTGACTGGCCCGGATCGGTTTTCAAGTTATAAAGGCAAGACCCTTTGCCCGCATTTTTGTCCCTGACGTTCTGGAAGTAGTGCCAATCCGGATTATGAATTACACCGGATGCGTTAAAGACCGTGTAAACATTATCATGGAGCGACGGAGCTTGGCCTGTTGCGAGCTTCCACATATTTTGTCCATCCATATTCTTGTAATCGTTAATGCCGAGCATTCCGAGGAACATGGCATGAAATCGACGGCGCTGACGAGTCCTTCAACTCAACAGGTTCTTGTTTTTCTTCGTTGCGTGGGAAGATTTCTCTTTTTCCGAGTCCTGTTTTGTGCCTGCCATAATTCTTCTCCTTGCAAGAGCTTGTGAACATTGAGCCGATTACAGGCTGAAAGCGGAGGAAGAATGTTGCGGCCTAAGACACAACAGAGTTAGACCTTGGCGGGGACTCGTTTGGACTTGGTCGGGATGGTTTTTAGTGCCGCCTTGATTCTTTCTTTGCCTGCCTGGGTCTTGCGGCGTAACTTTTCCGTGGGACTGCTGCCTATCGCACGCAATTTGCTGTATCTGTTTTCAAGCAGATTGTCAATCTTTGTCCGCTTCAGGTCCCGCAGCGTTTTCACGATATATTTCTCGACGTTATAGACGGTGTCGTGCAGATTACGATGAGCGCCGCCGAGCGGCTCAGGGATGACGGCGTCAACCAGGCCGAGCTTATACAAATCCTTACTGGTCAATTTAAGCGACTCGGCGGCTTTGGGAGCCTGCGAGCCGTCACGCCACAGAATCGCGGCGCAGCCTTCGGGCGATATTACCGAATAATATGCGAATTCAAGCATTGCCAGCCTGTCACCAACGCCTATTCCAAGAGCGCCGCCGGAACCGCCTTCTCCAATGACAATACAAATTATCGGCACCTTTAGCCGGGGCATCTGGTTCAGGTTGACCGCGATTGCCTGGGCCTGACCTCGCTCTTCGGCGCCAATGCCCGGATAGGCTCCAGGTGTGTCGATTAGTGTGACGATAGGGATGCCATACTTTTCGGCAAATTTCATCTTGGCCAAAGCCTTGCGATATCCCTCGGGATTTGGGCATCCGAAATTACAGGTAATCTTCTGCTTTGTGGTTTTGCCTTTGTTTTGGCCGACGACCAATACTTTCTCCCTGCCGATCTGGCCGAGACCTGTTATGAGCGCACGGTCGTCACCGAAGCACCTGTCGCCGTGCAATTCGCGAAAATCCTTTACCATTAAGTTGAGGTAGTCGGATAGAAGCGGTCTGTTCGGATGGCGTGCCACCTGAACCGTCTGCCAGGCGGTAAGATTCGAATATATTGTTTTCAGCTCATCGACCTGCTGCCGCTGGAGCTTGCGGATCTCAGCCGAATAGTCGATACCTTTTGTAGAGCTGAGTTTCCGCAGCTCTTTCATCTGGCGATCAAGATGAGCTATCTTTTCCTCGAATTCGAGGTGGTCACCGTTGCTTAGACTTCTATCTGGTATTTTAGTTATTTTAGTATCTCGTTTTGACATAAGTACGCGACGAGTATATATCACCATCACGGCGAATTTTATCTGAAAGCCAGAATATTATCATTTTAATGGGACAAATAAAAGAAAAAAATTGACATCTGTGTGGCTGTACAGTACTTTTTAGCAGAATCTGTTCTGAGGTATATTTTCGTAAGGTCTTGTATATGAAGGACTTAAAACAGGCAACTGTTATAGGGTTAGGGCTTTTGGGAGGATCTATTTCTTTAGCAGTTTTACGCTCTTTTGCCCGGGTTAAAGTAGTAGGTTATACGCACCGCTGCTCCACTCGCGCTAAAGCCAGAGAATTAGCAGTGGCAAGTGAAGTCGTTGACGATATGTGTCAAAGCGTCTCCGATTCGGACCTTGTTATCCTTGCTACGCCCTTATGTACGTTTGAGAAAACCTTCTCCGAGATTGCCGATGCACTCCCGGACGGTTGTATTGTTACTGATGTCGGATCGACAAAGGTTCTTCCGCACCGCTGGGCGGCCGGGAAGCTGCCGAAGAAAGTGCACTACGTCGGCTCACATCCGATTGCTGGCTCAGAACAAAGAGGCGTCGAATTCGCAAGAGATGACTTATTCGACCAGGCGATGTGCATCCTGACAACGACTGAAAAGACGAATCGGCAAGCGGTGCAAGTCCTTAAGAATTTCTGGTCTGGGCTCGGATGTTTTGTTAAAGTAATGAAGCCGGCCGAGCACGATAGAGTCTTTGCCAACGTAAGTCATCTGCCGCATCTGATGGCCGCGGCATTGATTAATGCCAACAGCAGCAAAGATTTGAAATTCGCAGGTAAAGGGTTCATGGATACATCGAGAGTAGCATCAGGGCCGGCGAATATCTGGGCTGACGTACTGCTGACAAATGCGTCCAATGCTACCAGGGGTATCGACAAGGCCGTTACGGAACTGACGAAACTCCGAAAGGCTATCAAGGGCGAAAATAAGAGAGAAATCGAAAAGCTGCTCGAAAAAGCGAGAGACAAACGGGCTGAACTGATTAATTACAAGATTAAGAAGAAGGAAATGATATCGTGAAGCAATGGCGTGTTGAGGTTTTTAATCGGTCGGATTTTTCGGATGTTCAAGGCAAAAGCGTACTGGAAGACATTCAGGAGCTGGGCATCAATTCTGTGCAGGCGGTTCAGTCGGCGAAGGTCTTTCTTATCGAGGCGGACTTCGATAAGGATTTTGCCGACCGTCTGGCACGAGAGCTTCTGGCCGATCCGGTCTGCGAAGAGTATTATGTCGGCAGGAGCGGCCCGCCGGCCGGACTGGCGAAAGCAACGCTCATCGAGGTACACCTGAAAAGCGGAGTAACCGACCCGGTCGCCGAATCTGTCATGGCGGCGATTGCCGATATGGGGGTAAAAGCCCACAACGTACGGACCGCCCGAAAGTATGTCCTGCTGGGTGAGATCTCGCAACGCCAGACCGATACGATTGCGAAGAAAATCTTAGCGAACGATTGTATAGAAGATTGCGTTATAGGCAACGAAGCGGAACCGCCGAGCCCGCATCTGAAACCATACGAATTGCAGATTGTTGACTGGCCCATACGCGACCTTGACGATGATGCTCTCGTTGCTCTTAGCAAAGAAAAAGACCTGTTTCTGAATCTGGTCGAAATGCAAACGATTCAGAAACATTATCAGCAGCTCGACAGAGAGCCTACGGATATCGAGTTGGAATCGATTGCCCAGACATGGAGCGAGCACTGTGTGCACAAAACGCTCAAAAGCTCCGTCGAATTGTCAATAGATGGTGAGCAGGTGCATTTTGACGATTTACTGAAAGAAACCGTGTTCAAGGCCACTAAGCAGCTCGACAAGGACTGGTGCATCTCGGTCTTTGCAGATAACGCAGGAGTGGTGGAATTCGACGAAGACTCTGCGGTTTGCTTCAAGGTCGAAACCCATAACCACCCGTCGGCACTCGACCCTTACGGCGGCTCGGCTACAGGCATTGGCGGCGTGATTCGTGATCCCATGGGAACCGGCCTGGGTGCCAGACCTATCGCCAATACGGACATTTTCTGCTTCGGCGAGCCTGATAAGAAGCTCGAAGATATCCCCAAAGGAGTCCTGCATCCCAGACGGATTATGAAAGGTGTTGTGGCGGGCGTTCGCGACTACGGCAACAGAATGGGAATTCCGACGGTCAACGGCGCGATTTATTTCGACGACAGGTACCTGGGCAATCCGTTGGTCTATTGCGGTAACATCGGCCTGATGGACAAGAACAAGTGCTTCAAGAATCCGCAAAGCGGAGACCTGATCATTATGGTCGGCGGCCGCATCGGCAGGGACGGGATACACGGGGCGACTTTCTCAAGCGGCCAAATGACGCACGAGCACGAGACGGTCTTTTCACACGCCGTGCAAATCGGCAATCCGATTACGGAAAAGAAAATGCTGGATGTTCTGGTTCAGGCAAATGAAGCCGGGTTGTATGAAGCAATAACGGATTGCGGAGCCGGTGGTTTGAGCAGTGCGGCGGGAGAAATGGGAGAAGACCTCGGTGCGGAAATCGATCTGGAAAAGGCACCGCTGAAATATGCCGGCCTTAACTATACCGAAATCTGGATCAGTGAAGCGCAGGAAAGAATGGTCATCGCAGTAAAGCCTGAGAATTTAGAGGCCATAACTAAAATCTTCGATGACGAAAATGTGGAGTCGACTGTCGTCGGCAAATTCACGAGCGATAAGAAGTTGAAGCTGCGATACAACGGTAAGCAGGTCGGCGAACTGGATATGGATTTTCTGCACCACGGTGTGCCGAAATACTCCCGCAAGGCCGTCTGGGTGGCGCCGAAGCTGTCTGAGCCGAGCGTACCCGAAAAGGATAACTATAACGATGAGTTGTTGCGGATTCTGTCGTCTTACAACGTTGCCAGCAAGGAATGGGTCATTCGGCAGTACGACCATGAGGTGCAGGGCGGCTCGGTCGTCAAACCACTGACCGGCGTGGTTAACGATGGGCCGAGCGATGCAGCGGTGATTCAGCCGAAGCTCAATTCGGAAAGAGGCCTGGCGATTAGCTGCGGGATGAATCCGCTATACGGTGACATCGATCCTTACTGGATGGCGCTTGCCGGGATTGAAGAGGCGATAAGGAATCTGGTTTGCGTGGGCGGCCGGGCCGACAGGATTGCTCTGCTGGATAATTTTTGCTGGGGCGACTGTACCAGGCCGGAGACTCTCGGCCCGCTGGTGCGGGCGGCCCAGGCCTGCTATAACGGTGCGATGGCCTTCGAATCGCCGTTTATCTCCGGTAAAGATTCGCTGAATAACGAATTTGCGTGCGAGGACGGCACGCAGATATCCATTCCATCGACGCTTTTGATAAGCGCAATGTCAATCGTTGACGACATCAACAAGTGTGTCACGATGGACCTCAAGAAGGCATCCAATTTGCTGTTTATTGTGGGCGAGACGAAAAACGAATTAGGCGGCTCGCACTATTATAAGATTAACGGCCACATCGGGGCCAACGTGCCGAAATTAGACCTCGGAAAAGCCCCGAAAATCGCCGCGAAGATTTCCGCCGCGATAGCCAACGGTCTTGTAGCCAGTTGCCACGACTGTTCCGAGGGCGGCTTGGCCGTGGCCCTTGCGGAGATGGCCTTTGCCGGCGGATTCGGGATCGATGCGGACTTGAGCGGCCTGCCCAGCGGCAAAGATTGCAGCCGCACAGACGCCCAACTGTTCAGCGAATCGAATTCTCGATACATTGTGGAAGTGACGCCGGACAAATATGACGCTTTCGCTAAGTTAATGCTAAATCTGCCGTTCGGCCAGATCGGAAAAGTGACGGAAGAAAAAACGCTCGTCATCAAAGCACAGGACGGCGAAACCGTTATCGAAACAGACATCGTGACGCTGAAGAAGGCGTGGCAGAAAACGTTTGACTGGTAGGGGCAACCCCATGTGGTTGCCCAGGGCAGGCTTTTAAAAATAAGAAAAGAAGGCATGAGATGAAAGAAGTAAAGGCGATAGTTTTGCGGGCCGCGGGTATCAACTGCGATATGGAGACCGAATATGCGCTGGAGCTGGCGGGAGCGAAAGCGCAGCGCATGCACATAAACAGAATCATCCGGGATAAAACTCTGCTGGACGAGTTCCAGATAATAGTATTTCCCGGCGGGTTCAGCTACGGCGACGACGTGGCTGCCGGCAAGATCCTCGCGAACCAGATTGTGAATCATCTTTACGAACCGGTCCAAAAATTCATCGAGGACGGCAAACTTGTGCTCGGTATCTGCAACGGTTTCCAGGTGCTGGTCAAGACGGGAATCCTGCCGGGTGACAATTCGACCGGCGGGCAGGCAAACGTCACCATCACAAATAACGACAGCGGAAAATTCGAGGACAGGTGGGTTTATCTTGCCCCCCAGGGCGATAAGTGCGTTTTCATCGAGCCCGGCCGGCAAATCTATCTGCCAATCGCGCATGGCGAGGGTAAAGTTGTCACCGAAGACGAAGCGACGCTGGATGAGTTGCGGTCCGGCGGACACATCGCGTTCAAATATGTCGATAAAGACGGCAATAAGGGTGACTATCCCGTCAATCCGAACGGATCGATGGATTCGGTCGCGGGTCTGACGGATACGACCGGCAGGGTGCTCGGGTTGATGCCTCACCCGGAGAGGTTCGTTAGACCGACTCAGCATCCGCACTGGTCCCGGCTCGGCGCCGATCTTAAGCCCGATGGGACGACCATTTTCAACAATGCTGTCAAATATGTCCGTGAGCATTTTTGACCTTTAATTGGTGACATCGAAAAGCCCGGAGTTCAGGCGTCACTCGTGCCTGTACAGCCACACGCGGAGAATGCGGGGGACATCCGGATTAGCAAAAACATCGCTCGTATTCGGGGGCAGTTTTGCCTGCCAGTGGGCGCCTGTTTCATCGCCATTCAGGCATCGTCCCGGAATCCACTTGCCGTGTTCATATCGGCCCTCCCAGACTTGAGCGATGGCGGTGTTTTTCGGTCCCGGCGAGGCCGCGGAGAAGTGGACGGAGAAGTAGTTGCCCGCGAGCAGAAATTCGTCAGGTCCGGTGTTAATAATCAGGCCGAAAGCCATCTTATCGCCGGCTTTGCCCCTGCCTGCGTATTCGATATGGGCGCGATAACCGCCGAGATCGATTTCGGTGCCTTTCTCCTCCGTTTTCTGCTGAAGAACGCCGACCATTTTGCCTGTGCCGTTATATTTTGTAATAAGGGGCGTCAGTTGGGCGAGGATACCGTAACTTTTTATGAGCGGATGGTCGGTGGATATATCTTCGATGCCGAAGGGGGCAAAGCAGATAGCGTCATGTTGCGCAAAGGCCCAGAATGCGTTTCGGGCGGCTTCCGGCCCTTGTCTGGCTTCTGGAATCAGCAGCGGATTTCCGGAGCGGGCGTAGCTTTCGCAGACGGCCTTGAAATCGGTAAGGTAGATATCCGGGGCATAGATGTCGATATCGGGGGCGGCGGCTCGCCATATATCCATCACTTTCGAGACGGGCCCGCCCGAGGGGTATTTGCCCGGTTCCTGGCCATCGTGCTGGATCAGCCATGCATTTACGAACATGGGCAGGGGGTACTCGGCCTTACCGGTTCTCGCCGCATGGCCGATATATTTGGCGATATGCCAGGCCATGAAAATCTCGTCCGCTTCAGGGCCCCTGCCGAAGACCTCGGACCATGAGCCGGTACTCTTGAAGCCAGCGGTTTCCCATATTTTCCGAAGTTCGGGAATCAGTGTATCTTTATGAGCTGACAGGTAATTCATCAGTTCGGTCGGTACTGCACCGGCGAAAACTTCATTGGCATGGGGCGAGAAGTCCCGGGAGCTGCCGAGAAGGCCTGTTTCGTTCTCGATTTGCATCATGAGCACGGTGCCGTGGCCTTCGTCGATCCGGCGGATATGGCGCATAATCGCTGTAAAAGCGCGGGCGTCGGCTTTCATTGCCTCGGCGCAGAGGGGAGAGACGGCCCCTGTGATCCGGCCGGATTTGTCCTGCGCACGCGGGAATCGCGCCACATCCTTCTTGACCCACGTCGGAATGTAGGTGGACCATGCGTTTTTCCACGATGCAAACCAGAGGAATACGAGGCGAAGATTATGCCGGCGGGCCTGCTCGACAAGGCCGTCTACGAGCGAAAAATCGAACTTTCCCTCCTCTGGCTCGACAAGCTCCCACGAAACGGTCGCCAGAACGGTGTTTAGGTTGATAGCGACCAGCTTGTCCCACATCGGCTCCATATATTCCAGGCTGGAGGCGCTGGAATTGTGCAGCTCCCCGGCCAGCATCAAAAAAGGCTTGCCGTCCACGATAAGTTGAGCAGCAGGGCTCTTTTTGTTAAAATGGGGAATATGAGGAAACATGGAAAGATTTACTCCGGCACGGCTTGCGGAGGGCAATAACAGAGATACAGCACAGATGATTAATATGAATGTTTTCGTTCCGGCGGAGATAGAAAAACGGCTCATCCGGTTAATGGGCAAGCAGCCCGGACGAATCGGTGCGTTAGCATTGTTTCGAAATTGGCTTTGATTGGCTTTGTTTTTTCGGTGTCCGAAGGCGTGGTTCATGTTCATAATCCTTTGCTATAAAGAAGTTTACATTCATTTATGCCTTTTTGAAATTGGCTTTGTTTTTTCAAATAGACTCATAGCCACGAAGGCTCTCTGGATTTACTAATTACAATTTACTGTTTACTATTTGGCCATTCCTTCCTTCCGCCATACGCTATATGCTATACGCAATTAATCATTCTACATTCTCAATTCTCAATTCAGAATTCAAAGCACGACATACGATATACTACACTCTATTCGTATGTTAACTGTATATTATAACATATCGTATGTTTGATGTCAAGTGAATTATCGGCGATACGGAAAATCATAATAACCGGTTATTAACGCTGATAAAAGCTGTTTTATGGGGAAAATGATAAAAAATCCGGCTCATCCCTTTGATACACAGCCCGGCCTGATATCTGTTTGTATTTAGTAAGTGTGCTTGTAGTGAGGGGATTTTGCCCAATAGCGGCGATTTGCTCTTTGCTCAGACTTCGGATTGCAGTTATTACTGTGAATTGGCGGTTACCGGCGAATCTTTATCAGAGATAGCGGCTAAGGCGGCGGACATGTCATCGACAAAAACGAAAATCTCGTTAAGACCCGCTACGACAAAAATACACTTGGTGATGGTGCTGATATTGCAGAGAATAAGTTTGCGCCCAGCATCCTCCAACATATCCCGCAATATTAAGAGATTGCTGATGTTCCAGGAGTTTATGATCTCGACTTTGGAAAAGTCGACGATCACATCGAATTGGTCATTATTACTGATTGTTTCATTGAGATTTTTAAGTTCGTTTGCTCTTTCCGGCCCGTCTGAAGGCAGTTCAGCAACAATGATATTTTCAGATAGATTTCGAATCCCCATTTCAGACTCTTTCCATTTATCTATATCTTTATGTGTGTTTGAAGGTTGTATCGGAATAAGTTTTGGCGGGGTTAAATAAAAAATTGATGTATCGAACAGATTCTGCATAGTTGCCAGGCACAGTGTTTGTTATCGGCCGCAGATATGATGTCTGTCGCGTTTATGCAGATATGAAATCTTTGCTTCAGCCGGTTCGATTCCTTAGTATTGGCCCGAGGGAACCGCCATTCGCGGTCATTTTTCCGGATAGATTCGCACTTCAGTACGTTCGGCCGCCATTGCTACAGCCTGTGGTATATCCATGTAACGCAGCACGTTTAGAAATATAGGGCCCCCGCGATGTGAGCCGGGTAGGTGCCGCAAATCGAGTCCGGCAATGTCAGGCTCGAATAGGGATGCGTAAAGCACGATGCCCGCTGTAAGACGCTGTCCTTTAAGGGCGACCGGCACGTCATTAAGCAATTCGATTTGTCCCGCGGCCTGAATCGCCCGCCGGACGTCCCAAACCCTCATGCCGTCCAGTGTCTGACCGAGGAGCATAAATCGCCGGCGGATTTGTGTTTGCTTTCGCTCGTCCGGATTCCATGCCGTCAACCCGATGCCGCGAGGGGCTACGTACGCCAGTATCGAGTTGTTGTCCTTTAGTGTCTGTCGGATGTGGTTGAAGTCCTTTTCATTCGGATCGGGCAATGTCTCGTTTTTAAGCTCATCGGCAAAACCGATACGCATCGCGGCCAGCCACTGCGACCATTGCTGCTCGTCCGGCACGTTCAGCACGACCTGCTCGGGGCGTTCGATTCCGGGTTGGTGTGCTAAATATAAGCGCAGCCGGACATGCGGCTGACTGGTGAAGTCGAAGGCAGTCAAACGAATGCCGTGCCGTTCGGCTGAGAATACCTGTCTGACATTTAGCGGGCCGGCCTGCTCTTGCGTCGGCCAGCCGCCGAATGATTTTTCCCGAAGGGTTTTGAGCAAGTCCTGGCGCTGGGTTTGGTTCTCTACTGGTTGCTGGTTCTTTGGAACGAACGATTCGTGTATCCGTGTATTAATCTCGTCGGCCGGCAGCTCTTTGAAGACCTTTAGCTGCTCCGGCTCGAAAAACTTTACGGCGGGCTTATCAATCAGTGAGCTGTCATCCTTAAGGAAACGATTGAACCACACGAAAGCGTGAATGCGCAGCTCCTGCGTGTCCTTGTGCGGGCCCTCGGTAATGTTCAGGCCGAAGTTCTTCTCGGCGCCGTACAGCCGGTAGATTTTCCGGACCTTCTCGTGCAGGCGGGTAACCCCGTCCAGCGGGAAAATCGTGTCCTTGTCGCTGTTCGATATTAGCAGCGGCCGCGGCGCCACCAGCGCGGCTACGAGTGGATAATCCCAGCCGAAAGTGTTGACTATGTACATGCAGTCGCAGTGACCCTCGACGCAGCCGTCAACGACGTGGTTTTGAAGGTCGGTGATTCCGGCCACCGGGACAGCTACTTTGATGCGGTCGTCGAGCGCCGAAATCCACCAGCTATACGCACCGCCGCCCGAGCGTCCGGTGACACCAAACCGGCTGGCATCCACTTCTTTACGAGTCTCAAGGTAATCCAGTGCGCGGATGCAGTTCCAGGCCTCAACTCCTGCAGGCGTGTAGCCCCGGCTGTTCCACCACCACATTTTGTATCGGTAGGTGCCGTGATGAATCCCTTCGATTTCGCCTAATTGCAGAGTATCGATTACCAGGCAGACATATCCGTGCCGTGCAAACCATGCCGGATGGTGCTGGTAAGCCGTTTTGCTACCGTAGCTGACGTTGTCCTTCTTGACGCGAGCGTGGCCGCATACATAGAGGATCGTCGGTGCGGGTTTTTCGAGGCCTTTGGGAATATACAGATTCCCCGTGACGTAAAGACCGGGACTCGATTGAAAGTGAATATTCTCGACGGTGAACTGCTCGTGCTCGACTTTGCCGGTGACAACCGGTTTGAGGTCTGTCTTTTCAGGAAGGGGCATTAGTCCGAGCATCTCGAACAGTTGCTCTCGATAGACCTTTCGCTTTGCCTGCCAGTCTTCGAGCGTTTTGACGCCGGTCAGGCATCGGTCGCGGAGCTTCGCCGTTTCTGCGCTGAAGTATTCGGCGAGCATGGCGTCGGCATGGCCTGGGCCAATGGCCGACCGCTCTGAAGCATAGCATGGAATTTGAATGTATATCAGCGTAATTATGATGCAGGTTAAGATTAAATTTACTGCTGGCAGATGCGAGGTATAGTTTCCAGCTTGAGATTTTTGCTTTGTTGTGGTTCGTTTGAACATTTTGACCTTTCAGGATGAGAACCATTGGTTAAGGTTTTCTTTGACGAAGTCGTCGTCAGTAAGATGCGGATAGTCGCGGATGATTCTGTCGATTCGCTCGGCTTGCCCGGGTGACAACCGCTCGTCGGAATCGAGTGTGTTGATATCTTTCAAAAGTCCCTGTTTTTTCAATACGTAAGAGATGCCTGAAATGCAGCCTCGAAATTTATTTTCAGCGTCGAAGATTGCCTTGTTGGCCAGCGTCAACTGGCCAGCCAATGTGAGCAGTTCCTGCGGGACCGGTGTGTTGTTTTCGCAAATTGCTTTAACACGAGCCAGATGCTCGACGGCCTTTTTCGTCCAGCATGCCCACTGGCCCAGCAGGCCGCCGACGATGCGGAGCGGGACAGGTCGGCCGCCAATATTGAATTCGTACCGGGTGAGCAAATCGAGGATGATGTTGTCGTCGTTGCCGGTATAAAGGGCGATCTCATTGGCCCGGCCGGAACGGGCAACAGCTTCGAGCACGTCGAGGCTCTGGTATCGGTTGAACGGAGCGATTTTTATGCCAAGGACATTCGGTATCGTTACGAACTTTTGCCAGAACTCAGCCGGCAGCGTCATTTTGCTGATAGTCTGCTGCAGATAAAATCCCATAATTGGAATTACCTCAGCCACCTGTCGGCTGTGGTCTATTAATTCGTCGATGGACTTTCCCTTCAGGGCCGTCAGGGAAAGCAGTCCGAGGTGATAGCCAAGCTCCCGTGCTAAGCGTGCTTCCTGCATCGCCTGCTTAGTATCGCCTACGATCCCGGCAATCATTATCGGCTTGCGGCGGGCGGCAGGGGCAGTGAATTGCCGGGCCGTCTCAATCGCCAGCTCCAGCACGGGACGATACAAGCCGATCTTCGGCTCGTGGATGGCAAACTGCGTCGTGTGGACGCCGACCGCCAGACCGCCGGCACCGGCCGCCAGGTAGTAGCGCGTAAGCGCTCTTTGGTGACGCTCGTCGATTTGATTGTTGCTCTGCAAAGCCAGCGGATGGGCGGGAATCACACAACCGGAGCGGAGCTGATTGACGATAAGCGAATCCAGCATAAAATAATGCTCCTAAAATTTGCCGTCACGTATACCGTATTTGGTCGGCTTATTCAGCGTCTTTTTCCCGGCGGCCACCCACCTGGAGATCATGGAGACCATCTGCTCGAGTGTTGTTTGCGGAAGCCCGAATTTGCTGAAGGCATATGATGCGTCCGAGAGCAGAGCGGATGGGGCCTCCCGCGAGACGAATTTCGATTTTTTGCCGAGCGTCTTGCCGATTTGTTCGCCGAGCGTACGGATTGGGATCGTATCCGGCCCGGTGACATTCAGCACGGCCGGCGGAGATTTTGCCAAGCTGATAGCCCGGATGATATAATCGTTGGCGTCCCTCTGCCAGATAAGGTTCACCGCGCCCATTGTCAAGTCAATCGGTTCATCGTTCAAAATCTTCGAAGTCAGATCGACAATAATGCCGTATCGAAGCTCGTTGGCGTAGTTGAGCCGGACCAGTGTCACGGGCGTCTTGTAAAGCTGTGAGAAATACTCGAACATTCTTTCTCTGCCGAGACAAGACTGGGCGTATTCGCCGACCGGTTCGGGGACAGTCTCTTCCGTTGCTCCGCTGCCGGCAATCTCAATGAGAGGATAAACATTGCCGGTTGAATAAGCCACGATTCGCGAGTCCTTATAATGCCTTGCGACGAGTGTCGGCACATAACTGTTCATTGCCCATGTCAGCGGCTGATTGCCGGTCGAACCGAACTTCATGCCGGCTAGATAGAATACATTTTCCACGTCGGGCAATTTGCGGTAGTGTGACTCATCAAGCAGGTCGGCCTCGATGGTTTCGATATGTGCCCGCTCGATCCTGCTTCGGACCGCCTTGTCGCTGAATCGCGAGACGGCGTAGATTTTCTTGGCGGTCGATGCCTTCTTGAGCATCATCGCCAGCGTCGGGCCCATTTTCCCGCCGGCACCAAGTACGACGATGTCACCAGCGATGCCGGCGACGATTTTTTTTGTTGCCTCGGTTGGTTCGCTGAGAATATCTTCCAGGCCGTTTTCGTCTATTGCGGATATATCAATCATAGCGTAACCTTCCGAAGATCATCAGCTCAATGTAAGCACCAAACGCATCAGGACCCGCACGGCCATGAGCACGACCACCAGCAGGCCCAGGCCGCCAAGAATATTCAGGATTAGCGTATTTCGCCGGTCGCCCATGATGTCTTTTCGGTTGGCCAGCCAGAGAATCGTCACGGCCATCAGCGGATTTCCGATGACGGTCAGCGCCTGGCCGAAGATAATCAGCTTGACCGGTTTCTGGCCTGTTCTCAGTGCCAGCATTGCGACGACCATACCGGCAAGCATAACCAGGACCGTAAAACGCCGGGGCCATCGGTCGCTGAGTTTTGGCGGTTTGCCGATGCCGTCGGCCAGGATGCTGCCGCCGATCATCGCGTTAATAAGAAACGGATTCATTGCTACCGCAAACAGGCCGACACAGAAAAACACGTGCGCGACCGAGCGAAGCAGGGGTCGCAGAGATTCGGCCAGCACCCCGATATTATCCGCCGGTTCACCTGGAATGACCTTAGCGGCTGTAATCATGATAATCGCGCTAACGCCGGTGAGGACGCAAACGCCCGTGATCGAATCGCCAATGCCCCGGCTGTAATCCTTTATCGTCCAGCCTTTCTCCCGAACCAGGTTGCCCTGGTAGAACGCCGCGGCCACCGAGAAAGTTGTCCCCAGCAGCGAAGCAATCAGAATCATCGGGTCCTGGATGCCACCGTTGATTTTCCTGGGCACGCCGAGCGAAACTCCCTCGGGCCAGCTCGGGATAAAGCCCTTGACGATACCTAACAGGCTTGGCCGTGCCAGGATTACGTTAATGACAAAGCACAAGAGCATCAATCCCACCATTATCTTCATAGTACGTTCGAGGAAGCGATAAAGCTGTTTTGCCGCGAACAGGAAAATAATGATCAGTCCGTTGAATCCTAACAGTATCCAGTGGGCATCGAGCTTCGGGACAAGCGTCTCAGCGGCGGCGGCGACAGCGAGATTATTTGAGAATTGAAACGTGCCGCAAATCAGGGCCAGATTGATGCCGATAACCGCGGCGGCCGGCCGGCCCAGACGTTGTGCGATCAGCGTGCAGGGTGTCGCTCCGCCCACGACACCGATTCTCGCGGCAGTTGTCATGTACGTGCCCATCAGGATTCCGGTCAGGACGAGCAGCCACAGTAATTGGTATCCGTGGCTGGCCCCGATATTGGCGCTGATCAAAAGGCTGCCGGGCCCGAAGACTACGCAGGCGGTAATCAAAGCCGGGCCGATTGACCGCCACCACGAAGGTGGTTGCTTAGATTCTGAAGCTGCAGTTGGCTCAGCCATAAATTAACTTCCCATCATGCTAGTCTGCTGCAAGTGCATCTGGTATTC
>Ga0268282_1000362_pt1 | contig 24209 bp, 25 predicted proteins | sample saktaG_12_FD_190133 | JGI IMG/M metagenome (GOLD analysis project Ga0268282, IMG submission 190133) | Saline water microbial communities from Sakinaw Lake, British Columbia, Canada - sak_2011_5_24_120m | ecosystem: Environmental > Aquatic > Non-marine Saline and Alkaline > Saline ...
TGGTTTCTCCGCCGCCGATATCTATTCCGGTTGTCGGTTCATCAAAAAATATAACTTGGGGATGGGAAATCAATACCCAAGCTACCAGCATTCTTTGAAATTGTCCGCTGGATAGGTCTCCGGCTGTTTTAATCAGTATTTTTTTTTCCAACCCCACTAAATTTAAAAATTGCGTTATCTCTTCAAGTGTTGGCGCAGGATTTTTCAAAGCAAAAAAATCTTGTACCGTCAACGGGAAATCTTTAACCTTTAACTGAGTCAACCCTTGCGGCAAATAACCGATTTTCGGTTTTTGTTCCCAAATGATTTTTCCCTCATAGGGCAAAAATCCTAACAGCGTTCTTAATAGAACGCTTTTGCCCGCACCATTGGGACCCATAATCGTCAGAATTTCCCCTTGAGCGGCTTGAAAGGATAAATTTTCTATAATCTTTTCGCCGTCTAAATTGACATTTAAATTTTTTACTTCTAAAAACATAATATTTATTGTTTGATTATTTTAATCGCTTTTCCGTTTATCAACGCATCGGCTATTTTTTTATAAGCGGAATAAAGTATTCTTTGATAAGTGCTTTGGGACGTGCGCATTTTGTTAGCCGCTTTTTTTTGTTCCATATTATTAATATGGCGCAAGCGATAGGCCTCGATTTCTTCGCTGGTGAGCTCTACAATTTCAAGTTCCCTCATGGGCACGCCTTGAGGTTTGAAGTAAGTTATCCTCGGATTAAAATCTATTTTTCGGCAAAGTCTTGGTCTAGGCATATTATTTATAGTGACTTTAATTATATCAAGCTTGTCAAATCTTTGAACTATTCTCTTCCTAAATTAATTTTACAATTTAGACATTGAAGAGTGGAACAAGGCACTCCGCGCTCGTGAAGGATTTTATAGCCGCATTTAGGACAAACACAATAACCGTTAGGTCCTTGACCGGCCGCTTTCTCGGCCTTACCTTCAAATCTGCCTTGTCTTTGCCAACCGAATCCCCGGCCCAAAGCCGGTTTGTAAAATCCGGTTTCTACTGCATGACTTTTAATTTGGATAGCAACATAAGAAAGATTCTCAATCTCTTTCATCAATTTTTCTCTCAAACTTCCGGAAATTTTAGTCGCTTCTTCCACCTTTAAATTGTTTGGCAGTGTTATCTCTAAATTGGCCGTAACGGCCGAACCTTTTTTCTGAGTTTTCAAAGAATCAATTTCAATATTTTTTTCTTTCGCGAGCGATTTTATTTTTTCTTCAATCATTGGGCCGGCAGTAACATCAAGCAAAGAATCCATCGTTTCTTTGCCTAAAGAAAAGGATTCTTTAATAATGTATAGGCCAACCAGTAAGGCCAAAAGGGGATCAAAATAAATCCAATAGGGGGTTAAAAACAATCCGGCGAAAATCGCTAATGAAGCGTAGACATCAATGCGGTCATGTGTGCCATTGGAAAGTAAAACTACTGAATTTTCTTTTTTTCCAAAATAAATTTCCAAACGAGACATTATTCCGTTGACTAATGCCGAGAAGAGCATTATGGCAAAAGCTAAAGCCGGAATTTTTATTGCAGAGGGGCTTAAAAATTTTTGATAGGATTCGTAAATAATTCCAACTCCTGTCCCGAATAAAAATAAAGTGATAAAAAGCCCCGCTAAAACCTCAAATTTATAATGGCCGTAAGGATGTTTTTGGTCTTTCGGCTTTTGGGAGATTTTAATTCCCATATAGCCAATAGCGGAAGAAAAAATATCCATAAGAGAATGCAATCCTTCAGCCAAAATAGCGCTAGAATTAGAAATAAGGCCAATGATAATTTTTCCACCGGCTAAGAGGGCGTTAGCGGCTATGGAGGTTGCCGCGATTTTTTCTTTTACTCCGTTAAAAAGTTGCATGTTAATCTATAATCACGATGCTTAATAAGTATTAAAATCAAAAAAAGGGATTTTTGCCGGATATTTATATTGAAGATATTCAACTGAATCCATTTTATAATAAATTTTGATTAAAAACAGGCTCCGGCCCCTTTTTACAAAGAGGCCGGTTCTCATACGTTTTTTATTTTTGCTGATCCTTCAGGGCAGCTTTTTCTTTTTTAATCGCCTCCAATTCTTCTTCAAGGATTTTTTCTTCGTCTTCCAAGGCCGTCAATTCGTTTTTGGGAGAAATGAATTTTCTGAAACCGAAACCATAACCGCCGCGACCACCCCATCCTCGTCTTATTCCGCTCCCACAAAAACCTAGTCCTCGACCAGTGCCAGCGCCTTGACCCATGGGGCCTGTTTTGTCCATTCTTGGCATATGTTTTTTAAATTTTAATAATATTTGGTAATGCGACCTTTGATGCACATTACCTATTATGAGTATACGCCCATAACTATATTGATGTCAAGAAGAATGTTTTTTAAACTTCATTAAACCCAATGATTGATAAATTTTTTCTATTGTTTGTTTCTTTTTTTAACCGATACTTTTATGGTCAGATTTTAGATGATTTAATGCGAGCCCCTGTTCAAAAAGTCAAAAAAGCCCTACAATACCTTATATGGAATGGAGGCATTTAACTCAGATGTCTGTTTTTGCTTACCATTGAGTTTCAAATTTTTGATTGATTTTCATTAGTCAATTTTAATGTAGCCAATACGGATGAGATTTTAACAGCCAAGAAGAAAATTAAAAATTTATAAACAAAATTTAGATTAGATTATATGAAAACAGCAGCGATTATACCGGCATATAATGAAGAGAAGAGCTTGGGAGATGTTCTGAATGTAGTTGTTGGCCACCCCTTGATAGGGGAGGTTATTGTAGTGGATGACGGGTCAAAAGATTCGACTTCAGTTGTGGCAAAAGCGCATAATGTTTCGCGCGTTATTACCCTAAACGAAAATGGGGGCAAGGGCAGGGCTCTTGATATCGGTGTGCAAAATACCGAGGCAGACATAATCCTTTTTCTTGATGCGGACTTGATAGGATTTAGACAGATTCATGTAACCAATTTAATCAAACCGGTGATTGACAAGGAGTGCGAAATGACGGTCGGAGCGATTGACAGGTCAAAACTAAGCTCTGCCCTTAATAGAAAATTAAACAGAATAGAGTCCCCATTTTCCGGTATGAGAGCTATCAAAAGAAATGTCTGGGATATTGTGCCGGAGGCCTATAAAAATAAGTTCTATATTGAAACCGCCATTACTTATCTTGCCAAGAAAAAAGGAATTAAAGTTAAGCCGATGGTCCTGACCGGCGTGACCCATATTATAAAAGAAAAGAAGATGGGTTTTTGGAAGGGCCATTGGGCAAGGTGGAAAATGCACTGGAATATTATCTGGGCGAGTATATTATTAAGAATAAAGGGGCCGAAGAAATATGGATTCAGTCATCAATGAAATAAAAGAGAAGCTTGATATTGTTGATGTTATTTCAAGCTATATAAAGCTTGAAAAAACAGGGGCCAATTATCGGGCCCTTTGCCCTTTTCATTCAGAAAAAAAGCCGTCTTTTTTTGTAAGCCCCACTCGCCAGATATGGTCTTGCTTCGGGTGCGGTAGCAAAGGTGATATTTTTGCTTTTGTCAAAGAGATTGAAGGTGTTGAATTTGGAGATGCCTTACGTATTCTCGCCAAGAGAGCGGGGGTGGAATTAAAAAGACAAAATCCTCAAGTTCAGACAGCCAGGAAAAGGATTTACGATGTTTGCGAGTTGGCAACCAGATTTTTTGAGCAACAGCTTTTTTCCGGTTTGTCCGGGAAGAAAGCGAAAGAGTATCTTTTGAAAAGAGGATTGAATGAGGAATCAATAACGAAATGGCGAGTCGGTTTTGCTCCTGATTCCTGGAACAGTTTGATGAATTTTTTACAGCAAAAGGGTTATTCGGTGGGAGAGATAAAAAGAGCGGGGTTGATTCTGGAAAGCGAGAAAGGGAAGACCTACGACCGGTTCCGGTCGCGGATAATATTTCCAATTTTCGATTTAAATTCCCAGGTAATTGGTTTTGGAGGCAGGGCCTTTGGAACAGACGAAGGACAGGAGACAGCCAAATATCTTAACATCCCCAATACTGTTCTTTATAACAAAAGCCAGGTTCTTTACGGTCTAAATCAGGCGAAAATTCCCATTAGGAAAAACGAAGGATGCGTTCTGGTGGAGGGCTATACCGATGTAATAATGTCTCATCAGGTAGGGGTTCAAAATGTGGTAGCAACTTCCGGAACTGCCCTTACGCCACTTCAACTTGCGATTCTAAAAAGATATTCCAATAATTTGATTACTGCTTTTGATATGGACATTGCCGGCGATTCAGCCACAAAAAGGGGAATTGATTTGGCGCAGGCGCAGGGGTTTAATATAAAGGTAGCAGTTTTGCCGAACCTTAAAGACCCGGCGGATATGGCGACAGAAGACCCGGAGGCCTGGAAAAAATTTATTGAAGAAGCCCATTCCATAGTGGAGTTCTATTTTGACAGCGCGTTTTCTAAATTTGACATTCAAAGTCACGATGGGAAAAGGAAGATTTCTGAAATGCTCATCCCCATCCTGAAAAGAATTCAGAATAAAATTGAACAATCGTCTTGGGTGAAAGAATTGGCTAACCGCTTGATGGTAAGCGAGGCAAGCGTTGAGGAAGAGTTGAAGAAATATGTTCCGGGACAGGCAACCGCGGAAACCTCGCAAAAACCTTATAATGAAAAAATCAAGAAATCCCGCAGAGACATCATTGAAGAAAGAGCATTGTCTCTGCTCTTGAATTATCCCGCCGGATTTGCGTTTTTAGAAGATAAATATCTTAATTGTTTATCCCAAAGGATTAAAGAAATAATCATTAAGATTAATAAAATAGAATCAAAAGATTTTAAACAAGCCGACCTTTCAGGCGAAAATAAAGATTTCTTAGATTTTCTGGCGCTACAAGGAGAGGTGGAGGTTGAAATGATAGACCAGGAACTAAATGTGGCAGAGGAAATAAGGGTTTGCTTCAAAGAGCTTGAATCCCTTACGATTAAAGAGCAGCTCAAGGAATTATCTGATAAAATTAGGATTGCGGAGCAAGAAAACAAAGAAGATGAAGTAGAAAAGTTGTGTGAAGAATTTCATCAGCTCACCGAGAGTTTGTCCAAAAATCATAGCGACGATAATCAGTCGAAAGCAACAATTAATGATTAATAATCTATAATATATGCCTAAAACCGAATTATCCAAAAATAAAAAAGCGGCGAAGAAGAAGATAGTTAAGCGGAAAGTGAAGCAAGCAAAGAAAGCGATTAAGAAAATTGCTAAAAATAAACTCATTAAGAAAAAATTTACCAAATTGCGCCCGAAAAAGAAAAAAACACTTAAGAACGCAATTGGCAGAACAGCTAACAGAACATTTAGGAATAAGCCCATTGAAGGAATCAAGGCAAATAAGATTAGGGAAAAAATTTTTCCTTTGGTTAAAATGGAAGAACTAATCAGAAGAGGCAGAACTCGGGGCTTTGTAACCTATAGTGAACTCGTCTATTTCTTTCCTAATTCAGAGAAAGATTTGGAAGGACTAGATGTGCTTTTCCAGCGCTTGGAAGATGAAGGTATTGAGCTCAAAAGGAGCCAGGGGTTTTTACGCATAGAAGAAGATGCGTGCGTCAAGCCCAAATCTAAGCCCATTATGAGCAGGCATCCTGATTCTATCCAAATGTATTTAAAAGAGATAAGCAAGGTTGGGTTTCTAACCGCCAAGGAAGAGAAAAGTTTAGCCAAAAGGATAGAAAGAGGCGACATAGCGGCTAAACAAAAACTTATTAGGGCTAACTTGCGGTTGGTGGTTTCTATCGCTAAGAAATACGTGGGCAGAACTCCGAATCTTACTTTGCTTGACTTAATTCAAGAAGGCAATTTAGGGCTTTTTAGAGCGGCGGAAAAATTTGACTGGAGAAGGGGCTATAAGTTTTCGACTTACGCCACTTGGTGGATAAGACAGGCCATTACCAGAGCATTGGCTGACCAGGCAAGAACAATCCGCATTCCGGTGCATATGATAGAAACCATTTCAAAATACACCAAGGTGAGGAGGGCTTTATTAAGAGAACTGGGCAGAGAGCCGTTAGTCGAGGAAATCAGCAGAGAAATGGGCGTTAGCACAGACAAAGTGAGACATATTAAAAAAATTGCTCAAAAAACGATTTCTTTGGAAACGCCGATAGGGAACAAAGAGGATGCAGACAGCGTTTTAGCGGAGTTTGTAAAAGATGAAGAAATGCCTTCTCCGTCAAAGTGGGCAGCGCGGGCATTACTTAAAGAAAGATTAGATGAAATTTTAACTGATTTAACCGATAGAGAACAGAAAATTTTAGCAATGAGATTCGGATTGACCGATGGGGTGACCCACACCTTACAAGAGGTAGGTGAAGTTTTTGCTGTTACGAGAGAGAGAATTCGCCAAATAGAAGCAAAGGCGCTGGAAAAAATACGCAAACACGACAAATTAAAAAAATTAGAAGGATACTGAACTAATCATTAATCATTAATTATTAATTATTAATTATTAATTATTAATCGCTCTTTGCTTGAAAAAGGGAAGAGAATAAGGTAAATTAAAACATTGTCAATTTAATATTTTGTTTTAATATTCCGCGGTAGCTCAATGGTAGAGCCATCGGCTGTTAACCGAAAGGTTGTAGGTTCGAGTCCTACCCGCGGAGCCAGTCTTTTCTTATCAGAACCTTAGATTCTTCCTGCAATCTAAGGATTAAATCAGTCGGGACAGCTTGTTTTATTTGCTTGTCCTGAACCATGAATTTATCCCAAAACAGCCCCAGATATTGGCGTTTCAGCCAAAATGGGGCTGTTTTGTATGTCTCGTAGATATTTCTGGTTAGTTTTAATATTTCCTGCACCGCGTCAATGTCCAGTTCCCGCTGTTTATCTAATTTGTCTACTTGGTCCTGAATTTGTAAGACATCTGTTCTGAATTTGTCCCTGATTCTAACAAAATCATCGTCAGTGATTATACTCTTAAAAAGTTTTTCTTCGGCAGTATCTCTTTTAGATTCAATAGCCCTCTTTTTATTATAGAGACCCTGCTTTTGTTTATTGATTTCATCTTTTTTATTATTGAAAATGCCTTTTACTTTTTTTATGACCAATTCAGTAAAGCTCGGGCTGAATTGGATATTTTTAAATTGTTCTTCAATAATTTCTTCTAAATCTTTAACTTGAATGTTCTGGCCGTAGTTGCTGTGTCTGTCTCGATTGGAGCAGTGGTAATATTCTTTATTCTTTTTAGAAATTTTATCCGCAGTGAATCTTTGGCCGCAGATATTACAATAGACAAATCCTCGCAAAAGGAAGGTGTGTTTTCTTCTGCGGCAGGCATGCTGATTATGGTTATCCATAATTCTGACAGCCCGGTAGTGTTCTGCCATAGAAATCATTGGCTCGTGATTGCCTTTTTTCTCTTGGCCGTTCCATTTCATTAAGCCGGCGTAAAACGGATTTTTAAGAGTGTTTGTCAGAACGCTGTGCGGAACTTTCTTTCCAGTTTTTGAACGCAGGCCTTTTTTGTAAAGTGCATCATTGATTTCCAAAACAGAATAATTGTCAGTAAGATAAAGTTTAAAGACCTCTTTTATTAAGTCCCATTTCTCCGGGTCGTTTTTAACAATCTTTTTGGCTTTTCTACCGTCAGCGTTGCCGCCTACAGCCACATTGATATAACCGAGCGGCACCCAGCCCGGCCACCAGCCCTGGTCAAATCTTTCTTGCAACCCCTTTTTGGTTTTTCGGCTGTTTAGGTCAGATTGAAATTGATTGACGCTGGCTAAAATCGTATCAATCATATTTCCTTCAGGGCTGTCATCCAGCATTGGCTGAGCAACAGAAATAAGCTTAACTCCTGCTTTTTGGAGCACAGCTCTAATAGTTAGGTGGTCTTTGGTATTTCTGGCCAGCCGGTCTGTTTCTTGAACAAATACAGCGTCAATAGAATCATCCTGCTGGCATTTAGACAAAAGGTCTTGTAAAGCGGGTCGGTCAAGATTGGTAGCGCTTTTTCCTTCGTCTCTAAATACTTCTACGATTCGGTAATCATCATTTTCGGCAAATTTAGCGCAGAATTTTTCTTGAGCGTCTAAAGAATAGCCTTCTTTGGCCTGTTCTTCAGTTGATACCCGGCAGTAAATTAATGCATTTTTCATATTTGTTTAGTATGTCTTTGGCTTGGCAACACCCATTATGTGCTTATCCTTAGCACAAGCCAAGCGAGTTACCCACAGGGGTTTATTTCTGCTTTTCAGCCTGTTCCTGTTCTTCTTTTTCTTTCTCAATTTCTCTAATAATTTTTTCGTAAACAAGGAGTCCCTCCTCGTCTTTTTTGACATCCAAGAATTGTTTTGGCTTGCCTTCTACTCGGTCTAATAATTCTTTTATGGCGGCGAGCTTAATGCTGTCGTTATCGCTTCCCATTAGGGCGACCAACATTTCGTTAGCAACCCGGAAGTTTTCTTCTCTAATTCGTACTCCCATTTTTTTAATAATTTCTATTGCATTTCGATGGATTTCATCCATTTCTTCCTCATAGAGGCGATAATCCTCACAAAGCGTGCCGGATTCCTTGAACCAATCTTTAATGGTCTGTTCTGTAAAAGAAAGGCCGTTTTTTGTTTTTCTACTTTTCTTGAATCTTTCATTGAGAAATTCGGCAATCTCTTGATAAGAATTACCTTTATATTTCATTTCCATCGCTCTTTTGTGGTATTCATTTAACCGTCTCAATTTAGGCATAAAAAGTTGTGTAAAATAGAGTTTTTATTTTATGATAATAATCGTTTTAACGGATTCTCTTGAGATAATTTCACGGATTGCTGAGGCCGCTTTGATCCTTATTTCTTTGTTTCTGCTTTCCAGCAACGCTATAAGCGTGTCTGCCGCTTTTGGTAGTGCTTCCCGCAGTTTTTTAAGAGCAAGCTCTCTTTGTTTTTCGTATTCGTTTTTGCTCATACTTTATTTTTTTAATTTTAATCGCCATCTTCAGATGGCGCTTGTTTGTAAATTTATTTACAAACAAGCAGAAGTACTAAGTGCGTGGTCTCTGTAAGTCTATGGCAAGTAGTCTATGGAATAGTCTGTTGGTCTACCGCATACTTGTTTGTGGTTTTCCAGCATACAAGTCTGCTACTTTTCCACATACTTGTTGTCCTCGTCATCAAATTCCTGCGTTCCAATCCAGCGCTCCCAATTATCATTAAACTTATCCCATTTAATTCGATAATGAACTTTTCTTGGAATGCTTTTGTGCGTTTCTTCAAGATAGCCAAGTTGTTTTAATTCCCTTCTTGCAAATTCCTGTTCGTATCTGCTCAAGCCGGTTTCTTCAGTGATTTCTTTTTGCGTTTTGAAAATCCATCGTTCTTCTTTGTCTTTTTGTTTTCCTTCCCAGTAAAAAAACTGGCACAAGAAAATCGTGGTTTTTACAGAACCGATAAATTTAGCCAATCTTGGGTAATAGGCTACTGGCCTGCCGATTTTACTAAGACATTCGCTGAGCTTCATAATTTTCTTTTTTCTTAATCCTGTTCTCTTTGCCACTCCAATTGCTGAACTAAAATCTCGGCCAGCCGCTCGGCCACCATTTCTTCAATTTCTTTGATATTTAGTGGTGTATTTTTATTAGACAGCTCAACGCTATCATGCTTTTTGTGGGTCTTTTGAGATTTCTCAATCGTTTTTTTCGGTAGCATATCCTCATTGCAGTTGCTTTTGCCTCTTTTTAGACCTCAACAAAAAAGAGGCCGTGTAATTAAAGAAAATACGATCAAATCATACGCGTTTGTTTTTCTTTAATTACCCTAGACCTCAAAAGGGTAATTTTTATTTAATTAATCTACCTTGCTAAACTTTTCAAAATCCCATTTATTATATTATTTATGTTAAGTTGTAAAATTACATTATCTTCGTCATACTTTCCGTATCCTAATAATAGACCCAAAACGCCGCCTGTTTTATCTTCTTTTGAAACAAGAGTAAATTTATCTTTAAGATTGGTGTTTAGGAATATCGTATGACCTTGGCCTATTTTTTCTTTTAATTTCGTCAGTAGTTTTTCCTCCCTTTTCTTTAACCAAATTGCCAGTCTTTTAAACTCAATAGGCGATAGACCGGTTTTTCTTACTTCTGCCAGTATGGCAAGCTGGATTATATTGGCGCCGGTAAATTTACGCCAGCTCCAAGTATCAGAAGGCTTTCTTTTTTTTGAGAGGAGTATTCCTTTTTTATCCCACTCGGCAATTTGCCGGCGCGACAGGCCAGTTATTTTCTTTAGTTCGCTTGGTATAAACTCTCTTTCAATCAACCAGTTTAGTTTTTTTAATCTTTCTTGATATTCCTTTTTAATTTGTTTAGGCATATTTGTATCGCACATCGCCGTGCAATTTAATAATATCAAATTACAAAAAGCACTGTCAAGTGCAATCCTGTGGATAACTTAAATTATGCTATTGACAGCATATTTCACATCTGATACACTAATGTCATAGATATGAAAAGCAGAAAAAATCTTTTAGAACAACTAAAAAACCTGCCCTATTTTAATAAAGACACCGTTCGTCAGCTTGGCGATCAGTTGGGGCTTAAAGATACTACGGTTGATACCTACATCAGCCGCTTCTTGAAGTATAAAGAGATTTTTAAGCTTAAACGAGGGATTTATATATCCGCCGATTTTTATAGCAAAAATAAAGGCGATATATCTTATCCGTTCTACCTGGCCAACATTATTTATAAACCTTCGTATGTGAGTTCGTGGGCCGCTTTGCAGTATTACAATCTTACCACAGAGTCAATACATGCTATTACTTCAGTGGCGCAGAAAGCCACCAGAACTTATGATACAAAAGTTGGCGGTTTTTCCTATCAGTCAATTCAGAAGGAATTATTCACGGACTTTTCTTCAGTAAACGGAAAGTTTAATTTTTTTATCGCTTCGCAGGCAAAAGCATTGTTTGATTTACTTTATTTCAAAACCCGTCAGTTTCGCGGGGTTAAAATAGAAGATATAAAACAGCTCATAGAAGAGTCGCGAATAGACATTGATGAAATGGACAAAAGCGAACAGGACAAATTTTATGAAATGATTAAAAAATATACTAAACATGAGTGAACAAATTTTAGCTACATTAAAACGAAAACTTGATGATCTTGCCGCCTATGGTGAACTTGACGCTGAAACGCGTCGAAATGCCCTTAAAGAGGAGTTGCAGTTTTATGCGCTCAATTTTATTTATCACCACCCGGAATATAGTAAATGGATTATGTATGGCGGTTCCGCTCTCCGCATCATTCACGGGCTTGATCGCATGTCGGTTGATTTAGATTTTGAGGTTTCTCACGCAATAACCGAGAAGTTTTTAGAGAAGCTGAAAAGTGAAATTAAAGAACACTTCAAAAATACATACGGCGTTGGGACTGATTTCCTAACAATAAAAATAACTACTGGCAGAGGATTGCTTCTAAAATTTCATGTCGGAGAAGAACTAAGTTTCGGCCATCCTTCAAAACAAGTTCATATCAAAATTGATTTGAATCATTTTGTTGCGCCCAAAACGGTTCAGGAGCGTAGACCCATAAATCAGGATCAGTTGTCTTTCGTAATTGTTACCTATAATATGTCCGCATTGATGGCTAGTAAAATTGCAGCAATTTTTCTACGCAGGACCCGTGGAGTAGGTAAGGCAGTTTATGAAGAAAAGGGGCGAGACATCTATGACCTTCTTTGGTATATGAATAAAAAGGTAGTGCCGGATTTTGACTATCTTATTGCCAAAGGCATTGACATAAAAGAACCTCGGGCTCTTTTTGACAAACTTACGCTTCAGATGAACAAAGTCAGTGATGAAAATCTAAGACATGACCTCGCACCGCTTTTTACAAATCGAGCGTATATTGAAAGTTGGCTTAAAAATTGGCGTGAAAGTTATTTGCGGCTTTTTGATGAGTATAAAATCAACACAGTAACTACATTGGAGAGCATAAGAGTGCATCAGGATTTTAATACAGATAATTTTTCTTTTGTCTATTGGTATAAAACAGAAGAAAGCGGATCGGTGCGGATTGTCTACACTATCAGTGATTATTGGATTGAATTTCGTGAGGGAGATTTGCCCACAAAAATAAACGATAAAATAATTCAGTTAGTTAAGGGTGATATAAAAGATCGGTTGAGTGATAAACAGAAGCAGTACGCAACATTATTTTATGAAAAAACAGAAGCATATTTCAAAAAAACAAATAAAGTTATGTTGGGCGATAGTATAATTACTAAAGTTATTAGAATGACCGCTGATAATTTAAACCAAAAAGAGCAGATTGTGCTTAATAAGTCGACCCTGCTTTCCTGCGATTTAGATGATCTGCTCAAATAATTTATGTCAACAAAAACAGACAAAAAAGAAATACATTTTAAGTGCAAAAAGTGTGGTGACGAAATTTACTGGAACACTCATAAAAAGATGGTTATGTGTAAATGCGGCGCGCTCGGAGTCGACGGGTGCGAGTATTATGTGCGAACTATCGGCAACGAAGCCGATCGGGAAATAATTAGAAAAGAACATGAAAATCAAAGACCTTCCAAAAGTAGATAGGCCGCGAGAGAAATTAGAAAAATATGGACCCGAGAAATTGTCTAATTCGGAGCTTTTGGCTATTCTTTTAAGAACTGGTGGTAAAGGATTAAATGTAGTTGAAATGTCCAGAAAAATTTTAGGCAAGTTTAGCGGAAGCGGCTTGGCCAAAGCCAACTTTAAAGAGTTGAAAGATACTTTTGGCTTGGGCGCGGCTAAAGCCTGCGAGATTGTGGCTTGTTTTGAACTGGGCCGCCGGCTTTTGCAAAATAAGAAAAGCCAGATTTATTTAACTCCCAAAGATGTTTGGAATGAATTAAAAGATATTCGAGACAATAAAAAAGAGCATTTTGTTATTTTCTTTTTAGACGCGCGCAATCAAGAAATAAAACGAGAGATTATTTCGGTTGGCTCCCTTAATGCTAATTTAGTCCATCCCAGAGAAGTATTTGAACCGGCCGTGCGTCATTTAGCCGCTCAAATAATTTTAGCTCACAATCATCCATCGGGAGATTCCGAACCCTCTGAGGATGATTTAGAAATAACAAAGCGGCTTGTTGAATCTGGCGGCATTTTAGGCATTGAAGTGATAGATCATATTATTGTTACAAAAAACAATTATTTTAGTTTTAAAGATGGGAGGCTAATATAAACAAAGTATGAAACATTATTTTTATTATAAAGAAGGAAAGAACATAGTTCCCGCAAAGGATAAGAAAAAAAATGAGCAAGCAAAGCGAAAATTAGCAAACTTGCTTAAAAATAAGAAAGACTTAATACCTGAGCGGTTTTTGAAGAATCGGTCAAACATTGCTTTATATAATCCTGGCGGCGATGTAGAAGCGGCTAAGGCTATTTTAATCAATCCTGGTGATGGTGCTTACGATCTCTCAAACCCAATAAATGAATTAACGGGCAAGGAGTGGATCAAGTTTACTTGTAGTTGGTTTATTTTTAATGCATTACACAAAGACCTGAAGGAGGAAAGGGCTATATCGTCTAATTCAAAAGATCACCCAGCAACTTTTTCGCCAACAATGATTGAGGAGTTTGTTAAATTTTTTACAAAAAAAGGTGAGGTTGTCCTTGATCCATTTAGCGGTATAGGAAGTACTCTTGTTGCATGTGATCGTAATGGAAGAGTTGGATATGGGATTGAATTAAGTAAAAAGTATTGTGATATTTCCATTAAAAGAACCCCTAAGTTTAAGGAGAATATTTTTAATGATAGTGCGGAGAATATCAAAAATCTTAAAATTCCCGAAATAGCGTTTTCAATATCATCTCCACCTTATTGGGATGTGTTAAATCGAAGCACTAAGGATTTTAAAAACAAAAGAACTCAAAACGGTTTAGACCAGAACTACTCTACAAGAGTAGAAGATTTGGGTAATATTGATGATTATGAAATGTTTTTGGAAAGATTGGCGAAGATTTATTTTGATATCTACGATTTATTAAAGAAAAGGGGGTATCTAGTTATCATAGTAAAAAATGTAAAAAAGAAGGGAAAGATGTATCCGTTAGCTTGGGATTTAGCGAGGATTTTGTCAAAAAAATATGAACTCAAAGATGAGAAAATTTGGATACAAGACAAAATAGGACTTGCGCCGTATGGTTATCCTTCTGCGTGGGCAAGTAATATACTGCATCACTACTGCTTAATTTTTCAAAAAAAATAACATGTCGATTAGTTTAGAAAAAATTGTTAATAATTTTATAGATATAAACGATTTTGAATACGATCGTAAGTTTTCACGGGTTGCGAGATTGCATAAATATTGGTCACGAAAACCATGGTTTATTGTGGGAGAATATGTAAGAAAGTATTCTAACAACGGCGAAAAGATACTAGACCCTTTTTGCGGTAGTGGAATTATAGGATTAGAAGCAATTTTGTCCGGTAGATATTTTACTGGATATGATTTAAACCCATTTGCTACTTTCCTCGCGGAAAATTTACTAGACACAAATTACGATGAAAATAGCGTGAACCACGATCTCATTTTGCTTAAGAAGGAGGTGTCGCAAAAAATAATGAATTTGTATCGTGTCGGTGATGGCAAGTATATTTTGTATACAATTATGGGTCATAAGAACACTCAGAATCACAACGCTGTCATTTCAGATGAGTTGTTTAAAAATAAAACAAAGACAATTTTAGAAGAAAAAATTTTAAATCCTAGAATTAGATTCCCAAAGGATTTGAAGTTTCCAGATAAAGCCTTTCCTCGGAAATTTTATAAAGATAGATTTTCTTATAAAGGTGTTAGTAAGGTGTCTGACATGTTCACCAAGCGGAACTTGTTTTCTCTTGCCCTTTTAAATGACGCAATTCAACGATCAAAGTTAATCAACAAAGATCTATTTATGTTGGCGTTTACTAATACACTTCTCCATGTTAGTAAGTTAAAGGCAGAGAATGTCAGGCCTCTTAGTGTAAATAATTTTTGGATACCCGATGACTTTATTGAAGAGAATGTATGGTGGAGATTTCTAGATAGATTAAAAAATGTACGACTAGCAAAAGAGGTGGTCGCAGAAAGAAACAAGAAAAGTAATTCCAGCGGAGTCGGTAGACACAAGATATACAATAAATCTTCCTTGAGGATGAAGGAGGTTAAAAATAAGTCTGTGGATTATTTGATAACGGACCCCCCTTATGGTGACACAATCCAGTATTCAGAACTTTCATATATTTGGAATTGTTGGCTAGAAAAGGATTTTAAAATAAAAGATGAAGTAATTATTAACCCTGTTCAGAAAAAGGGTTTTAGTGAATATCAAAATCAATTAAAATTATTCATTGCTGAAGCGAAAAGAGTTCTAAAAAAAGATGGCTATTTTACTTTGGCATTTCAGAATAAAGATCTAAATATCTGGATCGCAGTTGCAGAACTTATTCGAGACAGTGAAATGACCCTAGAAGATATTTCCTCCTATAGTACTTTTGGTAGTCCTTATAATAAGAGTTGGTCAAAATTTTCTCCGAAATCAGATTTTTATGTGACATTTCAAAATACGGAAAAGAAGATTGATTTGAAAAATAATGGGGTGTATCCCGAAGAAATAGCGAGAGATATTGTTGGTTATCTTGGTGATAACAACGGTGCTTTGTTTAACCTAAATAAAGCATATGATTTATTTGTTGCTGTCGTGCTTAGTAAAATTTTTGAGGGATACACAATTTATGCTTGTGAAAAGTTAAATATTAAAAAGGTGATTAGCCTCTTTCAGCAAATAATAAAATCAAATTATGGAAATATACAAAAAAGATTATTTCAAAATATTTAAGGCAAATTTTGACTATAAAGCAGTTAACACTGACCTTGGGGAGGCAATCAAAATGTCCCCAAAAGATGCTTTTATTTACAGCAGTATTACCGGTGCAGGATATTTAGAAAATCCGATATATCCTTTCACTCCAAAAGGATTACTTAAGCTTTTTTATAACGCTTTCAATTATAAGTTTGTATCAGGGATTTTTGATAACGGTGTATTAAAAAATACACCCTATATATTATCTCAGGCGAAAGATTATTTATTTAATGGAGATAAATATGTTGTGCCGGTCGAATTTGATTCAGAGAAAGATCTCACCTCTTTCCTAAAAGAGGGTTTTGCCAAAATTAATGATCCCGAGCAGTATATTATTCAGAGGATAGAAACAAGCAAGCAAGGCAATGGCATGGAACCATTATTGGAGTATCTTGCTGCAGAATATTTTAAGAATCTTGGTTTTATAGTTGAAAACCAGATACCGCTTGCCCACTCTTTAGGATCTCCTGATTTTGCTGGTTATGGGCTGATAAATACGATACAGAAAATTCATAAATCTGGCTTTTTGTCTAGCCATGGCTTTCATATTATTGAACTTGCCTTAATCAGAAGTTTTAAGGATTTCAGCGATGGTACTACTAAAGTAAAAGATTCCGAACTATTGGTTGGTGAAGCAAAGACCAGTACTTCTCAAATGTCTAGGCAGTTAGAGAAATATTTAGGAACAGGTTTGTTTGATAAAGGTTTTGAAATTCATCCTTCGAAATCTAGACCAACAGAGAATTATTTTGGCCTGATAACTTTTGATAAAGATTTTAAAATTACAGTTAGCCCGCCTCAGGATAAATATATTTCAAAAAATCCTTTATCAAAAGAGGACTATATTCAATGGTTAGAAAATTATATCAAGTTTTATTTGATTGCTAATTTTACTAATGATGAGTTGAAAGAGTTTTATCTGAACATAACGGGTTCTTCTCTAAATAAAGAATCTGATATTGTTGATTTTGTTTTAAGCATTAATATCGAGGAAATACTCATAAAGATTAAACAATTGTAATTTATGGCTTTATCCAGCGACGAAATAATTAAACGCGAAATAATAGATACTCTTGGCTACAAACATGGAGATATAAAATTAAGGATATTTCCACAAAGTAGCAGAGAGGATCAAAGCTTATTTTCTGACGGAGGTCTCACCTTTGGTTTCAATGGTGTCTCCTACGGTTCTTGTGATGCCTGTTGGTATATTGATAAAGAATGGGTGGATGGTTTTAGTAATAAAATGATAGATAAAAAGCCGATTATTGCACTAGAAGGAACTGACGCGTTGAATCGAAATTCAGCTGGCAATGCTCTTTATCAAAGATTTCACCATGCACTCGGTGCTGTGAAAAACGGCATAGTTGGGGTTTATTATCTTAAAAAGGGTCCTAGCCAAATACAGCCAGATTTATATGGAATGGCTTATTATGCTTCTCGAGTGGAAAAGGGTAATTATTTAGTCACTGATGACCTCGAGGTGGTGAAGGGGTTATTGGAAAGGTATTACGACAAAAACTCCTTTTCTGATTTTATAAAAAATTATCTGGAAAAAATGCATAAAATATTCAGCACAAAATTCCAGAAATTTTACAATGGGGACTGGAAAGAATTTGCGAAAAAGAGGTCGACAATAATAAAAGACGATTATGTTATAAAGTATGCCGGAAGAGGTAGAAGAAACTTTACTGACGGATCTCAACGAGCAGGTCATATTGCAGTAGGTGAAATGTTCCTTACTAAATATTATTTCTACGATAAAAAATTCTACTATCTATTTCCGAAAATGACACGAGAGGATATAGAGTTGTTGGATAAAAGTAAAAATACCGATAAAGAATGGTTTCTATTGCGAAACGAACCAAATGTATTCATAAAGACTATTGATGACATAGAGGGAGTGGGGAAAAACATCAAGGGGAAATTCTTACAAATAAAGGATGAACCATTGAAAGGTGACGCGTTCAAGACTTTTAATGCATATACTCAAGAGATTGTATCTAAATTAGAATCAGGCGAATATCGAATAAGGGAGTAGGAGATTTCTCATTAATCTTGTAAATAAAATTCTCGCCATCACTAAAGACGACGATTATTTAGAAAACTCCGCCAAACAAGCCAAAGTCGCTGATTACGAAAAACAAATTGATAAAATGGTTTATAAGCTTTACGGTCTAACCAAGGAGGAAATGAAAATCGTTGGAGGAAATGATAAATAGAGTTATTAAAATTTTTTACGATGATTAAACCAAATTGGAATATATTCAAAGCGAGGTTCAACGAAAACCCTCAAGATAATTTTGAGTGGTTTTGTTATTCATTATTTTGTAAAGAATTTAAGCAAGAAAAAGGGATTTTTCGTTTCAAGAATCAGTCTGCGATAGAAACAAATTCGATTAAACACGGAAACGATATTATAGGGTGGCAAGCAAAATTTTATGATACTCCACTCTCTAATCACAAAGATGAATTATTACAAACTCTTGAAAAAGCAAAAAGAGATTATCCAAATATTACAAAAATCATTCTTTATACAAATCAAGAATGGGGTCAAAGTAAAGGGCAAAAACCGCAAGGGTTGGTAAAAATAGAACAAAAGGCAAATGAACTTAAGATTGACCTAGAACAGAGAACTGCTAGTTTTTTTGAATCTCCTTTTGTATCTGTTGATAACGAAATAATTTCTAAACATTTCTTTACACAAGATAAAAGTATATTTGATTTAATAGAAGAGCAAGAAGCACATACAAAAAATATTTTAACTGAAATACAAACAAATATTTCTTTTAATGAACAGGTAATTGAAATAGATAGAAATAATGAATTTGAAAAAATAAAAAATGCAGATCAGCAAGTATTAGTTTTGAGTGGTATAGCTGGGGTCGGTAAAACAGCTCTTATTAAAAATTTTTGGGAAGAAGCAAAAGAAGAAATACCTTTCTATTTATTTAAAGCAACTGAATTTGATAATTTAAGAACGATAAATGATTTTTTCAAAAAATTTGATTTTCAAAAGTTTATAAATGCACATAAAGAGGATTACGAAAAAACTATTATTATTGATTCAGCTGAAAAATTATTAGATTTAAAAAATACAGATCCTTTTAAGGAGTTTTTATCCATTCTTATTGAGAATAATTGGAAAATTATTTTTACCACAAGAGATAACTACTTAGAGGATTTAAATTACCAATTTTTTGAAATTTATAAGATCGCTCCTCTAAATATAAATTTGCAAAATTTAGAACAAAATGAACTTAATTCACTTTCGGATAAATATTCTTTTCAGCTACCTCATGATGAAAAATTATTGGAGCTAATTAAAAACCCATTCTATCTGAAAGAATATCTAAAATATTATCAGGCTGATAAAACATTAAATTACAAAGAATTTAAAGATAAATTATGGAATAAAAATATTAAAAAAAGTAAAACAGCAAGATCTGAGTGTTTTTTGAAAATGGCAGTTGAAAGGGCAAATCAAGGAAGTTTTTTTGTGATTCCTGCATGTGAATCATCTATTTTAGACAATGAATTGATAAAAGACGGAATTTTGGGCTATGAAGACGATAAAGGCTATTTTATTACACATGATATTTATGAAGAATGGGCATTGGAAAAATTTATCAATAGAGAATTTTCTAAAAAAGAAAATAATCAAAGTTTTTTTAAAGCAATAAGGCAATCACTTCCAATCCGTAGAAGTTTTAGAAATTGGGTATCAGAAAAGTTGTTATTGGAAAGTGAAGAGATTAAAAATTTCATTGAGGAAATAATAAGTGATATTAATATTGATCAATTTTGGAAAAATGAAATAGTCATTTCAATTTTGCTTTCAGATTATTCAGATTATTTTTTCAAAAATTTTAAAGACTTATTACTTGCTGATAAGCAGGCGTTATTAAAAACAACCACTTTCTGGTTAAGGATAGCTTGTAAGGTGGTTGATGAAGATTTTTTTAAGCAATTAGGAATAAAGAAAGTCGATTTATCAATTTTAAAATATGTCCTAACAAAACCGAAAGGAAATGGTTGGGAAAGTATCATTAAATTTGTTTTTGATAATTTGGATGCTATAGGAATTGAAAATATTTATTTTATTCTACCCATTATTCATGATTGGAATAACAAATTTAAAACTGGAGAAACGACAAAGTTTTCAAGTCTCATCGCATTGCAATATTATCAATGGACGATCGAGAAAGATGTTTATTTTTCTCGCGATGAAGATGTAAAAGATAAATTATTTCAAACAATTCTTTATGGCTCTTCTGAGATTAAAGATGAGTTGAAAAAAGTTTTTGAGGAGATTTTAAAAAATAAATGGAAAAATCACAGAGACCCATATTATGATTTATCAAAAACCATTCTAACTAAAATTGAAGGAATTGCTGTTTCCCAAGTTTTCCCGAAATATGTTTTGCAATTGGCTGATTTGTTTTGGTCATTTACGCCAAAGGAAGATCGTTATTACAGCCGTCCTGGAATAGGGATGGAAGAGTATTTTGATGTGGAAGATGAATATTTGGATTATTTTCCAGCCAGTTCGTACCAAACTCCAATTTATTGGCTTCTTCAGTCTTCACTTAAAGAAACAATTGATTTTATATTAAGCTTTACAAATAAAACGGTTGAGCATTTTGCTAAATCTGAATTTGCTAAATACGAAGTTGAAGAAGTAGAGGTATTTATTGAAAAAGAAAAAACGATAAAACAATATGATAGTAGGAATGGAAGGCTTTGGAATATGTATAGAGGATCGTCGGCACCAGCACCGTATGTTTTACAATCAATGCATATGGCGCTAGAAAAATTTTTTCTTGAAAAAGGAAAGGTTGCTGATTCGAAGACTTTAGAAAGTTGGTTACTTTATCTTCTTAAAAATTCAAGGTCTACCTCTATCTCAGCTGTTGTAGCAAGTATTGTGTTGGCATATCCTGAAAAAACTTTTAATATTGCTAAAATTCTTTTTAAAACAAAAGATTTCTTCTTTTGCGATACGGGCAGATTGGTTTTAGACCAAGGACATAAAGGTATGCTTTTATCGCTAAAAGCGCTTGGTAGTAACTCAAAAAATGAATTTCATGAGTCAGAAAGACTACAAGCCTGCGACGATAAACACAGAAAATGGTCTTTGGAAAATTTGTTTTTGAACTACCAATTATTTAGAAATGAAGGTGTAGGCGAAGAAGAATCGAAAAACAGACAAAAGGTATTATGGGAAATATTGGATGATTACTATAAAAAATTACCAGATCCATCAGTAGAAACAGAGTCTGATAAGACATGGAGACTTTATCTTGCAAGAATGGATAGAAGAAAAATGAATATTGCTTCAGAAAAAAATAAGGATGGATACTTGATTAGTTTCAATCCTGAAATTGATCCAAAGTTGAAAGAATACAGCGAAAAATCACTAGAAAAAAGTTCTGAGCCGATGAAATATACTTCATTAAAGCTATGGGCAAACTATAAAATTAGAAATGATGAAAAATATAAGCAGTATAAACAATATGAAGATGACCCAAAACTTGCGCTCAAAGAGGTCAATAAAATTATTACAAAATTGGAAACAATAAAAAGACCAGAACCGCCAAAACTTCAACATTCGGAAGAAGAAAGTTTTTATCTTTTTAATCATTCCATCCCTGTAGAAGTTTGTGCTGTCATGGTAAGGGATTATTTCAAAAAACTTTCAAAAAAAGAGAGTGGTTTTTGTGCAGGTATTATTTTAGAGGTAGCTTCTTCGTCTTCTGGTCCCAATTATCAATATCAAGTAACTGATGGTGCACAATCAGCAATTTCTGTACTGCCAGTTTTATTAGAAAAATTTCCAAAAAAGAAAGGAAATATAAAAGAAATTTTACTGTTTAATTTATTCAATCATTATCCAGTTGGTATGGCTGGCACAAGTTTTAATACATTTTCAATCATGGCCATTCATAAACTATGGAAGACTAATTTTGAGGACGCACAGTCAATATTGATTGGTTACTTACATTTGAAACCAAAGTATGATGCACTAAGAGAAAAGATACGACAGGAGAATTACAAAAAGGATAGATATAACCTGCAAAAAAATAAGGTAATGGACAAATTTTTAAAAGAAAATGAAGAATATTTACGGAAAGTTATAAATAATCAAGTATTGACGAAGGATGTAGGAGACATTGAAACAATAGATTTACATACATTAAAAACTGCTTTTCAACTGATCCCCTTGAAGACAGAAGATAATGATCACAAAATAATAGTTAAAAACATTATCTCTGCTTTTGTTGAAAAACTAATTTCAAACGACAGAAATAACAGGATTGATTATAAAGTAAGGCATGATTTTCTGGAAAAACTAGCTTATTTTGTCTTGAGTACTCCAAAAGAAGAAATTCAAGAGTATATAAAACCATTTCTAGATAAATTCAACAGATCAGAAGCAATCGCCGATTTGTTCGAGGAATTTATATCTGCCGAAGACTGCCTAAACTCATATGAAAATTTTTGGGAAGTTTGGAATTTGTTTAAAGAAAAAATATTCGAGGTTTGTAAAAAGGGAGATGGTTATTGGTATGTTGATAAAATTATAAAAAGCTATCTTTTTGCTCAAAACCCATGGAAAGAATCGGCTACTGAATGGCATACACTGAAAGATGATAATAAAAGATTTTTTAAAGAGATTTCAGAAAAAATTGGGCATTGTTCTTCAACTCTATATGCAATTTCAAAACTATTAAATGATATTGGGAGTTCTTACTTAGACGATGGTATATTGTGGCTATCTGGTATGTTAGCTAAAAACAAAAACTTCTCTACTGCTAAACTTGAAGTGAACACAGTTTACTATATAGAAAATCTTGTCAGAAAGTATATTTACAAAAATCGGACAAAAATAAGAAAAACGAAAAAATTAAAAGAAGATGTTGTGGTGATACTGGATTTCTTAATAACAAAAGGTTCTGTTGTTGGATATATTTTGAGGGAAAACATAGTTTAAGCGTATTAAGAGTACCAACCAAATATCTCTAATGAAGAGGCGAAAGAAATCAGGGATGAATTTTATATTGTTGCAGATTGAAGTATAAAATATGCCACAGGGGCGAATTAGGGGCAATAATGAGCAATTACGGCTGGAGGGCGTATTCGCGGCGGGTCTCTTTGATCAGGTTCATTTTCTCTTTAAGCGAGGCAATATACATCCAATCTTCGAAGGTTTTGATAAAATTCGGGCTCGGGGCCAATTCCTTTAACCCTTGTTATGCAAGGGTTTTAGTTTATCCTCTTGACAACAATGTTATGTAGTTCTAACATTAAAGTAGTTAGAAATACTTAACACAAAAGGTCGATATTGGAAATTAATAAAAATAATTGAAATTTTTATGACTAAAAAATCATTCAGCATTTATAGGCTTATCGCAGTTATTATTGTGGCTATTGTGGTTGGCGTATCCATTAACTGCGGCAACTGGTATTTGCCGTTGGCAGCCATAGTTGCTTCTTGGATTTTCCTTTACGCTTTGAGGCGGAATGTAAAAGAGATTATGGCCGATGAACGCGATTATATGACAGCTGGCAAAGCTTCTCTTTGGGCGATGAGAATATATCTTGGCGTGTCAGTTATCGCTGGTTTGGTTCTCTATATCATGGGAATGGATGAAAAGGGGGGAATTCTGTTTGGTACCGCTACCACCTTATTGTATTCTGCCACTTTCCTTATGCTTGTTTACGCTGTCTTGTTTAAAATATACGAGAGGAAAAATGAAAACTCTTAAGGTAAAAGTAAAAGAATTCAGGGATAAGAAAGGTTTGACTCAATCGGAATTAGCCAAGCGCGTTGGCGTGCGAAGGGAAACCGTTGTTTTTCTTGAACAAGGAAAATATAATCCATCTCTAATGCTTGCCCTAAAGATAGCCGAAGAATTAAGGGTGCCAATTAATAAATTGTTTTCTTTGTCAGAAAAATAAGGGCTTATAGAAATTTTATAAAACAAGAGGTATAATAAAAAATATGAGAAGCATTAGACTTCTGCCGAAAAGTATTTTAGGCAAATGGTCAGTTGTATTAATTGTGGTGATGCCGATATTATTTTATCTTGGTATGTCGTTTGCGGATTTCTATAGCTCTATTCCGGCCGGGAAAACAATATTGCAGGATATTGTTAACAGGCCCGGAGTGGCTCTGTCAATGTTAGTTGGTTTTGCTTCGGGCATCATTGCTTTTATTACCGGCCTTGTTGCAATTATAAAAAACAGGGAGAGATCCATTTTGGTGTTTCTATCAACAATTATCGGGGCATTGCTCATTTTATATCTTGCCGGAGA
>Ga0268282_1000370_pt1 | contig 23806 bp, 18 predicted proteins | sample saktaG_12_FD_190133 | JGI IMG/M metagenome (GOLD analysis project Ga0268282, IMG submission 190133) | Saline water microbial communities from Sakinaw Lake, British Columbia, Canada - sak_2011_5_24_120m | ecosystem: Environmental > Aquatic > Non-marine Saline and Alkaline > Saline ...
GTTATGGAAGCCAATTGCAGCGAAAGCCGATTTATCTAAGCAAGAATTGTCCTCCAAATCGGAAAGCATGTCACGGACAATCGTAAACGTTTTGCTTGCCATGCTGGCGATTACCGGCCTGTACCTGTTCCCAATGTATCTCGTTGGCCATTGGTATCTCTATTCGGTGATATGGCTGGGGCTGGCAATTGTGGCGGTATTCGCTTTAAAATACACCTGGTACCGGTTTCTACCCCTGCCGGGCAAGCATGAAGACCTTGACAGCTTCTCATAATTCAGGATAATTATTTCGATTTATTATTTTCTATTTTTGTATGCTCTGTTTGAGTTATGAATGATAGCAAAGAAGATCAGTTATATATGAAAGTGGCGATCGAGCAGGCACAAATCGCCGAGGAGAATGGCGATGTCCCCATCGGGGCGGTCATTGTTTATCAGAACCAGATAATCGGCAGGGCATATAATCAGCGAGAGCAGCTTCAGGACCCGACCGCCCACGCGGAAATCATCGCCCTTACGCAGGCGGCGGCATTTATCGAGAGCTGGCGTCTGCACGGCTGCACGATGTATGTCACGTTAGAGCCGTGCACGATGTGTGCCGGGGCGCTTGTTCTGGCACGGATAGACCGGCTCGTCTATGGTTGCGACGATCCCAAGGCCGGTGCTATCAAGAGCCTGTACAATATCGTCACCGACGAAAGGCTCAATCACATAATAGATGTGACTTCCGGCGTTTTAGCCGAAGAGTCCAGCGGCCTTTTGCAGCATTTCTTTCGACGCCGCAGAATCGAAAACAATCAGCAGTAACAAGAAGGCTATCTCACCGAGCTGTGAGCAACTCACAGGACGACCTATTCGCCGAGCTTAACTGCCGTGCCGTAAACTAAAAGCTCCGCGGCACTGCCCACAACGCTTGTCGTCATGTAGCGAATATTGATGATTGCGTCCGCTCGCATCCGGGCGGCCTCCGCGATCATCCTGTTCGTCGCTGTTTCGCGGGCTTTTCCCATCATCTCGGTGTATTCGGTCAGTTCGCCGCCAAGAATCAGCCTGGCGATAGCCGACAGGTCTTTGCCAAGCCATATCGCAAATACCGTGTGACCCTGGACCATGCCGAGAATCTCACTCGTCCGGCGGCCGGGCACTTCTGCCGAGTTCAATAGTAAAATCGTGCTATCAGACTCGGTCGATAGCGGCTCCTCTGCCGGCTTTTTGCTAATCTTTTGTTCGAGGGCCAATGTAAGCAGAACAACCAGGATGCCGCCCATAAGGCAGAAAATCGCCATCCTGAGCCACCATGGCACGACCGGATCGTCGGCAACGATCACATTCCATGGCACGCCGACAAAAACTACAGTAAACAGGCCCAGCACGAAGACCAGCGAGCCAATTGTTCGAAGTGTTTTCATAGCTTCTCCTTTAACCGCAAAAAACAAATTCTCAGCTAATATCAGTAATCAGCGACTCCGGCGAGCATTCAGCGGTTTAGAGTTCGCCGGATCGAGTTCTCAGGTTTTAATAACCTCATACAAATAAACTCAAGTCAAGATAAAAAACACTATTTCATAAGCCAAAACACATAAAATGGTCTTATCGCACATACTACTAACAAGGCCACAAACCACCAGACGCTCAAGTCCATTACGTCAGGTATTAGTTTGGCTATGACCAGAGCAAAGAACATTGCAGCGCCTTGAGCCAGTTTCAAATCTATAATCCCAAGCTTTTTCACTCGCCGAGTCATGCCTTCTAAAAGTTCCATTTTCATTATCCCCTTTGCGTAATCATTATCCCGTCAACAAGTTGTTCGACTGGCCTATCCACTCTATCTATAATAGTCTAACTTCCCCGCCCTGCGGTTCATTTTTTCCGAAAAATCTTTTTGTGCCGAGAAGCTTGTTCTTTTCGCGCTTTATCATTGCAAACTGCTCACGATGATGTTATATTGACTCAAAATCAGAGCAATTAGATAGCTGTGTTGGAAAACTAATAGTAAATAGTCAATAGAAAATAGTAAATTGCTTTGGAGAGGTGTCCGAGTGGCTTAAGGAGCAGCCTTGGAAAGGCTGTGTAGGGCTTGCCCTACCGCGGGTTCGAATCCCGCCCTCTCCGTTGCTGTGGTCTCAGCGATGAAGTTCGCCGGGAACCATGGATTCCAGTCAGCCATCTCCTCCTTGGTCGCGCACGATGTCCTGCTCGCCGGCCACGGTCTGGTTGTCCCGCAGAAGGTAGACGCAGTGCATGTCGCCGTCATAGAAGTGCCAGCCGCCATCGTAGAATGCCTGGGAGATGCAGTGGCCGAGGGTCCGGGCCGGCGCCACTTTAAGTCCGGCCTCTCGCCACAACGTAGCCAGGCTGATGGAGTCGTTACCGCACGTGTTATACCCGTAGACATTGAAGACCTTCACGGGATCGCCCAGCTCATTGTTGTCACCCGGGGAATGGTGCCGGTACCGGATTTCCTGGAACCAGAGGGCAAAGGCTTTGTCCGCATCCGTCATGCCGGGCGAGACAGCCGACGAAACGATTTCTTCGACGCTGCGGAAATTGTTCCGGCCGTTGGAGAGCCACGGATTGACCACGTCAACGTCGCCGACGTTCTCCATTCGAACCGAGCGGTTAGATTCCCATGTCTGGAGGAAGGCCCCTTCTCTCGCTATCCCGCAACCCATGGGCAACCGGCAATTCCGGCCATCCATCGTTCCGCCCTGGAAGACCGTATACTTATGTGTCCCGCCGGTCGGGGCTGTGATCTGCTCGATATGCGACCTGGCAACGTCGGTCGGGTGCGTATCAGTTGACCGGGGGTACCATGCATCGCCGGCAATGGCGGGACTCGGCGGAGCGGGAGCTTCTGCAAGAACCGCCGAAACTGCAAGCAGGGTCAATACATACGCACAGGTTTTCAATATCTTTCCCCTTCTATTATATTTTCATAAACAATGTTCCTAAACGCTGTACTATGGTATTTTATCTGAATGTTCCGCCCGCTTCAATGCCCTCGGCGACAAAGGCAGAATATAGGGTGGGCGAATTCCGTTTTCCCCGCGCGAAACTTTAATTGGGTCAACCGGAAAATTATTGAAATTGAACGGTGAGTTGGGTATTGTGAATTTTCGATACGAAGCAAAACAACAGGTGGTGTCGTCGCCACCCACCATAACAAGAAGGAGTACACTTATGAAGAATCGACATAATTTGAACCGCCGGCAGCTTCTCCAGACCGCCGCGATCGCGGCCTCCGGACTTTCACTGCCGGCAACGGCGGCAGAACCGCCGTCACGTCCGCAAGGCAAGCCCCGAATTGGCTGCCTGAGTTGGTGTTTTCACAGTCTGGGCCCCGCCGCGGATCCCGAGCCGGCCCTGGATGTCATCGGTGAGCTGGGCTTCGAAGGCGTCGAATTGATCGTGACGGCACGTAGAGACCTCAAGCAATTCTGGACGGACGCCCGGATAGATCGGCTCAACCAGAAGCTCCAGCGAAACAAATTGCGTGTCTCGCAGTTCGTCATTTTCCAGCCGGTGGTCGAGGACCTCTCGAGCACGGATCGAGCCGCTCGCGGGCAGGCACTTGCCTACTTCGAGGCGGGCTGCCGAATCGGCAAAGAGCTGGGCGCGCCGATGATCAATATCGTGGCTCCCTGGGCGCGCGAGCTGAAAGGGCCGACGGACTATCTTCCCCGCTACTACGAGATCGCGAATCCCAAACCAGGCCAGAAATATCACATCGACATTGCGGAAGGATTCGATTGGGACCGTGTGTGGGACGCATACGTGGAAACCACCAAAGCCTGCCTGTCACGGGCGAAAGCCCACGGCATGAAGTTCTCCATCGAGCAGCACACGCATTGCCTGGTCCCGGATGCGGCGTCGTTCCTGCGGCTGTGGGACCAGATTCGCGACGACGATCTGGGCTACAACCTCGACGCGGGCTGGACGCTGCTCCAGAGGGAATATCCCCCGGTTGCGATCCATAAAGTAGGCAGGCACCTGATGAACGTACACATGCGCGATATCGACGGCACAATGCGGCAGTTCCCGGCGTTCGGCCGGGGTGTGATGGACATCGAAGCGATTATCACGGCCCTCAAAAAAGTCGGCTTCAACGGCTTTGCCTCCATCGAGCAGGACGGACATCCCGGCGACCCCGACATAAAAGACACCTGCCGTGAGTATCTGCGGATAATGCGGGAGTATATATAAAATATTATTTGCGTAGGAAAAGAAGTAGGAACGTATGACCATCCCACGGATAATCTCAGGTCCGCAGGCGTTTCAGCCGTGCATCTCGCGTCGAACGCTCCTGAAGAGTTCGGCGGCCCTGGCGATGGGAGCAGCAGTGCTGCCACCGGCTCACAGTATGGCCGTAGAGCAATCTGTTGCCGGCACGTCGAGCGACCCGATTCGTAACGGCAAGGTTATCGACTGTCATGCGCACCTGAATCATCGAAGCCGCGCGACATGGGAGGCGGACGACCGCAAGCTCATTGAGGCGGCTGACAAGCTCCGAATCGACCAGTTGTGCTGCTCGATCCTCACGCCGCACCGTCCTGCTACCGCCGATGGTTTTCGGGAATGCAACCGCTGGACGGCCGACGGGATGCGCCGGTTCCGCGGTCGGGTACTCGGCTACTGTTATGTCAATCCCGGCTACGGCCGTGAGGCGCTGGAGGAAATCCGCCGCTGCGTGGAAGACCGTGGTTTTATCGGCATTAAACTTTATAACGAGTACACCTGCACCGAACCGGTGGTCTTTCCTATCGTAGAGCTGGCGATTGAGCTGGGCGTACCGATTTTGCACCATGCATCGCACTCCCATTATTTCGTGGAGGACCAGCCGCGTATGTCCGACGCCGGGCACCTCGCCGAGTTAGCTCGCCACTACCCGGAGGCCATGCTCATCTGCGCGCACATTTCCGGCGGCGGCGATTGGGAGTGGACTGTCAAGGCCGCACGCCACGCTCCGAACGTCTTGCTCGATACCAGTGGCAGTGTAACGGATGAAGGAACGGTGGAAATGGCAGTAGCAGTAGCAGGGATCGATCGAGTCGTCTTCGGCTGTGACTCGTCCATGACGGCCGGAGTCGGCAAGATTCGCGGGGCGAACCTGAGCACACAGGACAAGCAGAAGATCCTGGGCGGGAACATGGTGAGGCTCTTGGGGAGGCGGAAATCATGATTGTTGACGTTAATGCTTATCTCGGCCATTTTGCGTTCCGCCGGCTGCGTCATAACACAGCCGAGTCGCTGCTGGCATTGATGGACTCTAAACGTATCGACAAGGCGGTCGTCTCCAGCGCAAGTGCCATCACCTATCGCAATGCACAAGCCGGCAATGAAGAGGTGGCGGAAGAGGTCCGTGGTCGTAGCTACCGGCTGATTCCTTTTGCCGTCATCAATCCGTTTTATGCCGGCTGGCAGGATGATCTGAAAATCTGTCACGAGCAGTTCGGCATGGTTGGTCTGCGCCTCTATCCCAAGTGGCACAACTATCAGCTCTCCAGCCTATGCTGCCGGCAGCTCATTGACGCTGCGACCGAGCGGGGTATGATTATCTCCATTCCCATCCGCGTGGAAGACAACCGCCAGCGGAGCTGGCTGCTGAACGTCCCTGATGTGCCGCTTGAAGAGATTGTCGAGTTAGTGAAAGCTCGCTCAAAAGCACGCTTCATCCTATTGAACGGCATCGGCTATACGAGGTGCCCGCTCGGGCGAAAGGACAACGGCCTGCCGTGCAATTATGCCATCGGATTGTCCCGCTTGAGCGCCGTGCTGGCGAACGAGCTTGGGCAGCTCATCACGAACCTGGGCGCTGAGCGTGTGATGTTCGGGACCGGGATGCCCTTCAATTATCCCGATCCCGCATTAGTGAAGCTGGAAGTATTGGATACGAGCGAGCCGGAAAAAGAGAAGATCCGCTCGAAGAACGCGATGGCCTGGTTGCGGTTGTAGCACGGGGCGAATGCCGAAAGGATCGAGCAATGCAAAGAAAGGAGGATTGTTCAGTCATGCGATTCACAATGATGGTTTCTCTGATTATATCGGTGTGCGCGGTGGGTGGCAGCCTCAAGCGCAGCTTGGGGATGGCTTGGGCTAACCCATCCCCAAAGCCTTCGGTTTTGAGGCTGCCACTCGTCGTTGAGATTTGGCCGGGCACGGTTCCGGACGAAAGCGGCAACATCGGCGAGGAAAAGTCCCACATGTCACCGAAGCTGGACCGCAGGCAGGTCGAGGTCACCGAGCAGACGAGGCTTCTGACCAATGTCACCAAACCGACCCTCACGATCTATCGGCCGGCGAAGGACAAGGACACCGGGACCGCGGTGCTGATATGCCCCGGGGGCGGCTACTGGGATCTCTACTGGCAACTCGAAGGCGAGGAAGTTGCCGCTTGGTTGAATTCTATCGGCGTCACCGGCATCATTCTTAAGTACCGTGTGCCGCGCCGGCCCGATGAGCCCAAGGGCGAGCCGGCACGGCGTCCGCTCCAGGATGCGCAACGAGCCGTCAGCCTGGTGCGGAGTAAAGCCAAGGACTGGGGCATTAATCCACAGCAAATCGGCATGGTGGGTTTTTCGGCCGGCGGCCATCTGGCGATTGCGACGGCGACGAGCTTCGACCGGCGAACCTACGAGCCTGTTGATGACGTGGACAAAATCAGTTGCCGGCCTGATTTCGCCATCGGAGTCTATTCGGGCTACCTGAAAGCGAAGGACAAGGACCAGGTCACTCCCGGCCTGCGTATCCCGGCCGGAACGCCGCCGATCTTCCTCGCGCACGGCGGGGCCGACATCATCAGCCCGCCGGAGCACAGCGTGTTGATGTACCTTGCGCTGAGGAAGGCCGGCGTCCCGGCGGAGCTGCACGTCTATGCGACAGCCGCCCACGACTTCGGTGTACGCAAGAGCGATCATCCGTGCTCCACTTGGACGGAAGCTTGTGTTAACTGGCTTCGGCATCAGGGATTTCTCAAGCTCCCCACACAACCGTACTAAGCCGGAGGACTCCTCCGTGCGTTTCTTCCCTCGCCAGGGATTATGGGGGTGTCCAACCTGCTTCTGGATGATTGGAAGCGGCAAACCTCCGTCATTGAGCTACCGCGTAAGCCCGGAACAAAAGAATGGGCGAAAAGGCAAATTTCCTATCAGTTGGTCCTTGATGATGGGCCTGGACGGAGACGATTTAATATTTTGGATTGGAATCGTCATTACTCCGGTGGTATAGTCATGCCTGTATATCGGTGAAAGACCGAACCGCTGACAAAAAAGATACACAGGGAATACGACATGATGAAACATCTTACGACCGGCAGCAGGATTTTCGAAAACCAGTCGGCTATATTTGCCATTATTTTAACAGGCATTCTTCTGACACCTAACACCCTCATCCGAGCGAACTGGCCCGGCTTCCGCGGCCCGACCGGCCTTGGCTACACGACGCAGGAGAATCTACCGATCGTCTGGGGCGGCCCTGCAAATATAAACGTGCTTTGGATTTCGCCGCTTACCGGCCAGGGGCACGCCAGTCCCATCGTCTGGGATAATGCGGTTATAGTCTGCACGGTCAACTGGCCGGCTGATGTTGAAGACCGCAAAAAGGTCATCCCGGAGCATCATGTCACCTGCTATCGCACTTCCGACGGAGGATTGCTCTGGGATACGCTCTTACCACCCGGACCCTGGTTGCGGACAGATTACCGCAGCGGACCGGGCGGAGGCTACGCCGCCGCCACGCCTGTCACCGACGGCAGGCTAATTTACTGTGCATTCGCCTCATCGGTCCTGGCCGCGATAGATTTCCAGGGCAACATCGTGTGGCGAAAGGAAATTGTTCCTTACTCTTTCGACGTCACTCTTGGCAGCAGCCCGGTCCTCTACGGCGAGACCGTCATCCTCTTTTGCGCGATGGCAAAGAAAGAAGACTCGCGGGTAGTCGCCTTCGACAAGACCAGCGGCAATATGACATGGGAGAGAAAATTCCCGCAAATGCAGTTCGGGCACAGCACGCCCCTGATCATTCAGGTCGATAACAAACCCCAGATGCTTCTTCTGGCCTCTGGCATGAAACAGGCGGGCGATGCCCTGCAGAGCCTTGATCCGGCCGACGGGAAACTCCTTTGGTGGTGCCGGGGCGAGGGAGATGCATCATCGCCGGCCTACGGGAAGGGCCTGGTCTACTTTGACGATGGCAGGGGCGGCACCGGCGTAGCCGTTGATCCGACCGGTTCGGGCGACATCTCCGATACACACAGCCGCTGGACCATCATGCAGAGAGGCGAAGCACTGAGTTCGCCCATCGTTGTAGGCGAACACCTGTATCGCCTGCGCACTCCCGGCATCCTCCAGTGTTGGCAAATGGCTACAGGCAAAGAGATTTATTCCGAGCGTCTCCGGGACATATCAACCACCTGGGCCAGTCCGATTGCGGACCCAAAGGGGCGCCTGTTCTTCGCAAACGCCGGCAAGAGCTATGTCGTTCAGGCGGGGCCTGAGTTCCGCATCCTCGCAGTCAATGACCTTGGCGACGGCAGTCACCCGTCACCTGCGGCGGCAAATGGCAGACTTTTCCTCGTCGGAATGAAGAACATCTACTGCATCGGCAACAAGAATAGCGGGACAACAGGCACTTTTCCCACGAGTTACAAAACGTCAGAATTCTTCGAAAATTCGTGGTCGAGCAGGCGTAATATAGCTCTCTCATTCAGTCATGCTTTTTATGCCCGTTTTTTCTTTTCCTCTGATTGAAGAGTGTCACAATATTCTGTCATGTCCCGGCATACAATAGTTTTGTATTGAGTGCTTTTCGAACCAGTCCCACCAGTCCATGCAGATGAGCGAATTGGATCAGTCACCGCGAAGACCGGAGCAATACCCAGATCAGATTGTGCACGGGAGAGCTCAAGAAACAACCGCAGATCAACGGCGAGAGGACACGAATCCCATCCGGAGTCAGCAGCGATTCCGGCGCGAAGAAATTCCAGGCCTTGTGTTATCATGGACACTACTGCTCCAGAAGAACAACCGCCACGTCGAACCTGTCTAATCTCAGCGTTGTCTTTGTCTTGATATTGTTGAGTAGTTCAATCCTGCCTTCCGGGACATCCACAATCTTTGGCTGCTGAGTATGGTTCATCAGGAAGAGTAGTTTCCTGCCATGCCCCTGCCGAATCGAAACTTCGACTCCATTCGGAGGATCCACCAGCGGCCGAATACCGGCATCTTCGAGCAGTTCGGCGATCAGGCTATCGTAGAAGGATTCTTCCTTTATGACCGTACCGACATACCAACCCTTGCCTTTGCCGTAGGTGTTCCGCGTCACGGCCGAAAACGGCTTCATGTGCCACTGATCGGTATAGCCGGCTACGGATTCGGCACCGTCAGGTGTCACCCAATCCACATAATGGACGGCCGTGTACGTTCCCTCCAGGTCTGCAGTGCCTTTGACCGTGTACCATGTATCCGCGCCCAAAGCGCTGTATTCCTCGATACGGATTCCCAACACCGGTGATAGCAAACCTGGAAGCGTCCTTTCATGACAAAGATTGTTACAGTCTTTGATACCGGTCCTGCAGTCAGCCAGCAAAACCCCGCCTTTCTTAACGTATTGACTCAGCATGTCGGCCGTCTCGTCAGGCATCAGGGAAAAATCCGGTGCCAGAACAAGTTTGTATTTGGCAAGATTCACGCTTCGGTTCACAATATCTACATTCACGCCTGCTCGATACAGTGCATTGTAATACCGCAGAATGGCAGCCTGGAGACTATTACCCGCGTACCCGGGCTGGAAATTGAGAGACCAGAGATTATCGTAGTCATAGAGAATTGCAACATCCGACTCAACGGTTGTCCCCCTCAGATAATCTTCGAGTTTACGGAATTCTTTCGCGGTTTGCGCCGCCTCGTCGTAGCGTCTGAGAGGTTTTCCGTCATGACCGAGCAGACCATGCCAATACTGTTCGCGTCCCACTGTGCAGGTGCGCCAGCGGAACCAAATTTGTCCGTCGGAACCATGAGCGAGCTGCTGGTACGCAATCTTGCGAATCTCACCCGGCCAGGGATTACGCCCAAATGCTCCCCATCCGCAGGGACCGGCAGTTTGTTCCATAATCATGAAGTTCTTATCCTTGAGGCCACGCATGACATCAGCAGCCAACGAAGCTCCGTACGGAATGTCCGGCTTGCCGGACCAGATCGGATAATTGTCCCACGTAACGAAATCAAGATCACGGGCCAGATCATAGTAATCCAGATCGCTGTACAGCCCCATGAAATTGTGTGTCACGAAGTCATCCGGACAGATGCGGCGGAGGATACGAACTTGATCGGCCTGGAAACGATCGCGCAGCCACGATGTAAATCGCTTGAAGTCCAGACACGCGCTGGGATTGCCCATGGCCCAGGTCTCATCGGTGCGATTGTCGGGGAATGTGATTTCTCCCCACGCTGTAAAATTCAGTCCCCAGAAATGATTGCCCCACGCAGAATTCAATGCATCCAGCGTGCCATATTTTTTTCTCAACCAATCCTGAAACTCGGCAAGACAGCTCTGACAGTGACATTCTCCGCCCCCGAATTCATTGTCCGTCTGCCACCCGATAACGTTGGGTGTCGCGGCAAAGTGTTCGGCCATCGCGGTTGTGATTCGTTCTGAAAGCAGCCGATACGTGCCGCTCGAAAAGCAGTTGTGTTTTCTGCCGCCCCAGACTATACGCGTCCCATCGGGCTTCTGCCGCAGTGTCTCCGGGTATTTCCTCGCCACCCAGGCAGGCATGACCGCTGTTGGCGTGCAAAGAATGATGTTCATATCGTGCCGGGCAAGTAATGTCACAGCATCATCCAGCCAGCCGAACTCGAACCGGCCCTCCATGGGCTCCATCTTGATCCAGGAGAACTCCGCAAGGCGGACCGTGTTAAATCCCGCTTTCTTCATGAGTCCAATATCAGTTTCCCACCTTTCTCTGGGCCAGTGCTCGGGATAGTAGTCTACTCCGATCATCATGTCCCCTTTGGCTGGAAGGGCCTGTCGTGTTTGCGGTTTCAGATTCCCCAGTCGTTTCTGGGCCGGACACGCGATGCCAAGGGAATGCACCAGCAGGACGCTCAAGACCAGTGTCGTGACATTTGTCTTCATGGTTCCACCTCTACATTTTTGTCCTCTATAGAATCTCAAAACATGATATGCACAGGATACCAGAATCTGCGACATTTGCAAGTCGCTGGATCGTATTCTTCTACGGTCGATTGGCCCAATCGTCTCAATGTACGTATCGACTACGAACTGACGCACATCCGGAAATTAATCTTGGCCGGCTCTTGTTCATTATGGTATCATTTCGGGCGGTTTAATGAGAATCGGCAATTGTGTGTAAGCCCTTGTTAATACCAGGGCGACGGAATTTTCGGTAAAGACAAGATTGGATGGTACTCAGGGATGGGACATTTAGAATTTCTTGACTATGCGATTATAATTGCCTACCTGCTTTTTGCCCTTGGCACGGGGATCTACTTTTCCAAACGGGCCTCGCAAAGTTCCGAGAATTATTTTCTCGGCGGCAGGTCTTTCCCGTGGTGGATGATTGCCGTCTCGATGGTCGCTACCAGTTTCGCATCGGACACGCCGTTGGTAGTGACAGAAATAACACGCATAGACGGACTTCAACGAATCTGGTGGGTGTTTGTTTCCGTGCTGGCGCTTATCGTCGGGATATTTCTCTTTTCGCGGCTCTGGCGGCGAGCGGCGATTATTACCGATGCCCAGTTCTACGAGTTACGCTATGAAGGCAGGTCCGCGGCGTTTCTGCGCGGATTCAGGGCGTTTTTCGCCGGCATCGTACAAAATCTGCTCACTGTCGGCTGGGTGACATTCGCCATGAGCAGCATTATTACGACCATGACGGATATTCCCAAGTGGTGGGCTATCGGGGCCTGTATGCTCGTGGCCCTGGTCTATGCGACTTTTTCCGGTTTCTACGGTGTAGTCGTAACCGATTTTATACAGTTCTTTATCGCAACTTTCAGCATGATAGCTCTTGCCGTGATCGCGGCAGTAAAGGTCGGAGGACTTGGTCACGTATTGGATACGATTGCAGTCACCGAAGGTTACGGGCCGAGGACGCTTTCGATTTTTCCCGATTTCAAAAGCTTCGATCTCGACCTGGTAAAATTGCTGATATACTTCTTCATATTGTGGTGGGTCGATGCCAGCGGCTATAATATGCAGCGTATGAGTGCCTGCAAGAATGAGCGCCATGCGGTTCTTGCAACGTTGTTCTACGCGATCTTTCAGTGCTGCCGGCCGTGGATATGGGTGGTTGTGGCACTCGTTTCTATCGTGCTTTTCCCGACACTCACCGAACCTTATAATGACACTCACGCATATCCTCTGGTAATGAAAGAATACCTGGGACTCGGCCTTAGAGGTCTGCTCGTTACAGCATTTCTCGCCGCTTTCATGTCAACGATCGATACGCATCTCAACTGGGGAGCGTCTTACATGATGACGGACGTGTACCAGCGTTTTATAAAGAAAGATGCTACGCAGAAACATTATATGGTTGTGACAAAGATAGTTGTCGTCCTTATGATGGCCGGGGGTGTTGGCATCACTGTGTATATTGCCTGGCAAAAACTTACAGTTTCTGCGGTGTGGGAATTTTTTGCTTTCATTATGGTTGGAAGCGGCATGATCAGTGTTGCCCGCTGGTTCTGGTGGCGGATAAATGCTTATACGGAGATCACGGCAATTGCTCTCGGCCTTCTGCTTGGTTTTGCCAACCCGTTCGTTCCAGCAAGCATTGAGCTGTTCGGATACCCCTGGCCTGAGATGCCCTTTGAAATCAAGATAGCTGTCATGACAGGTATCGTTGTGCCAATCAGCATAATCGTAACGTTCCTGACGCCTGCCGTGTCGAAAGAAAAACTCGAAGAGTTCTATCGCAGGGTCCGGCCGGGCGGCTTCTGGGGCATTCTCAGCAGTGACATCCGGGAACTGCCCGGCAAGGCTTTGTCTCTGTCCACAATATTCGATGTGGCCGGCGGAATCATGCTCTGTTACGGCATCTCGCTGGCGATTGGCTATTCGATACTGTTGAAATTTGGCAAGGCGGGAATCTGCTGCCTGTTGGCTGTCATAGGGGGATTAATTGTTTTCAGGTGGTATAAAAAAGAGGTTAGTGTGCTCGCACAAAGCGGCACTTTCAGTGATGGCTCGGAACGGCAGGCTGCACAGCGTGACTCGTGACTCGCTGATTGTAAGATGCAAAGCAATCTAAAAATATTTAGCCCGCCGATTTACTCGGCGGGTTGTCTTTCAAATCAATACGCAAAAGAATTTTATCCCGCAGGCGGGAATGCTGTCAATGTAACGTAATCCAAACCAAACGTACAGATTTGTAGGGTGGGGCTGTGCCCCACCATAATCGGTCGGTGGGCCAAGGCCCGCGCTACCACTATCATTATCAAGCAGAACTAATCGAAAAATGTACTCCCTATGGGACAGGCGTGCATCTTTAAGAATTCTACTAAAAGATTTTTCTTACATATGCAGCGAACGGCTTGAATCCTGATTGGCATCGATCACACAAGATGTCAATATTAATCTTAGACGAAACTCTTGCATACATTTCGCTTTGTGATATCTGAATTTGACTATCTTCAAGCAGTTTTGCACACACTTGTTTTGGATTGCGGATAGTCTCTGGGTTGGATTGTCTATTGATATTATCACCAAGAACTTCGGTTAAAGCTTTCTCATCCGCCAGCATCCAAGCATCAAACATTCTTATCGCAACGCCCATGGCACGAGGAAGCTGCGATAGTAAAGAATCCTGTGCTTCCTGGATCTGTTCAATCCTCTCCCTTTTACCATCTTCGTCGATAAGGAGTATTATTGCATCTACGCCTTTTTTCTCCGCTTCTTTGAGCCAACGGAACGCCCTCTTGAAATATCCTTTTCCTTTGCCATGAAAGGCGTGGATCCTCTTGTTAGATACTCGATCGAATTCGAAAACCGAATTGTCTACGCCGAGTCTTTTCAAAAGATTCTCCAAGGCTCCCGACTGTTCATGTTTACCCTCGGATACTACCAGGACCGTCATTCTCTGGCCCTCTCCATTTGATCTCCCGACTCGGCGATTTTCATATCACCTTCAGAAGTCCAAATTTCACCGAGAGTGAAAACATCGAGCTGCCGGACAACCTCGGGACTGTCGGACATCCTGGTAGTTTTTATTTCCCCTGTGTCTAACTTAGTGCAGAGAGAAACTTCTTCTGGTTTGAACAAATCAAGCGCATAAGGCGAATGGGTTGTAAGGACTACCTGTGTGTGCGATTGCTCATGTACGAGACTACGCAAAATTTTAAGGATTTCACGTAATCGCTTGGGATGAATACCATTTTCCGGCTCCTCGATCAGAAGCAATCTTGGAGGCTGAGGCAGATACAGAATGGTCAAGTAAGCCAGGACCAGGAGAGTTCCGTCGGACGCTTGAGAGGCCGGCACTAATTGGCCGCTCTCTTTCATCTTGAAATATAATCCCTTGCCATCTGCCTTGTTTAACATTGTCACTCGGTCAGGATTGTCAACCGGAGCACGGTAGGCCGGTTCTTGTAGCAGAGCGATCGACTCTATGTGGGAAAATATCTCAGTGAATCGTTTCTCTAATTGAGCGAACCGGTTACGGTCAAAATTCAGAATTTCATCCAAGCACAAGGCCAAGCCAAAACCGTTGGATTCCATTCTGAAAAGCCTCTTCGAATCAGGCGCAACAGGCAATGCCAAAAACGAGGGATTTAAACGGTAATAATGCACCCCGGCCATTAGTTTCTGAACGGCCTTCACTTCATTGCTATTAGGGCGAGACTGAGCTGGTTTATCTAATTGGCGCTTTACGAAGGTACTGTTCGATTGATTGCCCAAATCGATATGTCTTGCTTGATTGCCCAATTCGAGACGTTCTAATCCTTTTCTTATGACCGATTCCTTTATCACCACCGCCTGTCTCTCGCGCATTCCAAACTGAACACCCAGTCCATAACCGGCTATGGCATTGTCATCAAAATCAACGTCGATTGTTACAGGCAATTCCGAATGGCCATTCCAGACAAGCTCTGTGCCTTTCCATGAACCCAAAAACGCTTGGGCTAAGTCGTGATCAACACTTCGACATAGTGCAGCGAGCACATCGAGTATACTTGTCTTGCCTGAATCATTCGGGCCAATCAAAACATGGATCGGCGTAAGTTCTATCTCAATGTCTCGAAGTGCCTTAAAGTTCTTAACTCTTAATCTCTTAATCATCTCTTTTGCTCTTTGCAAAAAATATATGTATATTTATACAAACTATATCTCTTCGTCCCGCTACAATCTCAAAGTACACTTCTCTTTCAATTCTTATTATCATGAATATTACTGCTAATGTCAAACTTTATAGCCAAAATTGTTCAGATTTCATAGGGGAAAACTAGGGGGGGAATCAAAGGTGTGCGTTACAATTTCTGATTTGCTCTGCGAAACGCGGTCATTCCAAACATCTATTTGGCCGGTTGCGTTTTTTTTGTCATGCTGAGCGAAGTCGAAGCATCTTGCTGCGGACGAAAAGCAAGTTTAGGCAAAATCCAGATGTCTCGGCTGAGCTCGACATGACAACGCGGCACACATTCGTTGCGCAATACCCAATACTACTCAAAAATCCGTGTCTAAGAAAAATATATATTTATTTTATTTTTTCACTTGACGGTCAACGTGCCTATAAGTAAGATTAACGTATAACACAATTTACTGGTTCGTTACAACAATAATCAATAATCATTAATCAATTTCGAAAGGGAGAATACTATGTCAACGAAAGCACAAACCAAAGCTAATCGACAAAACGCTCAAAAATCGACCGGGCCGCAGACGGATGAGGGTAAGGCAACGGTCTCGCAGAATGCGGTTAAGCACGGCCTTTTTGCCGCTGAGGCGGTGATAAAAGGCGAAGATCCGGCTGATTATGAAGCTTTTCACGACCAGATGCTCGCTGAGCTTTACCCCGTCGGGGCGGTGGAAACCATGCTGGCTGATCGGTTTGTCAGCCTTGCATGGCGGCTGAAACGGGCCGAACGCATGCAGAACCAGGCTATCGACTCGATGATAGAAAGTCAAATCGACAATCCGATGGCCAAAAGCCTCAATATGGTTAAGTGGCATGCCAAGGGGGTAAAGCTGGGCGATCCGAGATATGTCATTAGCCATTTGCAGCTCGGCCGAATCGCTTCGTCCGACTGGTGCAATTGCAGGGTGCTCGACAGGATGATGCTGTACGAACGGCGGATCGAGAACAGCATGATAAAGATGATGAACGAGCTTAAGAGACGCGAAATAATGCGTCGAATTGAGTATCAAGACGCTGAGCAGCAGTACGAACCATCCCCATCCCTGCGGGATGAGGCTGCCACCCGGCGCCCGGCAGAGAAAAAGGGCGATTTGAAAAAACAAACCCAATTTGCTCCGGCCGAAATGGGCGCAACGTCTTTTTTGAAAGGAGATTATGAAATAATCCGGCCGGCCGAATTGAAGAAAACAAAGCCAAACAAAGCCAATCTCCTGCTCTCGAACAGACCGAAGGAGCGGGAAAAAGAAAAAAAACGCTCACGGCAGCGACCGGTTAACCGGATAAAGCAAAATAATACCGGCAAAATCTCCTGTAAGTGGGTGCAGCGGTAGGTGGTTTATGGCTAAGAAACAATAGCAAAAGCCGTCCGGCGCTGATAGTATACGCAGGAAACTGGGGCTTTTTGCCCAAATCGGTCCGGATTTTTTCGAGATCCTCGAACCGTATAAGCGACTGGAATAGAGAGCGTTTCCAGTCAGCAGGAATAGCACAGCTAAGGTTTTTGATGAACTATTCATTGGGAGGTGTAAATATGATTATTCAAAATAACACCAAACGGATGTCACTTATACTTTGCATGCTGCTTTTATTGTCCGGTGCCATACAAGCGCGGGAGTATCATGTTTCGGTTAAAGGTGATGATACGAACAAAGGGACAGCCGAAGCACCTTTTCAAACTATTTCCAGGGCGGCGGAAGTTGCACAGCCCGGCGACTTCATAACAGTGCATGAGGGAACCTATCGCGAGCGGATTAATCCGCCGCGTGGCGGGCAGTCCGATCAGAAGCGCATCGTTTACCAGGCCACACCCGGCGATAAAATCGTCATCAAGGGCTCCGAAGTTATCAAGGGCTGGCAGAAGGTACAAAACGACACATGGAAGGTCGCTATCCCCAACAGCTTTTTCGGGGATTTCAATCCGTACAGTGACTTGATTCACGGCGACTGGTTCAATCCCAAAGGACGTGAACACCACACAGGGGCGGTTTATCTGAATGGCCACTGGCTCACTGAAGCAGCCAATCCGGATGATGTGCTCAAACCCATTGGGGCGGCAAGCTCATCATATACACCGGGAGGCGGGGGAACGCTGCTGAATGTGGCATGGTTACAGCCCGGTGAAGGCCCGGACAAGCCCGAACGCGTCAATGCAAACAATTTTGCGGTGCAACACGGTATTCAAAAGGCCCCTTGTTCTGAGGGAGGGGAATGTATCGGCTGGATCGAGCAGGGTGACTGGGTGCGCTATGAGAAGATAGACTTGCGACAGCGTTGCAGTCAAATCGAGTTTCGGGCGGCGTCGGCAACGCGGGGCGGAATCATAGAGATTCGTTTGGACGCACCGGATGGGGAGCTTCTGGGCACCTGTGCGGTCCCAAATACAGGTGATTGGCAGGCATGGTCTTCGTTTAAGGCAAAAATCAAGCCGACCAGCGGTATCAAGACACTCTGCCTGGTCTTCAGAGAACCTCACTCGCAGGATACACGGGATCTCCGACTGTGGTTCGCTCAGGTGGACGAAAAGATTACCACAATCCGGGCGCAGTTCGGCCAGGTCAATCCCAACGAGACCGAGGTCGAGATCAACGTCCGCCAAACGGTGTTCTACCCGGACAAGCCGGGCGTCAATTTCATCACCGTGCGCGGCTTTACCATGATGCACGCGGCAACGCCCTGGGCGCCGCCCACGGCAGAGCAGATCGGCTTGATCGGCACCCACTGGAGCAAGGGATGGATCATCGAGAACAACGATATCCGCTATTCGACGTGCGTGGGGATCGCGCTCGGCAAACACGGCGATAAATGGGACAACACGTCGGCGGATACGGCCGAGGGTTACGTCAAGACCATCGAGCGCGCAACGGAACGAGGCTGGTCGAAGGAAAACATCGGTCACCATGTGGTACGGAACAACCATATTTCGAATTGCGAGCAGGCGGGCATCGTCGGGAGCATGGGCGCGGTGTTCAGCACCATCACAGGCAACGTCATCCACGACATCCATATCCGGCAACTGTTCACGGGCGCCGAGATGGCCGGCATCAAGATTCACGCTGCGATTGACACCGAGATCGCCTGCAATCATATCTATCGCACGTGCCGGGGTATCTGGCTGGACTGGATGGCGCAGGGCGCGCGTGTGAGCAGGAACCTTTTGCACGATAACAACACTTGCGAGGACCTTTTTGTGGAGGTCAACCACGGGCCGTTCCTAATCGACAATAATATCTTTCTTTCAGGCCGTTCGCTGTTTGACATGTCGCAAGGTGGGGCATACGTGCATAATTTATTCGCCGGTAGCATCTTGCATCGGCCTGAGTTAAGTCGCGAGACCCCGTTCCACCCGCCGCACAGCACGAAGGTTGCAGGGCTGCAGAACATCCCGGGCGGCGATGACCGGTTCTACAACAACCTGGTTATCCAGCCGGGCGGTTTGGACGGATATGACAAGGCGACGCTGCCCGTGCGGATAGAAGGCAATGTTTACTATAACGGTGCCAGGCCCTGCAGTAAGGAAACAAATTGCCTTGAGAAAGCGGAGTTTAATCCGGAGGTCAAGGTTGTCGAAGAAGGTGACAGTGTGTTTCTTCACATCACGCTTGATGATTCTTTGTATGCTTTAGATAATCCACTGGTGACAACATCGCTTTTAGGTCGGGCCAAAATACCGAACGCGGCCTATGAGAATCCCGACGGTACGCCCTTGAAAATCGATACCGATTATTTCGGCAAAAAGCGGAGCGAAGCGGATCCTTCCGCCGGCCCCTTTGAGAATCCGGGAGAGGGGAAACTTACGCTGAAAGTATGGTAAAGTTTATAAACGCAGGAGTGGACACCCGGAACATGTGGAAGTTCGACACCACGTTTGAGCAGGTCAGGCTATGATATAGATAGAGTCACGATGTCCATTATTATTGCATCATGAAGCCGAAAAGCTGTTCAGATAAGCTACGACGCCTGGCTGAAATTCCTCAAACAGATGTTCAGCGACAAAGCGGACGAGCTCAGTACCAAACAGAAGCCGCAGCAGGCCGGTGAATGTTCCTCAGATAGTAAAGCCGGTTCCGGTGATATCTGAGATATGTCATGTTTGCACCTCCGATAATGCCAACACACCATGCGGTAGCATGTGCCAAGTCACCAGGCCTTACAGCATACGGCGGCAAGGCATATGCTACCAGAGTGTATAACTCGTCGTCAAGTGATATAACATTGCTTGATTTCAAGCCGTGCATACAACCTCCATTTTTAGCCACTGTTTTCAAAGAGTTCCATCTCGTGTATTCATCTGTGACAAATGCAAAGTCTTGCATGAATCTTCTGCAATTCATCCCATAAGTCACCTTTTTCATGAGCTGGAAAACGCTGCAATTTTCAAGTGACAACGTGTCTCCGTTTTGACTCCACAGATACTAATTTTACTCAAATCTAATCCGAATAAATGTTTATTTTTGGCTGAAGTGAGCATTTTCCATAAAATTATCAGACGGATATCGTATTCAATGACCGGCGCGATCTCATGGGCAATATCGGAGCATTCTCTACCAAATTTGATAAACAAGGTATATACAAACGTTGATTTTGTCTTGACCTCTTTTCGGGCTTCTTTTCAGCCTTGCCTGATTCTTGGCCGGTTGTCGTGAATGGTTGAATCTTCTTGATCAACGCTGTGAGCAGAGAGGTCGGCACCTCGCTCTGCGGCATTGAAATAGCCCGGGGATGGAGAAAACACCTGCTGTTCTTGAGAAAATTATGATTTGACGAATAGCGGCAGGACACATTATGCTAAGGAAGCTGCTAACGGGTACTGTGCTATTGGGTGTATGGTCCGGCCAGGTAAAGTGTCCCGGCTCACAAAGGTCCGAACGATTATAACGAAAGGAGATAATATTATGTGTCGCTATATTGTGACGATGATAATTTCGCTGTTTGCCCTAATGGTTTGTTCCGTTTCTGCCGCCGTTCCACGTGGCGTGAACTTGGCTAACCTCACCCATTGGGACATCATAATAGCAGAAGATGCCCCGCCGAGTGAGATTTACGCCGCTGAAGAATTCCAGAGCCACTTTGCTCAGGCAAGCAATATTCGCCTGCCGATTGTCCGGAAGGCGGACCCCGCAACCAGCGGACAGCGCCATATCTTCATTGGTTCAAGCCGGCTTTTGCGCGCCAGCAAGGTCGGTTTTAGCACAGATGAGTTTGAAGAGGAGGACTTTCGTATTATTGTGCGTGATGATAACATTGCCATAGCAGGCCTGCCACAGGCGGGAGCACGGGGAACACTCTATGGCGTTTACACTTTCCTCGAAGATTATGTTGGCGTGCGCTTCCTCACCGTTGACCACACGTATGTGCCCGCAATAGGAACTTGGCGTGTCGTCGGGCCTTTGGACCGTTTCTATCATCCGCCTTTGCGTTTCCGCTGGAGCTATTATGGCGAGACCAATAGAAATCCCGCTTTCGCCACGCGCATTCGGGTCAATACCGTTGCCAACGAACCAAAGCTGGGCGGCAAGACAGGACTGAACCTCATAAGCCACAGCTTTTTCCATTATCTCCCATCGCAGAAATACGGCAAGGAACATCCGGAATATTTCGCATTGATCGATGGCGAGCGCAAATTGGAAATGGGAGGCGGAGGGCCTGAACTATGCCTGACCAACCCCGATGTCCTCCGTATTGTTACCGATACGATTTTAGACGCTCTCAAGAAACATCCGGGTATGGAGAACATATCTGTCAGCCAGAACGACAATAACAAGTACTGTCGCTGTCCCCAATGTGCCGCCATTGATGAGCGAGAAGGCACACCGATGGGCTCGCTGCTGACTTTCGTCAATGCAGTGGCCGATGAGGTCGTGAAGGAATATCCGGATGTTATGATCGGCACATTGTCTTACTGGTATTCACGCAAACCTCCCAAGACGATCAAGCCCAGGCCAAATGTTCAAATCCAGTTGTGCAGTATTGAATGCTGTGTACTGCATCCTATCAACGATCCAAACTGCAAGAAAAACGTACAGTTCTGTCAGGATCTGGCTAACTGGGGCAACATGTGCAAGAATATTTCCATCTGGAACTACAACACGAACTTCAGCAATTATCTGCTTCCCTGCCCAAATCTGCGGGTGATAGAACCGAACATCAGGTACTTTGTAGCCAACAATGCGATAGGAATTTTCATGCAGGCGGCGGGTAATGCCCTCGGGGCCGAGCTGTCTGATTTACGCAACTACTTGATGGCGAATCTGCTATGGGACCCGACCAAGAGCGGCCAAAAGTTGATAGATGAATTCCTTGATTTACACTATGGCAGTGCGGCCGGCCCCATACGGCGGTTCATCAATTTGACTCACAAGCATGCATTAGCAAGCGGGCTGCATCCGAACTGTTTCGGCAGGGCGAAAGATTATGCAATCGATGAATCTATCGCACAGGCGGGTCTTGATGCTTTTGCCGAGGCGATGGACCTGGCCGAAAATGATACGGTCCGTGCTCGTGTGGAAAAGGCTTCTATCTGCGCTTACCGAGCTGCCATCGAACCAATCTGGTACATGAAGGACAAATCAAAAGTTGATCCCGCCCTGGCCGAGCGAATGCAACCGTTGGTCAAACGCTTCGTGGATCTATGCGAGAAATACGGTGTCACGAACGCCAGCGAACGAAGCGGAATCGAGGCCGAGAGTGAACGAATCAAACGCATCGTTGGGCTGTAAGGCCCTCCATGTTGTGACGGCCTCGGATTCCTCGTTGGTTCTCGCATTGTTGATGGTCCGTAGCAACCGGTTTTGACACTTCTCTGAAGTTGGAGTATTATGTTTGAGGAAATTACACAAATGTCAAATGTATGAATGCCCTTTGGAGAACATAATGAGAATTATTATTCGACTGAGCGTTATTTTAATAAGCATCTTGTTAGTCACTCAACCGGCTTTGGCGAATTCATCGCAAAAGAACCGTATCGGGCCGGCAGAAGTTGCTTCCGTTAAGCCTCAAAACAGTATTAATCATAAAGGTCTTGCCAAAAGATTCAAAAATCCACCAGACTCAGCCCGGCCAGGCGTATACTGGTATTTCATGGACGGCAATCTAAACCGGGAAGAAATGACGGCCGATCTGGAAGCTATGAAAAAGGCCGGTATTGGTAATCTGGTTTTTCTGGAGGTCAATGTCGGCGTGCCGCGCGGTCCTGTAGATTTCATGAGCGAGCAGTGGCAAAATCTTTTCGCCCATGCAGTTCGCCAGGCGGAGCGATTGGGTATTGAGATTACTTTGGGAAGCGGCCCCGGCTGGGCCGGCAGCGGGGGCCCCTGGGTCAAGCCGGAACAGTCGATGCAGCATTTAGTGGCCGGTTCCGTCGAGGTTCATGGACCTGTCCGTTTCAATGAAAAACTTCCTGTTCCTGAGCCTCGCAAACCCTATTTTCCAACCATCACGAAAGAATTGCAGGAAAAAAGAGAAGCTTACTTCGAAGATGTTGCAGTACTGGCATATCCAACTCCTGAAGCAGATGTGAAAGTCGAGTTTGCCGATGAGAAGGCTATATATTATCGTGCGCCTTTCTCCTCGGTAGATGGTGTGAAGCCTTATTTACCGGCTCCGGCTGAGCATCCTTCAATACCTGAATCAGCGTGTATAAATATGGACAAAATGGTCGATTTGACCGACCGGCTCGAATCCGATGGAATGCTGGATTGGGAAGTGCCCGCAGGCAACTGGACGATTACGCGATTTGCCAGCCGGAATAATGGAGCGAATACTCGCCCGGCACCGCAACCAGGTTATGGATTCGAATGTGACAAATTCTCCGGCACCGCTTTTGACGACCATTTCGATAATTACATTGGCAAATTATTGAAAAAAATCGGTCGCAGGAAAACCGCCGCCGGATGGACGATGCTCCATATCGATAGCTGGGAAATGGGAGCACAGAATTGGACGCAGAATTTTCGCGAGGAGTTTCGAAGACGCCGCCGCTATGATCCGCAACCGTTTTATCCCGCTTACACGGGGCTTATTGTTGGAAACCTCGAAAAGACCGAACGTTTTTTGTGGGACCTGCGGCTGACCGGGCAGGAACTGGTTATTGAAAACCACGCTCAACGCTTGAAGTCACTCGGACGAGAGCATGGCTTGGGGCTGTCTATCGAGCCTTACGATATGAATCCCACTGCGGATTTGGATCTGGGTGCCGTTGCCGATGTGCCAATGTGCGAATTCTGGAGCCCGGGTTATTTTAATACAATCTATAGCTGCATCGAGGGCGCATCAATTGCGCATACGATGGGACGTCCTGTTCTGGCGGCAGAGGCTTTTACGGCAGGATCTCAGGAAAACTGGCAACAATATCCCGGTTCGATGAAAAACCAGGGAGATTGGGCATTTTGTATGGGCATCAACCGTTTTGTCTATCATACTTTTGCCCATAAGCCG
>Ga0268282_1000374_pt1 | contig 23782 bp, 26 predicted proteins | sample saktaG_12_FD_190133 | JGI IMG/M metagenome (GOLD analysis project Ga0268282, IMG submission 190133) | Saline water microbial communities from Sakinaw Lake, British Columbia, Canada - sak_2011_5_24_120m | ecosystem: Environmental > Aquatic > Non-marine Saline and Alkaline > Saline ...
TATGGCCAACCGTAGCGAGAACTGCGATATCCTGGGGCCTGATTCGAGTGCCGCTGCGCAGAACTACCTGGCCGGCCTTGATATCCCGGCCCTTTGGGCGGATATTGTCGTCCGTCTTTTCGCCGGTAAAACGGACCGTGCCGGCTGTGGGATTTTCCGTAAATTCCACCATGAATACACAATCCGCTCCATTTGGCACCGTGGCGCCGGTCATAATCTTGGCGCACTGGTTCGGCCCTATCGTTTTTTTAGGGGGCATCCCGGCACGAATCGTTTCGATGATCTTCATCTCATTGGCAAGGTCTTCACGCCGGCAGGCATAACCGTCGAAAACCGATCTGGCGCGGGGCGGCATGTCCATATCCGATTCGACGTCCTCGGCCAATATCCGGTTTGCCGCCTGAGCGATATCGACGCGCTCGCTGCCGAGCTTATGAGCCGAATCCAACACAATTCTGAGAGCTTCATCAAAAGGCAACATTTTCTCTGCTCGCAATAACTTCCCTGTACCGGGTCAAAGTATTAAGACTTCTAACCGGCTATTCTATTGTTATGCCCTTGTTTTTCAAGAAATATCCTCTGCTCCGGTTCTCCTGGGTGCTGAAGATCGAAACCGTCCTGGTCGAAGCAAGCGACCAGCCCGCAAGAGGCGGCGGCGAGCCGGCCATCCACGATGCGACGGGCGCCCGGCTGCTGCAACTGTCAATGACCCCGGAACGAATTAAGCAGGCATTGGCCTAAGCCGCCGTGTTTTGGATTTAGGATTTCCGTCATTCGGATTTGTTTAGGATTTCGGATTTCGAGCTTCGAATTTCCGGCCGAAGGCCGGCAGATTGGCTTTGAATTGGCTTTGTTTTTCGCCACCCAAACCGCTGCTGTTTCTTCATAATCCCCTTTCGAATAAGACTTTGCGTCAATTTGCCCGCCGGCAAATTGGGTTTGTTTTTTCAAATTGGTTTTTCAACCCCCAGAAAATCTGGGGGCTAAATAAGATTGGCTTTGTTTGGCTTTGAATTGGGTTTGTTTTTTCGCCGTCTCAAAGCTTGAAATTCTTCATAATCACCTTTCATATAGATACTTAAGCTCATTTTGCTCATTCGTAAATTGGCTTTGTTTTTTCAAATAGCCATGCCGGAAAAGCTCCGGATTGACTATTTTTTATTGATTATTGTCTATTTTTCATTCTCTATTCAAAATTCAAAGTGCGATATACTACATACGATATACGACATACGAATATGTTATCTATTATACGAAATCAAAGCTTAAATGGCGGGAAAATTCTCAAAAAATCTCCATGAGACGGCGTTCTTTGTTCGTATTGCGTCGTGCGTATTGCGTGTTTTGGATAATCAATGCCGTAAGGCATCCTGTGGATAATCATTTTAACAAAACACGTGGTGTGCATGAATATAGGTTGATTAGGAAGGATACTGAGGACCCCTATGAAATATGTAAGACGTCCCCTGGTTTATCAAGATAAGTTACTTGTCGGGGCTTTTTGGTGGAGCAGTACCTTGCTGGTTTTTTCTCTTTTCTCTCTTGCTCTTGAGTAGTTCCTCATACGATTGTGACGAATCCGAAAACCAACTCAGGAAACGACAACGGATTTTCATTATTAGCTCAGGGTCAACTTTGAGGCTGTATATCAAGCCGCCTGTAATGACGGCAACGATAGCCCATTGGATGAAAAGGCGACTAAAGGCTACGTTACCCACATTTGATATAAAACCATACCCTTTTGCATGACTACCTTCCCGAGTAAGATACTCTGCGGGAGGAAAAAGTCCCATCAGCACAAACAGGAATATCCCTATCCACAATATTTTCAAATGTGTTTTGCTCATAACTTGTTATCCTTGATTAGTCATCTTTTTGCTTCTTGTCTTTCAGCGTAATTATTAGGCCAATAGTCACAAGGATTATAAGAAAAAAGATTATCATAAATCCTACGACATCAAACCATTTTAAGCTATACAACCTCTCCAATAACAAAAAGCTAAAAAACACTATAGCTACGATACCAACCCACATACATATAAGCTGTTTCTTGTTCATAGTGTTTCCTGTACCTGCAAATAAGCCTTGCACCGGCTGATGATTTCTGGTGTTTGCTCTCGGTTGGTGATGATTTGAATTTCAGCAACGTCTTTCATTGCGTTGGTCATTAAAGAGAAAAACTGTTTGCAATAAGTGATTGTATCATCAAGGTCTATCCCGATTTTGAGTGACTTGTTTTTCATAGTATTTTATTTTACCAAGATACAGCTTTTTCTCAATGTCACTTTACACAAGCTGAGCAGCAAAATTTTTTGATTTAGTCAGTTTTGGGTTTGCTGTTGTTTTGCTTTGGTGACTGTTCTTTTGGGTTGGCTGCAAGATAGTCGTTAATAAATACCTTTACATAGTCTTCGATATTTTCGCGAATGCTCCCAATTTTACTCATACCGGCAATGCCTATGCTTCCGTCCTGCCACACTGAGGCACCCACTATAAGTATTGTTGGGTTTCTCGTGGGTATCACAACGTCACGAAACTCGACTGATATATTATAAGCAACAAACCCTGAATCGGATGGCAAAACATTTACTTGTATATACAAACAATGAAACATATTGCTTTTGTCGATTTCAATACCATATTTGCGAAGTAATAATTCAACATCGGTTTGCAATGCTTGTTTGGTTAGGCCAAGTCGTTCTACATTAGGATTCAATTCCTCCACCAATACATCTATAGCCCCAAGTCCTTTCAAAATGTCAATCTGATTTCTACCTGTCAACACGGGGCGTGATTTCTTCACAATTTGTCTGAAGTTTTCATAATCTACCGGGGTCAAATAGGGATATTCGGCATTCGGTTTGGATGTGGATTTAACACCTGCTTCTGCAACGATCCAAACAGCAGCAAGGACAAGTACCACGACTACAGCAATAGCAAAATACCTGTTCGTTTTCATTTTTCTACCTCCAAAAGTTATGCTCCTGTAATCCTCTACGTTTGCGGAGTAGCCAGCCTGAAAATGTTAAGCCGATGCTGCCGAGAATGACAGCACCGGGGACAGGGACAAAAGTCAGTTGTGTCATGCTGGTATCTACTCCACCATAAAGACCTGTTACTTGCAACCCGATGTCCCACGTCATGCCCGGACTGAAGCCCCACGATGTAAGCATGGTAGAGGAGATTAGAGGTTGTAAACCGAACGCATCATCAAATAGACCGTCTGTATCAAGGTCCCATGCAGCTTGGCTGTAGTCTCCCACAACCGAGCCTCCTAACATGATCGGCGTTTGATCCAGGAAATACGGTCCACCGGCATTAGCAGTAACGGGAGTAACGTTGTGAAGAACAACACCGTCATAAGCACCGGGTCTAATGTCCATCCCGAATAGCGTACCATCCTGCCAGAAACCTGTTAGGTTAGGAGAATGAAAAGGGTCGTATGCAAAACCGTAGCCATATATGTTCTTGGTTCCTCTGGTGCCACCAAGCCATTGAGTAATTTGGCCTCCCGAAATATTAAGCACACCTCCGACTGCGATGTGCCAACAGACACCTCCAGTAATATTGCCTGTGCCATCAATAACGGTTTCATGCACAACACCATCACTGATATTGATTGTTGTGTTCTGGCCGTAATTCAAAGAATAGGCAACCAAGCCGCCACCGATGTTGATTGTGCTCTGATCGTAAGCTAACAATCTACAGACTTCACCACCAGTCATGTCAACTGTAGTGGTATCTCCGTAAACCCATACGTCATCATAGTCATCACCGGTTTGAATCAATCCATCTGTAGTAAAAGTGATGTCCATCGGGTCTGCACAAAGGTTTACAGTAATGCAGCAAACTATTGCCAACGCTAAAAGGAATCCTGTGGCTGTTCTCACTTTTCTCTCCTTTAAAAAATCGATCTAACAAATTCTGTGACGTGGTGCGGAACACTTAGAAAATTATCTCATCACCTTATTGTAGAACATACATTGGTAAAAATCAAGAAAAATTGCTTTTTTGTGGATAAAACATACAATTGCTTAAATGGCTATAAAGAATTGACAGGCAGTAATTGAAGGAAATTCGATGAATTTAACTCCAGACGATAAAGAGGTAATCAAGAAAGCTGCTGACCTACTGGATTGTTGGTTGAAAGACCTTATTAAAAACAATTTTGGTGACATGGGCTGCTACATCCCACTTCATGCTTGGTATGAAACGGTCATTGTAAGAGCCGTGGACATCTTGATTGAGAATGAGAAAATGACACAGCTTGGGAAATCGATCAAAAAAGAGTGTGATGATTTGTTAGAAAAAGCCCGTTTGCTTTCATCAATGGACGAACAAAATACTTCTGACATTCAGAGTAAGCAGGCTGAGCTTTCCTTGTTAGCACGGCGGATAATTCCAAGGTTTCGGAGAGTAATAGAAAAGCTGCCGACCAAACAGGAGAAAAAGGGCCTGTCGCCAACTTACGAGCGAGCTTATCAAAGCTATATGTATGCAGAGCAAGAGATCGTTACGAATACTCCCAATACAGAAGTCACCGATAGAGCAGCCTATGACTGGCTGAAAGAGAATGGGATTGAAGATGACGTTTACGACTTACCGGCATTTGATACTTGGAGACGATATGTGCGGAAAGGTCGTAAACATTACAGAACACAGAAAAATACACCAAGAGCAGGACGCTCTCACAATATCCCCAAGGCAAGCGACCTTGAATCGCTTGGTGAGATAACACACAAATCCAAGAACAAAGCGGACTAAACCGGATTTTTCAAAAAATCCACCCCCTCATTTTCACTCCTTGACACCGTATTTCTGGCATTTTGACCGGAAATCCGCCCATCCGGTTTCTGTATAAGAAAAGATGAATGGATTTGATATTCAAATTAGGAGACAAAAAATGCTTAACGAAGAAACAAGAGAAATACTAAGAGAAGAAATGCAGTTCCGCCACAAGCTGATTCTAATGCTGCAAACCAAGAACGCAATCGACAGGTTGGTGCATGGAATAAGTACGTCCAGTTCCGGTGATATCTGTGTCACTACGACTATTGAGAGCACAACAAAAAAGGCAAGCTCTCCAGAAAAACTGCAACGGAAACGAGCACATAACACTACTGCTCAAAGGAATCGCAGATAGCTCAGTGAACTGTGGGGAAGAAAAGTAGGCGGCATGATTAACGATGAACAAGCATACGTATTTGGCGTTTTGGCTTTTTCAAAAAGAAAAAAAGAATCTCAAAAAATCACCGGAAAGGGCTTTCCTTTCCCGACCGATTGCCCTCCTATTTGTAGACGGCCACAAAATGGGTCCACGATTGCCCCCCAAATAAAACACAGCACAGCAGGTTGAGCGATTGGGCAGATCGTGCAAATTATCTCCTCTATTTCAATAAATGAAATAGAGGAGCCTGTCTGGTGTGCAAACAATAAGCTGATAACTATAAAAAAATGGACAATTAATACCCATCAGTTATACCGGTAAATGACATTTTCATGTTTATAATCCGAAATATACAAGAAATGGAGGATATATCAACTGATCAAGTAGCAAGCTTAGACTGGTCGAATTTATTTGTCGCTTTTTCAACAGTTGAAAAAGTAAGAATTTAAAAAATATCGAAATTTACTGAAAGGAATAAGATTATGCAAACATTTAGCTTACAACTAATTAGTTTTCCCGGCAATCACGGAGACAAAAAAAAGCTTCCGTATGGCCCACGCGCATACATTTGCGTCGGTTGCAGTTCAAAAATAAAGTGTCCCAGCAAGAAAGGCAACATAGAACTTGATGCTCTCTCCCACGAATGTGCTACATCCCGAGAGTTAGAAGAGGAAGTAGACAGGCTGATCGAAGAATTACAACAGATTAAGAGACAAGGGATGAGATTCTTTAAAAAGTAACTCTCTGATATGTTTGGTTAGGAGTGGTAAGTATTTACTTCTTTTTGCTTGCTAATTTTTTACGGAAGGCTTCGGATTCACAGTTGTTTTATGAAGTCCTGATGTCGTTTGTTCAGGGCGAGAACGCCGCCGAACTTCGATGCGCGCAACCGGGTTATGAGCGAGCTTAATGCTTCCATGCCCGGTTATTCACATGGGATGCCCTGTCCGTGTAAGAGTCCTTTCATGTAACCGATGGCGAAAATCTTTCCCAGCGTTCCGTATCCGGTAGCTCTTTCGCCGGTTTCGGTTCCCATTGCGGGGGCGTGGTCCGGCCGGATGGGGCCGTCGAAGCCGTTCTCATATAAGATTTTCATTATTCTGCCCATGTCCGTCGGGCCGTTGTCATGGAACGTCTCATGGAATTTCTCTTTCGTACCTTCGACGTCGCGGAAGTGTACGAAAAAGATTTTGTTTTGCCGGCTCCACTCTTCGGCAAGGGCGTAAATATCCTCGCCCATCAATTTGAAATTCGCATGGCAGAATGTTATCCCGTTCATGGGGCTTGGCACTATGTTCATAATTTTACGGAAGTTGGCCGCACTCGTACAAATGCGGGCGATATTTCCCAGAGGTGAAATCGGCGGATCATCCGGATGTAGTGCCATCTTAACTTTGCACTTGTCGGCCACGGGGATAACTTCTTTCAGGAAATACTCCAGATTTTCCCATACCTGCTCTTCGCTTATCGGATCATCGCTTCGGCGCCGGCGGGATCGCCTGTTATCGGTATTATCCGGATTATTAAAAGACTCAAGATCAAATTCGCTCGTTACGGCACCGCCTCGTTCGGGTAATCTGCTGTTGGTGCGTGTCCAGCCGATGCCGACCATCCAGTTGTAGCAAATCATGTCAAGGCCGACCTGGCTCATAGCCTGTATTGCCGTCTTAAAGTCCTCTATACCTTCGTCACGTCCATCGGCCCCTAATTTAATTCTCCAATGGTTGATAGGTGGGCCTTCGAAGCCGGCGATTTTGATGCCGACGTCCTCATATCGTGCTTTCTGCCCGGCCAATTGTTCGGCGTATTGCTCGACAGTCCCGCCCCTTCTCAGACCTCTGGCGCCGGTTATCACGTGGGTGACTCCCATTTGCAGGCCTAAAGTCTGCAAGTCTCCCCGGCCCGACATAAGGGCGAGCTTGATTCGGTTTTTTCTTTCTCCCGCGGATGAGCCCGGCTGCGCGCCCAATGCGGAAATGCTCGACGACGTTGATATTGTGCCCGCACCGGCGATTGCCGCCAATGTACCTTTCATCCAGTCCCGGCGTGTAAGTTTCGACATAATATATTCTCCTACGGCTTCGGCGTTAAATAATTGAATCGATCATTAATATAGTCCGGAATTTCCAACTCGGTGATAGAGCATTCTGCTGCTCGTAGCGAAAACTTGTCACATATCGCGCCAATAGAAACACAGGCTTGCCAGGACAACGGCCGCTATGGTCGGCAGCCCGTATCCAAAAGTCACGCGGAACAAAGAGAAGTCGTCGAATTTTTCACCCTCGAAGAAATCGGGCTTGCTCGCCTTTGGCTTAGGCTGGACATTGGAAAAGACGCTGAAAAAGTTGGATACCTGATCGGTAAAAGCATCGGCATCCTGTACGTTGGCATTGTCCTTCGCCTCGTTATCAGTCTCATGCCAGGATCGGCGAAGTTGTGTTGATATCGCCCGGTTCAAACTGATCGGTGAGAACTCCTCTAATGAGAAGACGCTCAAAATCAGGCCGATCGGGTACCAGACGAAGATAAGCACTACCACCGCCAACAGCGGCTTTCGCAGCAGTGTCCCGGTGAGAAATCCCAGCGACACGAGGAAAGTCAGTACGAGCCCGACCACAAACAGAGCGGTGACAATTCCATAGACAGTCACTGTGTCCTCCGGCACAGGGCGTTTTGCCAGAATTACGAGCACTATCGCCGGGACTATTACAACCAGGTAGACACTCAACACAAGCACGACCCGCGCCGACCAGGTGGCCAGCAGGTATTCAAAGCGGCTCACAGGCCGGCTCAAGATACCGTCGGCCAGCGTTTCGGTTCGCGACCCCGATACCGGGGTGACTCCGAGCACCACAACAACAAAAAACCAGGGGAACACCAGGTACGGAAACAAGAGTGACGCGATCAGCGTGCCGTCCTGGAAGTTGGCCCAGTTCGCGCCGACCAGCAGTAAAGTCAACAGCACAGTGGCCCCCAGCCAGAGACGGACCAGCCGGCTGGACCACAAGGTTTTCATATCATGCTGGAGAATCGCCATGTAGGGCATCATCCGTGTGCCGATCTTCGAAGTTTTAGCGATGGAATCCATGGGCTTCGTCCTCTTGCAGCAATTGGAGATAAGCGTTCTCGGTCGCGTTCTGGCCGGAATGTATTGCCTGGAGCGAAAGATTGCTCGCGTCGACAAGTTTAAGGACATCGGCCAGCGAGCGGGAGCGACTGCGACCATCGGCAATTCGCACAAGCAATGCCTGGCTGTTGTCCACCGTTGCGTCAATGCCTTCCAGGTTAGCTGCATCGCGGGCCAGTCGCCGGACATCTTCCGCTTCGCCTTCCAGCTCCAGGGTGAAATCGTGTTGGCGAAGACGCAGCTTCATATCCTGCATCGAGCCGGCATAAATCATGCGCCCTTCGTGCATCACGCCCAGGTGGTCGCAGATCTGATCAATGTCACTTAGGATATGTGTGGCGACGACAACGGTTTTTGTCTTTCGAAGTTCGCGGATGAGCTCCAGCGTGAATCGCCGGGCGGATGGATCCAGACCCGCGGTGGGCTCGTCCCAGAGCAGTAGCGGTGGATCGGCCACAAGTGAGGCGGCAATTCCCAGGCGAGTGCACATCCCGGTAGAAAATGTCTGGATCTGCTGATCGGTAGCCCCGAGCAGTCCCACGGCGCGAAGCAAGGCGGATATTCGCGGCTTGCGAACTTCACTTGGCAGCCGAGACAACCTGCCAAGAAGGTCCAGGTATTCGATGGGCCGCAGGTTGCCTGGTAATTTCGGATTTGTGGGAAGATAGCCGATCTGAGAACGGACAGAAACCGCATTGGGCCCGCATGACTTTCCGAAAACCTGTGCCTGGCCCGCAGTGGGACGCTGCAATCCCAACAAAAGACGCAGTGTTGTCGTCTTGCCCGCACCGTTGGGGCCTAATAATCCGAAGACAGAACCACACGGCACTTCCAGATTCATGTCGTTGACCGCAATTAGCCGTTGATTGTAAATCTTCGTCAAATGCTCTGTGCGAATCGCCAGTTCCATTCAAAGTTCCTCACCCGCACCTGGACGCGGGGACATGTCATTATCTTCGCATATCAATCATACATACATTTTTCAGTTTTTGAGCGGTTCCAGGCAAACTCGCTCTGGATATCATTATTGTAAGGACTTATTCGGTACGATCAAGCTATTCTTGACCCGGAATCTCAGATGAATCATAAGTGTGTTAGTCATCTCGTTATATGGTTTGCTGATTGTCCATGAATCTGTTATTATGGAGTCTATCCGGTCAACAAAATACCTCGTGCTCTTTTATCCGGGATTTTACATATACACTTCACTGAAACACTCCTGCAAGATTCGAGTCTCATAGTACCGTAATTTCATCTCAATTTCTAAAATATTCCGGCTGGTTCAACATGCCGGGCCGCAAAAAAGCCAGGCACTTGCGTTAATGCCCGGTTGTTACCTGTTATGTTGAACTCTACCGAGTAATGAGCAGGTGTTCCTACGTAAAAAATAAATTTTCTAAAATCATGATGGGCGCTTACTTCTTTGTGCTGGCTAATTTCTTGCGAAAAGCCTCGGATTCTCAGTTGTTGATGAAATCTTCCTGGCGCTTGTTCAAAGTTCGGGTCGCGTTACATTGAATAGTTCCCCCCTGATGGTTGCTTAGCCTCGGATGAAAATATATGCACCTGGTTTAACGGGACGTCTGAATTCGTAGTCACTTCTATTCAGTTTGATATGTCCCTTTTCGGGCGTTTCCATCTCAGGAGATCCGACGGTCAGTCCATAGTATTCCCTGAAAAAGGACCAGATGATTTCTACGCTTGGTCCATTTTGGGAGGCAGTATTGACGATATAAATGAACTTGGGATTAAGATTAACCAGACACTCTGGCATATCCATGCCGAAGCCATCTTCAGAACTGTAATGTTGTCCTGCATGCTTTGCTCCGTCGTTTGCCAGCCATGTCTGGATGGCATCAATCTCTGCTTCTTGCAGAACCCACTGCTCGAAGCCTTTCAGGAAGGCGAGAGATGGAGACAGAGGGGGAGGAATATATAAGAAAGCACAGATTACAATGACAGGACCAAGGAATAACAATGCAAGCATAAACAAAATCTGACGAATATTGCTATGTTTGAGCACAAGACTAATCAGTCTAATCAATGCAAGAATTGAAGCAGGTATAGCGATGGATATCAAAAGAAGGCGTAATATTAAAGAAAGATGGAAACAATGGGTAACGCAATAGTGAACGTCATTCCGTGTGCCGGCTGTGTACTCAAATCGGCGAATGAGAATGGAGCCTCCAATTGCCAGGACTGAAAGAACGATAATGAGAATGATACAAGCTTTACTCGGAATTTGCCTTTTACGCTTCACAGAAACTCTCCTGCACGCATAAATCTCAATAATATCACATTCTCATTGAGATTATAACGATTTTCTGGCAGTCATACAGAGTTCTATGACTGGGATTTACTTTTTTGTGCTCGCTAATATTTTGCGGAAGGCCTCGGATTCCCAGTTGTTGATGAAATCCTCCTGACGTTTGTTCAAAGTGAGAATCCCGCCCATTCTATAAGCATTGGTTCGAATGAAAATCGAGTACAGGACAATGTCTCGAACGGTTGGGGCAATCTTTTCGGTCCCGGCGACAAAAAGGCCGACGTCTTTTACAAGAAACGCCACGGCAGGTTTTTTGCCTTTTTGTATCTGTTGTTTAAGGCGGCCGGCAATACTTCGCGAGTCGCATTTATCAACCCACATCGCAGCACCGTTGGCATAAACCAGCTCATCGGGTGTTAAAGAGCCGGAGAGCATTTTTTTTGCGTTTTTATGATTTAAGAAATCGGCGATAGCATCGTTGTAATAATACCATATCTGTTGGTGCTTTCTTAAGGCTTTCGAACATGCCCGCTCGATGCAGAGCTTATAGTCGCTGATTATCTGCTGTTCGATGGATTTTGTGCTTCCTGTTTTCGGCTGTCTTAGAGGATCATTGCAGCGTTTTATGACCCTGCGGACGAGCCGAAGGGCGCCGTCGGCGGTTTTTGCCGTAATGAAAAGTCCATGCTTGTGCAGAAAAAGGATCGCGGGGCTTTTGCCGAACCGCTGTTGGTAATCCTCGACCAACTTGGCGATTTTCCTGGCCAGCATAAAACCCGGATCGGTATAAGGAACCCAGAGCGGCGGTAGTTTTTCATCCTTGAACAGTTTTTCGAGCCTGGCCCACCCGTTTTTCGCGTTGTGGTAAGCTCCCGCCGCACTCGGATGCAGGTGAATCACGCATTTGTCCAGCCAGGCGTGCAAATGTGCCTCCACAGACGGCCGGGCTGCTGTTTTGACTTTGTCGTCACACGCATGCAAGAGCCGGTTTACTACTTCCGGCTCCCTGTGTTGTGGGTCCATTTTTGCTAAGCTTTTATCTAATACGACTGAGCGGGCCAAATCGATCCGGAGCCGGCGCCAGCCCTGCTTTGCGTTCATGTCTTTTAAAGCCGTGCCGCTGGCCTTGATATACATATATTTGCCGTCTTCGGTTTTTACGGATGTATTGCCGCCTCCGCCCTGAACGAGCGTCGGATCTCCTCCCGTTTCGTTCGATATTCTTATCAAATCCGCCAATGCCTTATTCATTATCGCATACTCCTTTATCGTTCATTTAACAGTCAAAAATTCAAAGTGACTAAAGTGCCTAAAGTTAAGAGCGGCGCTGCCCCACTTTAGCTCACTTTAGGCACTTGCAACTTTAGTTCACTCGTAATTATCTTGGCGTGGCATCCGGCAAGCCGCCGTCGACAGGTATCGTAATACCCGTCGTCGGTGCCTGGCGTGTTGCAAAGAACAGCACGGCATTAGAAACATGCCGGCCCGTAATTTTAGCTTTCAGCAAATTCCTGTTTTGGTAATACTCCTGCAAACCTTTCTCATCGAGTCCCCGCGCCCGCATTCGGTCCGGCCCGACTTCGGCCCATAGCCCTGATTTGTATTTGCCCTCGGAGAACACTCCGTCCGGCGCAACCATGTTTACGCGAACGCCGTATTGTGCCAGCTCAAGACTGGCAATACGCCCCAACTGGTGGGCGGCCGCTTTTGTGGCGCTGTAAGCACCGAAGCCGGCGCCGGGGCTGGGAACGTTCTTCGTCGATACGATAATAACGTCACCCCCGGTGCCCTGAAGGATAAAGTGCCGGGCGATTTCACGAAGCGTCAGAAAAGTGCCTTCGATGTTTACTTTTTCGAGCCTGCGGAAGTCATCGAGGTCTATATCTTTCAAAAATGAAACCAGCGGGATGCCGGCATTTACAACCACAATATCAATTCCGCCCCAGGCCAGAGAAACATTTTCAAGGCCGCCGGCAACAGACTCTTCATCAGTGACGTCGATTGGAATTCCTATCACGCGGTCGCCGGCCATTTGCTTAAGATCCGCCGTGAAGCTATCAAGCTTTTTGCCCGGAAGATCGGTAGCTGCCAGGTGGCAGCCCTTTTCCAGCAGCCCACAGCAAATGCCGTAACCGATTGCTCCGGCGGCACCGGTTGCCAACGCGACCTTGTTGCGAAGAGGTAAATCAGAATTGTCATCCTTTCGCTCGACGTAAAGTATCCCAAGTTCACGAAGGCATACGATTTCAGGTTTACAGCCGTGCCGCTGTGAATAGTCTGAAATCGTGTCGCTCAATTGTTTTCGGAGAGTTTCCGGCTCGGCGTTATAGTCCACATCACTTAAGAAAAGCGGTGGATTCTTGCCCTTTGTTAAAGGTGCGGGGTATCGCTGAGCTTCGGCATTTTTTTCAGATCCGACGAAATCAACAGCTTCTTTACTCGTCAGAGACTTCAAGATAACTGGGTTGTAGGGTATGTCCTGGTTACCTGTCCGCTCAGCAAGAAGCCCGCGAATAATCGTTGCTATTTTAGCTAAATTAGTCATCGTTATTTCCTGGCGGCATCATTTACGGCACTTATCATAAACTTTGCGTTTTCCAGCGGTGTTTTGCCATCGAAGACCGCGCTTCCTGTAACTATGATATCGGTATCCATTCGAGCGACTTCTGCTATGTTATCGCGAGTGATTCCACCGTCAACACCTACAAGAATATCTTTCTTTGCCTCGCGGAGCATTTGTCTTAATCGGCTGAGCCGTCCCTGCGTGGAAGCGATAAACTTCTGCCCGCCCCAGCCGGGATTGACCGCTAAGAGAAAAACCATTTCCAGCTCATCGATAAGCGGCGTAATAGTTTCAAGGGGCGTGCCGGGATTCAGAGCGATGCCGCGCAGGATTCCTCTGTTCGGGTCGTTGGCATTGGTGAATTGTCCCAGCTTTTGCAAAACGCGGTGTATGTGCCGGCAGGACTCAACGTGGACCGTAATCATATCGGCGCCGGCGGCGACATAACTTTCAAGCTTATCGAGAGGGTTTTCTATCATCAGGTGCACGTCTTTTAGCAGGGGAGTTTTTAAAGCCTTGATAAAGCCGGGTCCGACAGTCATCATCGGGCAAAAGCAGCCGTCCATAACATCAACGTGCAGCAGTTTGACGCCTGCCGTGTCCATGAGTTCTAACTCTGAGCCGAGTGACATTAAATCCGCGGTAAGGATTCCCACGCTAATAAGCGGGGATGCCTGGCGAATCTGCTCTAAGAGAGGTTTATCCGGCATTTTCAATTACAACCCTTCTGCTTAAGTGTGTTTTCTTCATTCTAAAAGCTGCCCAAATCTTGATTTCATCCACTCAAGGACCTCCTGTGCCGCTTGTCTTGCTTCAGTAGCATCGTCGATCTTCAACGTCAATTCATCTCCGGGATAACGAACCTCTACAGCGTAAGGATTAAGCAAAGCAATCGCCTCTCGCAACGATTCGGCAAGGGCGTCATATTCAACAACTTTGTCTAAGATAACAAACAAGTTATGTGTAATCGGATATTCGCAGGCATGCGCGACAAGAAAACCTTTGAGTAGTTTTTCGGCAGCCTGCTGGCAATGAAAACAGACCGTGTCATAAGGAACTTTATCAGCGATAAGATTATTGTCGGCATTTAATAAATCACTTTTTGCCTTATCGAACCATCGCCTGGCATATTCAAGCTTTTTATCCATACAGCTTTTTCCCTTCCCGCAGTACGGTGGAGATGAATGAAAGCTCGAACTGGCTCTCTTTTTCAACTTCTTTGGGAGTATAAACCAGAATGTCCATCGGAAAAGGATATGGCTTGAACATGAGGTGCAGTTGGCGGCTTCTTTTGTATCTTGGCAAATTACTTTCAGCAATCACCAGCAAATCAACATCGCTATGTTTTCCGGGTTGGTTTCGGGCGTATGAGCCGAAAAGAATCACTGCCTTAGCATTGATTTGTTTCCCAATTTTTCCGGCAACATTTTCAATTTCATTGAAACTTACCATAGCTCGATGATAATTGCCCTTATATATTATTGCAATAATTTTTCTGTGTGGTTAATAGCTCTCTTCGTTTTTAAGAGTTTCGTACATCTCAAGGGCGTCGGCCGGTTTCAAATTTTCATGGACGACCTTGTGAACCGTCTGCATCATCGCTTTGGGCGCATCTGCCTGGAAGATATTTCGCCCCATATCCACGCCCGATGCTCCTCCCTGTATTGCATTGTAAGCCATTGTTAGGGCATCGAGCACGGGAATTTTTTTGCCGCCGGCCATCACAATCGGAACGGGACAGGAAGCTGTTATCGTTTCAAAGCCTTCCGGCACGTAATACGTTTTGATAATCTGTGCGCCAAGCTCGGCACACATTCGGCAGGCCAGGCGAAAATATCTTACGTCTCGCACCATGTCTTTGCCGACTGCCGTGACCGCCATCGTGGGAATGCCGTACCGAAGCCCCATATCCACCAGCCTTGTCATATTATGCACCGAGCGGGTCTCGAACTCGCCGCCAATAAAGACCTGCAAAGTAATCGCCGCGACGTTCATACGAATCGCATCTTCGATATCGACGGCTAATTCCTCATTAGAAAGTTCCTTGAGAATGCTCGGGCCGCCGCTGCACCGCATCACGATTGGTTTGGTCAGCGAAGGCGGTACGGTGCTTCGCAGAATTCCACGAGTGAGCATTATAGCGTCGGCATAGTACATTAGCGGCACGATAGTCAGGTCGATTCGCTCAAGCCCCGTCGTTGGACCTTGAAAATAGCCGTGATCGATTGCAAACATTACCGTTCGGCCCGAATCGGGATTGAATATCCTTGAGAGCCGATTCTTCATCCCCCAGTCAAGAGAGCCCGACCCTTTGAGGAAAAAGCCCGGTGTCTTCATGGGAGTATCTTCGTAAAACTTCTTCGCTTCTTTTACTGCATCAGTATCAGCCATGATTCAGTCCTTTCCTTCATTTAAGCTGTTTCTTGCTTCTCTTCTCCGTTGTCTTTCCACATCAATGGAGTCGCGGCGACGAACCAGACGATAGTAGCGAGCAGCATGAGCCACTTGACCGTGTTCAGCTCCATTCGGCCTGTAAGGAAAATAATCGAGGGCAGTGTCAAACCGATTAGTGCCAGCAGTGAGACTATTTGCAAAATAGTACGCATAATAATTTCTCCTTTTATACCGCTACGCGGGGCGGATCTTTTTCTGATAGAACTTGCTCAGTATGATATACAATATGGCCGCGACGAACCAGCCGGGCAGGGAGACAAAGAAAATCTGCAAGCCTGCGAATTTTACCAATATCCATGCTGTTGCCAGTGTCACGAACCAGGCCAGGCCGGCCGCCCAGTTGAAGCTCTTGCCGCTCAGCTCGGCATAGTAACTTTGCAGGCCGAACTTGCGGATAAGCCAGAAGTCCACGAAAATCACCGCGCCCATCGGCATTAGAACCAGGCCGTACAGTGCGACAAAACCCAGCAGCTTCATCGCAATAGCCGGGAACATCCCCGAGATTGTCGCAATAGCGCCGGTAATCAATGTCACCTTGAAGCGGGACGATTTCGGCGAGAGAGCCTGGAATGCGAGCCCCGCGCGATAGATGGTCGGGTTGGCGGTAGTCCAGCCGGCGATAATAACGCATAGTAAACCGGCGATTCCCGCGGCACGAAACGCCAGCGGACCCGGCAGCACATCTATGTCGGCAGGGTCGAGGTGCAATTGGTAGGCGTAAAGGATCGAAGCGCTGATCCACGCCATGAAGTGTCCCACGTACATGCCCGCTCCGCTGGCGACGCCGTACCACGACTTTTTCGCGAATCGAAATACGGACAAATCGCTCATGCCGATGTGCATGGCCATATTGCAAAACCACGCGAAGAACATGACGTGCCAGAAGGTGAATTTGACCTGCCCTTCCTGAGGCGCCCTGCCTGTCCATATCTTGGTCGTGGCCAATTCCCAGAGATCGCCGATCGAGCTGATTTCGGTGCCTGTTGTCTGGATAAACTGCCTCAGGCCAACAAAGCCGAAGGCCAGAAACACCAGGACCATCCACGGGGCGGCCACGTTTGCAAACTTTGACACGGTTTGGTAGCCGTAGGCGGCGACAATGGCGATAAGCCCGCCGGCCACAGCAACGGCGAGGACCCAGCCGACGCTGTTGGGATACAGGTCGTTAAGGCCCGGCATTTTGAAATTGAACCAGACGCCGATTGCCGTTGCCGAGACTGTCACCATCGCCCCGGCGAGGAAGCAGAACATTACGCCATTAGCGAGGTTGTAAAGCGTCACGAGCTTGCGGCCGCAGATTTTTTCCAGTTGATAGTATAGCGTCAGGCGGCTTCGCGTGGCTATCGGCGCACAGAGGAACATCCAGCTAAGGACCGCAAGGGCGTTACCAAGGAGAAGGCCCATGATAAGGTCGTAAGCGCTGACTCCCGCGGCGACAAATAGCGGCCCGAGCATTAACTCCGTGCCGGCACAATGTTCGCCGGCGTACATTCCGATGAAACTCTTGAAGCCGAGCAGCGCACTCTTCGGCACCGGCTCGCGCTCGAACTCACTTCCCGCTTGTGTTTGCTGCGACTGCTGTTCCGTATCCATACCGTATCCCTTACTTTTTAACAGTGATAAGTATCGGTTCTACCCGCGTTTGCTGAGAACATCCTTTTCGTAGGCTCTGGTCTCATCCAGCCATGATTCGCCGGCCGGGGTCTCCATTTTCGTGCAATAGTAATCCCATACCGCTCCGAAGGGCAGCGTTTTTAGCTCTTCCTGCATCGCCAGGCGTCCGGTGTAATCGCCGTCAAGCTCCATTTTACGTAACATTTCCGAAGGTTCCAGCAGGGCGATTAAGAGGGCCTTTATCATGCACCGTGTCCCTATCACCCATGCCGCGATGCGGTTAATGCTGGCGTCGAAGAAATCCAGGCCGATGTGCACCCGTTCGAGATAATCGCCGCGAACGATCTCCTGCGCGATGGCGCGAAGCTCGTCCGAGAGAATTACCACGTGGTCGCTGTCCCACCGCACGCCCCTGCTGACGTGGAGCAGGATTTCATCGATAAAGGTCATTACCGATGATATCTTATCGGAGACGACCTCCGTCGGGTGAAAGTGTCCCGTGTCAAGGCAGAGCAGCGTTTTGTTTTCTATAGCATAAGCCAGGTAGAATTCATGCGAGCCGACAACGTAGCTTTCGGAACCGAGACCGAACAGCTTGCATTCGACGGCGTCGAGGAGCCTGCTGCGGCCTATCTTCTTGGCGAAGATTTCATTGAGCGATTTTTTCAGCCGTTCTCGTGGTCCTTTGCGGTCGGCGGGAATGTCCTTGGAACCGTCCGGTATCCACAGGTTCGTGACACAGGGCGTGCCCAACGCTTTTCCAATTGCAGCTCCGATATCCCGGCATATAGTTCCGTGCTCGACCCAGAACTTTCGTATTCCTTTATCGGCGCTGGACAGCGTAAAACCGCTGTCGGCTTTCGGATGCGAGAAAAACGTCCCGTTGAAATCCATGCCCATGCCGTTTGCTTTGGCCCAGTCGATCCAAGCCGTGAAGTGCTCCGGTTCAAGCTCGTTGCGGTCGGGTTTGCCCTTGGCTTCGGCGTACATTGCGTGCAGGTTCAGCCGATGCTTGCCCGGTATCAGGCTTAGTGCTTTGTCAATGTCGGCCCGCAATTCGTCGGGTGTCCGCGCCTTGCCTGGATACGCGCCGGTAGCCATTATTCCGCCCCCGCTGAGCCCCTCGTCGTTCTCGAATCCGCCCACATCGTCTCCCTGCCAGCAGTGCAGCGAGATGGCTATTTTGCTCAGCCGGTCCATCGCCTTGTCACTATCGACACCCAGCTCGGCGTAACGTTGCCGTGCCGCCTCATACGCTTTTTCGATATTCTTCAAACTACTCATCATGAATCCTTCAGGTATAGTTTTGTTTATAATTTGACACTCAAGAGACGTAATTTTCCAGAAGTTTTTTCTCCGCTTTTCTGGTCCAGAGTCCGTCGCTGAGGCACTCTGCAACTTCCGGCATTTTTTCGAATAGCTCTTGAAGAGTCACCAGCCCCAGTTCCCGGCAAGCCGGATAGACGATAATCTTGCCCGCAATCGAACGGTTTTCGACCGCCCTGATTCCATCGGTTGCTCCTTCGAGCCCGCTGATTGCAGCGACGCTAAGGTTAGTATCGAGCCGACCGGACTCGGCTTTTGAAAGCATGAGCTTCATATCGTCCAACGTCGAGCCGCTTGTACCGATGAAGTACAGCCGCTTTTCGATGTAAGAATCCATGTCGATTTCTCCGGTGACTGTTGCCGGTATGCCGGCGAAGATGTTTATCAGGCCCCGCTCGTCGGAATCTCGCACCGCGGCGGCGACCAAAGCGGGAATCGGAGCCATCAAAGCGGTGTAATCGAATGCCCCGGGCGACTCTTGCCTTGTCGGATTACACGTCTTGTATTGAACGCTGTTCTTTTCGGCCAGGGGTGCGGCGATTTTAGTCAACGCGGCCAATCTTTCATCGTCCACGTCGCTGCCGAATACGCTGACACCCTTGATGCCCTGGCAGATATTGCGGATTACGTGCATCATTCCCATCGGGCCGCCGGCGCCGATGACGTTTATTTTATCGCCGGGGCGAATTTCATCGGTCTTTGGAATGATTTCCATCGACTCGGCCGGGTTCGAGCCCGTAGTGCCGATGATTCTGATGCCGCCGTAATGAACTCTGCCGACCATGGTGACAACGTCCCTGCCGAATTTGCCGCCGCTAAGGACAATATTCATAAGGCCTTTCAGGGCGACTTTTGCAAATAATGTTTCAACAACCTCCGGCACGGAGCCGAAATAAATCACATCATCATAGCCGGCGTCGGCAAGATCAGCTACATTTACAGCTTTCTTGATCGGGACGGATAATCCTGCCGGTGGGGGTGACTTTGAAACCAAGGTGATGTTAGCCGGCTTGCCATAGCGGCTGAATAAATCTCCGAATGCGTTTTCGGGCACTTCCACATCCGCGACAACGAGCATATGCCCGCCCGTTTTCAAGCTTGTTCGCTCAGTGGAGGCGTAGGCGTCCTCGACGCACGCCCAGGGCTCCACGAGAGCTACAGCCGAACCTGATAGTTCCTCACTAACAGGTAGAAGCATGGAATCTCCTTCCGGCGACGTGATTATTCTTTTGTCCATCAGGACATATTCAGCAAGGGCCCCTTCGAAATTGTATCCGAGCGCGCCGTTGGAAGTTGCCGTGCGCACCCAGCGATAATCCGTCTGCACGAGAAATCGCTGGCCGGGCTTGAAATCTTCGACTCCGGGGCCGACCGCTTCGATTCGAACCACGGCCTCGTGGCCCGGCACTGTCGCTGCGTCACCGGGGACATAGCTGGGTATCTCTTTGAGAATATCCAGGTCGACGCCGGAGACTACCTCGCTTTTACGAACGTGTGATGAAAATTGCTTGAGCAGTTTGAGATCGGAAAAGCAAAGCCCGACCGCTTCGACCCGGCAGAGAAGCTGATGCCTGCCCGGCTTGGGGACTTCCTTGGATTTATTCAAGATAAGCTCATCCGGGCCGACTAATTGTACTGCATACTGCGTTTTAGGTAAGTCTGTCATAATAATTCTTTTCTCTCAGTCATTGCGAGCGTAGCGAAGCAATCTCAAATCGCAACGAATGAGATTGCCGCGGCCTGCTCTGCAGGCCTCGCAATGACGGGCACTATCAATTTTTAATCTTAGCTAATATGTTCTTAGGAGCTAAATCTTCGCTCAAGCCGCCAAGGCTGTCTTCATGCTCGGGTTGCAGCGAGTTTCCGAGCTGTTCGAAAAACATATTTTTGCCGGCGACGTTTTCGAAATTTTTCTTTGCCCACTGGCTGGTATATCCCAGGCCGCATTTCCTTTGTAGCACCGAATGGGCGTAAATTATTTGCGCACCTTTCAGGAACACAGGCGCCAAAGGTTCAAGCTCTTTGCTGGCGAAATCATCGACAAATTTCTGCCCCGGGCTATTCATCTCGGTGCCCTCCACAACGGGCAGATGCAGCTTCTCGGCCAATTGGACCACGTGGTAGAGGTTTTCCAATTTTACGCTGCTTGCCCCCGGCGTGTAATTACGGTCCGGAATGACATTGATCGCCGCGGCTCCGGTGCTCATCGCCACCTCAAGCAATTCCTCGATTGCTTTCTCGCCGGCGCTTGTTCCATCCAGCCATGTATGCACGGGGATACCGCCGGCCGCGAGGATGAAGCTGTTTGTATCGGCCATATGGGGAAAGGAGCCTTTGCCGGGCTGAACGTACCCAACGCCGCCGCGTTTCATCGTCTTAGCTCGAATCGCATTGAGTAAATCCCTGCTCTCGGGAAGCTGCGAGATTGTGATCTCCATACCTAATTTCTCAGACCAGAAATTTGCCAGCTCTTCAGGTCGGTCATAGATTTCCAGGGCTTTGCGGGCGTAGGCCGAGCACATATGACGTTCGGTCGCATTGCCCGATGGCGTTAGCGTAAGCAAATCCCGCTCATAGTCGAGCTCGACTGGACGAAGATGCCTGTTAACCCTTTCCATCAGGTCCCTATTTCTCCGTTGGGCGGTTTCCCGCAGTCCCGCGAGGAAGCTTTTCTGCTGCTCCGGGACATTCGCAGAAGGAAATCCCACGCCCATGTGATACGAAATGCCCGGCTCGCCGGGGGAATTGATCACCCTGTCTTCGAATTCCGGAACAAATACCCGCGTCTCAAGCCCGGCACAGCCCTTAAGACCGAGCAGCTTACAGGCATCCAGAAACTCATCGAGGGCATCCAGAACGTCGAAATCGACGACACCCGCGACGGCCAAACCGGCCTTGCGCGCCAGCCAGGCGAATTTGCTCGGCGAATAGCCGTACGTGTTGTAGGAGAAAAATGTATGGCAGTGAATGTTTACATCAGTGCCGGGCTCGGGCAACTTGATTTGCCCTGCTTCGACTTTCTCACATAGAGCCGACAGGGCGTTTTTTCTTTTGTCCGGGTTAAAATCATCCAGTTTTTGTTCGAGTTTTTCGATCAAAGCATGTTTCCTTTTTTACTTTTTGCTTTTCTCATACTGCTTTTGCCAGAGCGGGGTATCCTGCGGCTCGTATTCTTTTAGTTCGAATGAATTGCGGACGATCTGGCGGGCCTCGGCAAGCGTTTTTATCTGTCCTGTCGCTATGGCCTGCATCAGGATATTGCCGCTGGCAGTGGCCTCGATCGGGCCGGTGATAACTTTCCTGCCGAGTGCGTTGGCCGTAAACTGGCAGAGTAGCTCATTCTGGATGCCGCCGCCTACAATATGCAAAACTTCGATCTTGTGTCCGGCGACGTCTTCTACCGCCTCCATTGTCGAGCGATACTTTAGGGCAAGATTTTCCAGGATTGTTCTTATCATTTGCCCTTTGTCTTTGATCGGTTTCTGGCCTGTCTCTTTTAGGTAGTCATTAATTCTTTTCGGCATATCGCCCGGGGCAAGGAATCCGCTGTAATCGACATCGATCTGGCGGGCGAAGGGTTTGGCTTTTTCGGCCATGGCTGTCAGCTCGGCATAGGAAAGGTCGGTTCCTTCACGCTGCCACTGCCTTCTGCATTCCTGTGTGAGCCAGAGCCCCATGATATTCTTCAAAAGCCGAATCGTATTTTCGACCCCGCCTTCGTTTGTGAACTCATATTTGAAGGTCTTATCATTAATGATAGCCTGCGGTACTTCGACGCCCATAAGCGACCATGTTCCAGATGAGAGATATGCCCAGTTGGCGTCCCCGGCGGCCGGCACCGCGGCGACGGCCGAAGCCGTGTCGTGCGAGCCGATCGCGATTACGGGAACGGGCCCACAGAGAAGTTCCGTTCCAATTTGGGCGGTCAACTGGCTCACGACGGTCCCCGGCCTGATGATTTTCGGCATGATTTCAGCCGGCAAAGACAGAGCATCCAGAACTTCTTTCGACCATTTGCCGGTTCTCATATCCATAAATTGCGAGGTGCTCGCTAAGCTGTATTCGGCGAAAATCTTGCCGCAGAGCAAGTAGCTGAACAGATCCGCGATGAAAACCAGGTTCGTGGCTTTGGCCATGGCGACCGAATTTTTCAGTCGCATCGCGAGCAGTTGATAGACGCTGTTAAACTGCAAAAACTGCAAGCCGGTGTTTTCGTATATCTCGCGCTTGCTCATCAGCTTGAATGCTTTTTCCGTCATTCCATTGGTTTGGCTGTCGCGGTAGTGATAGGGATTTTCAATCAACTCGCCGTCGGCGTCCAGCATGCCGAAATCGACGCCCCAGCTATCTACGCCGATGCCCCAGACCTGGGCGCCCGCCGCCTTTGCCGCCTTGCCTATACCTGTTTTAATCTCGGATAACAGCTTCTTGAAATCCCATCGCAGCGAGCCATTCTCTTCGATGGGCCCGTTGCCGAAGCGATGTATTTCTTCGAGGATGACTTTATGAGATGAAACCGAACCGAGCATCACTCTGCCGCTTTCGGCGCCAAGATCTACCGCTATATATTTTTTCACTTCCGCCATCGTTAACTCCTTACTTCGAGCATGTAAGTACAAGAAAAGGAATTTATACTCCAGATTCTGCGTTTTTGCAAACTGAAAATCGAAGTGTACAAATAGTGAGAACGCAAGCGGATTCAATGAGTATTCGCCTGCTTTTTCAGATGGTTATTATTGACCTGCAGGAATTGATTAGTTTGGCTGGAAGCGTATTTTGGCCTCGCCGATGAGGTAGAAACTGCCTGTGATACAGATAAGGTCTTCCTTGCTGACGGCGCTTTTTGCAAGCAACAGTGCCTGGCCCAGGCTGGCGGCGGTCTGGCACATCTTGCCGCATATCTCCGTGTACATCTCAGCCAAATCTTCTGGAGAGACTGCTTTAGGCGAGTTGCTGCGGGTAAAAATCACCTTGTCGGCTCCGTATTGCAGTTTTTCCAGCATTCCTCTGACGTCTTTGTCACTGTTACAGCCGAAGATGACAACCATCGAATCATACGGAATATTTTGCCCGATGGCGTGAATCAAAGCCTTAATGCTTGCAGCGTTGTGGGCCGCGTCGATCATAATTCTCGGGTCATCCCAAATCATTTCCATTCGGCCCGTCAATGAGACGCTATGAAGTCCCTCAGCCGCTTTTTTATTGTCTATCTTGTAGCCAATCGATTTGAGCTTATCCAGCATGGCCAGCGCCAGGCCACAGTTT